>Ga0209591_10000375_pt1 | contig 58378 bp, 53 predicted proteins | sample MAT01_FD_187207 | JGI IMG/M metagenome (GOLD analysis project Ga0209591, IMG submission 187207) | Freshwater microbial communities from Lake Fryxell liftoff mats and glacier meltwater in Antarctica - MAT-01 (SPAdes) (version 2) | ecosystem: Environmental > Aquatic > Freshwater > Ice > Liftoff...
GAGTGCTGTGATATCGCTCCTCGTGTGGATACCAAGGCGAGCAGACCGCGACGATACTCCGAAGGTGCACGTTCACCTTTTGGAGTAGACTTTGCCTCAAATCCTATCAGTCCGCCTTCGCGCAGCCTTGCGCAGTCTCTCGACTATCGCATCTTGTGGCGCGGTTGCCGCCACGCTCCCGCCAGCTCCGCTGGCGGCGCAGTCCGTTGGGATCAGCATCGTGCCGACCGCGGAGCGCATCCAGTGGAACGATCAACTCGCGTTCAAGGATGACTGGCTGTACGGCGGACGTCTCGCGCTCCGCTTCGGCAGCGCCGTCGAGTTGCAGCCCTTCTACTTCACCGGTCGCAAGTACGGCATTGATGCGTCGCGCGCCCCCACCCTGTTCGGAGCGGCGTCGAAAGACCGCACCATCGATCTGGAGCATTACGGCCTCACCGCGCAGATTAACCTCACCCACGGAAATGTCGTGCCCTTTGTTCGCGGGGGCGGCGGCATCCTTCGCTTCGCGCCCGATTCGGGTCCGCATCGCGACCGACTGGCCGTGACGGCGGGCGGTGGGCTGCGCTTCGGCATCGGGCTGCTGCAAGCGGAGCTCTTCGCTGAACAGCTCGGCTTCCGCCTCGACCCGCTCCGCATCTTTTCCGGTGATTCGACGACCGGTGGGACACGTGTCCATCAGAAAAACTTTGTGTATGGCGCCGCGCTCACCATCCCGCTGTCTGTCGCGCCTGATGACGAAGATGTCGATGGACTTCGCGGCGCGTCTGCGCCGATCGAGCCCTTCGTGGGACGCATGCGCTTTGATGGCGGCACCGGGCTGAACGACCTCAATCTTGTTGGCATTCGCGCGGGCCTCGACTTCTCCTCGCTGTTCGGTGTCCGCGGATTTTACTGGCGCGGCGTGAACGACGACATCGATCGCTTCGTGTCGGTCGAAGGATACGGTGCCGAGGGCCAGTTCAACCTGAATACCGGACCGGGCGTCTCCCCGTACGTGGTCGCAGGCGCAGGGCGCATAAATTTCTCCGGCGCATATCGTGACTCGCTGGACACGGCGGACAACGCGCGGAATGCGCTGATCCTCGGCGCCGGTGCCTCCTTTCAGCTGAGTGAGCGTCTGCGTTTCAATGCTGCGCTCCGCGACTACATTGTCGCACGGAACGACTCGCTCGAGACCGCAGCCACGGCGGGCGACTTGACGCACAACCGCATGCTCACGGCTGGCTTCACGATCGCGATTGGCGGGGCCACGGGGCCATCGGACCGGCAGCGTGCGTTGGAAGCCGACCGTCTTGTACAGCAGCGTCGTCTCACGTCACGTGACGCCGAAATCCGCGCCCTGAGCGACTCCATGCGGGCAGAACGTCGGCTGCGAGGGAACGTGCGGAACAACCCGAGGATCGTCCCGCGTGACAGCCTTGATCGACTTCCGCAGCGCGATGCGCAAGGGCGACTGGCTCGCCCGGCGGCCGAGACCGAGGAGCGTGGACGTGGTATCAGCGGTGATCGGTGGATCACCGTGCCTGTGCCGGTGCACGGCGAGGTGATCCTTCGCTACGGCTTGCCGCTCGTCGCTGATAGCGTGGCCAAGGCGCGGCGGACGCCCGCACCGGGTGACTCTGTTGTCGTGCGCCGCGACACCGTGGTACGGCGCGACACGATCATCGATATGACACGGGTAAACGCTGCCGACGACGCGGTACTCAGTCAGCTGGCTGCACTCGAGGAGCGCCTGAGCGCGAGAATCGAATCCCTGCGTGAGGCACTGCAGGTCGGCGCGAAAACGCCCGCGATAGCACCCGTAACGACGCCGCGCACCGTGGTGGTGGACACTGTCGGTGCTGACCGCTATCGCGGCATGCCGATCGGTCGGCGCTTCAGCGAGGTGTCGTCTCGCGACCTGAGGCCCTATGTCGGCATCAGTGCTGGTGATGCGGGCACACAAGCGGTGCTGAGCCTGCGCATGGACCTGGGTGCCGTGTCGTCGGTGTTGCGGTTCGTGCCGGAGTTCGCCGTCGGCATCGGTGGCGATGGCACGTCCGTGCTGGCGCTGGCGAACCTTCAATACCAATTCGGCGCCATCGGTGGAGTTACCGCGATCCGACCCTATGTCACCGGCGGCGTAGGCATCTTCTCGCCCACTGTGCTTGGCGTCAACACCGCGGTCGGTGCGTCGATGAACCTTCGCAAGGGACAACGCACACCGTGGTTCGGCTATCTCGAGTTGCAGGGCCTGAATCTGTTCAACGACACACGGGTGATGCTCGGCATCAGCATTCGATAACAGGACAGCGCCGCACATCACGGCACATTTTGACGCCCAGGATCACTCCTCCGGGCAATAGCGTGGCGCCGGGTTTCAACTGATCATCTCTGCGTGGTGCCGGTTACTCGCATTATTCAAAACACACAAAGGGTCACACTCTACTACAGGGCAAGCCAATGGTAGATTCCGACGTGCTCCAGCTCACGCGGCTCGTCGAAGTCGCGCTCTCGGCGAGAGACGCCTTCACCAGTGCTTCACGGAACGTCAGCTCCCCGTATCTGGCAGCGCTGTTTCTCGAACGCGCGGAAGATCAGGCACGAATCGCCACTCACCTCCGTCAGCAAACCTGAACCGGAGGTTGGGTGGCGTACGCGGGCGCGAATGCGCTCAGTGTGCTTCGAGCTTACCGAGGATCGTGTCGATGGCGCGCTTGGGGGCCTAAAACCGGAAGGTCGCCGCGGCGCCGGTATCGGTTGGCATGCGGTTGAGCGGTGTCACGACGACGCGACCCCCCTTTTTCATCGTTTGTTCGGCAAGGTCATCGAGCACATCATCGACATCCGGACTGGCCATGTCCGCGAACGTCACGGCACCGGTCGCATGATCGACGCGTCCCGGTATGATGCGATCCGCCTCGACCAGCAGCGTGGCAACCCTACCGTCGGCGATGGCGTTAGCGATGGTGGAGAGGTCGTCATCGCCCATGCCAGTGGCCCGTGCGCCTTCGAACGAGGACGCCTGTGCATCAAGGCGTGCCAGATAGGCGGGCTCGAGGACCTCCCATGCGCGCAGGCGCAGTTCTTCGAGCGTGATCGCGTCTGGGTGTATGTCAATTCCGTTTGTCGCCAGCTGGCTGTTGTGGCTGACAGCGTGAAACAGGCCGCGATGCTCCGGCAGCGTAGCAAGCAGCAATGGTAGCCCCGACGGCTTGGAGTAGTGCGTAAAAATCGCGCGGTCGACAGCGCGAAAAAAGCGTTCGGTGTCGCTGTCTACTTCCTCCTCCTTGCCGCCGTGACCATGATGCATCGCTGAGTGCGATGCGCCCCCGCCGCCATAGGATGCGACCGTAGAGTGCGGTTCGGTCAGCTGATCTCCAAGCGCGTCGGTCAGTGTGCGCGGGACCTGAGGCGCCGGATCGATCTCGTCAAGCGCGTACCGGTTGCCCTCGAACAGACGGATCGCGTGGCGGTTGATTCCGAGAATCTGGTATCGATCGGCGGACTGCAGCAGCCGCAGCAAAGGTTTGACATGAAAGGAGTCGGCAACGACGGCCAGTTCTTTCACTGGACGCTGCAGCTTGTACACCCGAATGCCATCGCGATCACCCAGAACGGCGAGCCCGTCGCGCGTGTGCGTCCAGAATGCATGATCATTCGCGAGTGTATGGAACGGACTCAGCAGCGCGGCAGTCTCCTCGCTGGAGTGCCCTTGCAGCAGCGATGCCTCGAGCGTCTTGACAAGATTCCGGAACCGGATCGGATCCTGCTGATTGTCAGGATGCTTCCGATGGGTAGGCTGATACAAAGAAAGGCAGGGCGGCACGCCGGAAGCGAGCGTGCCGAGGGCGAGGTCGTGCGGGAGAGTGTCCACAGAGTACTCCTGGTCATTCATGGACTGCGCGCCGCTCCTGTTCGATGAATCCCTTGCTCAGGACGGCCTGTTGCGAGTTGCTCATACCCCACGATCGTGCAAAGGGTCCGCTCACCGCGTCAGCCGCTCACCACATCAGCCGCTCACTGCATCAGCCGCGCGCCGCGGACGTGTCGGTGTACGGAGCACGCGTTCAACGACGCGCTGGACCGAGAGTCCTTGCACAATGATCGAAAAACACACCACCACGTAGGTCATCGTCACAAGCGTTGATCGATAAGGGCCGAACGGCAGAGACAACGCGAGGGCGACACTGATGCCGCCGCGCAGTCCAGCCCAGGTCAGGATCGGCAGAGCGCCGCGCGGGGTCTCCTTAAACCGCGAGAGCGCAAACAATGGCATGCCAACGCTCATGAAGCGCGAGAGCAACACGAGCGGGATCGCCACGAGTCCCGCCAGACCGGATGCACCAGTGAACTCAACGATCACCACTTCGATACCGATGAGCACGAAGAGCATCGCGTTCAGGAACTCGTCGATCAGCTCCCAGAAGTCATCAAGGCGCGCCTGCGTCATGTCAGACATGGCGAACTCACGACCGCGACCGCCGACCAGCAGGCCAGCCACCACCATGGCCAATGCGCCAGACAGGTGTAAGCGGTTGGCGAGCAGAAAGCCTCCGGTCGTCAACGCCAGCGTGAGCATGATTTCGACTTGATAGTCGTCGACGCGCGCGAGCATACGATTGGTCATCCAGCCAAGCACGCCACCGAACAGGCATCCCCCGATCGCCTCGACGGCAAACAGTTCAGCGATATGGATGGCGGTGGGCGCCTCGCCGCCGGCGATGCCCACCAGCACCAGGAAGACCACGACACCGATACCATCGTTAAACAGCGATTCGCCGGTGATGGTTATTTCGAGTTGCTTCGGCACCCCGGCCTTCCGCAGGATCGCGCCGACCGCGATCGGGTCTGTTGGTGAAATCAGCGACCCAAAGACGAGACACCAGATAAACGGGACCGCGACCCCCAGTGCCGACGTCAGCACGAACGCGCCCGCACCCACCAGCACGGTCGAGAGCAGCACGCCGAAGGTGCTCAGGACTCCGACCAATACGCGCTCGGCGCGCAGCGAATCGAGATCCACGTGCAGGGCACCGGCGAAGAGCAATGCGCCCAGCACCCCATTGAGCAGAGTCGCATCAAAGTCGATGGCCTCGACAAACGTGGTGAGCGGCGTCAGGTCGACGACACCCATTCGCCCCATCCCCAGCAAGACAATCGATCCGATCAGCGCGATCAACATCAGGCCGATGGTTGTTGGCAAATGAATCCACCGGAAGTTCACATAGGCAAAAAGCGCCGTCAGTGTGGTCAATCCGGCGATCAACTCGAACGGGGTCATGGATTCGAATTCGGCGAGGAATGTGAGAGCGAAGTGATTGCATAATATCGCGCGCACAGGAATGCGGAAAGCATGCGAGGCATACGACGCGACGCTCCCCTCGCGTAGCTCCTGATGTTCAAACGAAAATCGCTCGTCCGGGCGATGGTCTCGCACTGTGCTCAAACCGAATATCCCTTCGGCGTAGCCAACCACTCGTATTCAGGAAACGCTTGATGGTTTACTCACTGCTGGGGACAGGCCAATGGTAGATCCCGATGTGCTTCATCTCGGTCGTCTCGTCGACGTCGCCATGGCGGCGAGAGACGCGTTTACCAGCGCGTCACTGAACGTCCGTTCACCCTATCTGGCAGCGCTGTTCCTCGAACGCGCCGAAGACCAGGCGCGAATTGCCACACACCTTCGCCAACAAGTCTGGACGTAGGCTCTCTGCCCTGACACGTGAGTCAGTGCTTGCATCCCAAGATGTGTTCTGTGCGGAGCCTCCACATCACTCGCTCTCCGCAACGTTCCAATGGCTGACACGAAAATACTGCAGGTGTCTGATGCCCGACTGCTCGCCGCTGTACGATCGCGTCGCGAGATCCTGAAGCTCATGGCGGTCGGTGGTGCGCTGGTGCTCCCCCCAACCACTTTTATTGGCTGCTCGGACGACAACGAGGATTCGGTGCTGACGGGCCCGGTCGTGCGGCGTTTGCGTGGGAAGAAGGGTTGGATCACCGGCAGCAACCGCGACGATCTCCCGGCGTTTGGCTGCGTCACACAGGAGGGGCCCGGTTGGCGAGTACTTCCAACCGGGCCCGCCGCGTTCCGCAGTGTGCGTCGCTCGCACAGAGCGCCCTATTTGAAGATGTCGAACGAACCGAGCAGCCACCACAAGAGCGCGAAGATCAGCAACGTGCCGAAGCAACCGCCCCCAAGCTTCGACGCTCCCCACCCAGCAGCAGCACCGCGCAACAGTTTGCTCATCATACCCTCGCGAGAACTTGAGTGATGACCCGCCGTCCGGCGGGCTTCTGCACGTTTATTCCGTGACTGCATCCTCGCAATCCCCCGGAAGTTCACCGAAAAGATCACTCGAAATGAGCGTGCTGGGATTGCCGACCTCTCTCTATCTTTGGGCTCGAGAACAGAGCGATGTGCATGATTCCAAGACGAGGTGGAAGTTGGGGTTCATCACAGTTGGACAGGAAAACTCTACGCCGATTGACCTGTACTACGAAGATCATGGCGCCGGACCGGCAGTGGTGCTGAGTCACGGCTGGCCGCTCAGCAGCGCGGCCTGGGAAAAGCAGGCATCCGCGCTGCTGACGGCAGGCTATCGCGTGATTGCGTACGATCGACGCGGTTTTGGAAAATCCAGTCAACCGTCGACAGGCTACGACTACGACACCTTCGCCGACGACTTGCATCATCTCGTGACAATGCTGGAGCTCACGTCGTTCGCAATGGCCGGTCATTCCATGGGCGGCGGAGAGGTCGCCGGCTACATCCAAAAGTATGGTACCAGCGCGTTACGCAAGGCGATGTTCATATCACCCGTGCCACCCTTTCTCGAGAAGACGGTCGACAACCCCACGGGCGTTGCTGCGTCTGTCTTCACGGACATCCAGAACTCGATTCGCGCCGACCGACCCGCTCATCTCACCACGTTCCTCAGCGACTTTTTTAATGTCGACGTCGAATTGGGCAAGCGCGTCAGCACAGAAGTGGTGCAAGCGCACTGGAATATTGCCTGCGGTGCTTCGCCTACCGGAACGCTGGAGTGCGTGAACGCGTGGCTGACGGACTTCCGCGCCGTCTGCGCATCCATCGACATTCCGTCGGTGATCATTCACGGCGACGCCGATCGCATTCTCCCCATCGACGCAACCGCCAAACCGCTCGCTGCTCTCATCCCCCATGCGCAACTGGTGGTGATCAAAGACGGATCGCACGGCATTCCGTGGACGCACGCGGACGAAGTGAATGGGGCGATGCTGGCGTTTCTCGCGTAACGCAGTTCAACGTTCACATGCGCGACGCGACCACGTTGCGCCTACCGGAGGCACTCCATGAGAGCTGTTCAGCAGAATACGAAGGCGACGAAGGGGACGGGTGACATCACCCGTACCGCGCTCATCGCCGCACTCAACGAAGATCTCGCGCGCGAGTATCAGGCGATTATCGCGTACGTGCAGTACTCGCAGGTTATCAAGGGCGCCGAGTACATGCACATCGCGCGCGAACTTGAAGAACATGCGGCCGAGGAGCTGGCGCACGCGATCACGATCGCCAAGCAAATCGACTACCTCGGCGGGACGCCCACCGTCGTTTCCAAGGAGGTCACAACCTCTGACGATCCCAAGGTGATGTTGCGCGCCGATCTGGAGAATGAACGTGTCACCATCAGCGAGTATCGTCGACGTGTCGTGCAGTGCGAAGCACTGGGCGAGTTTGCCATCTCCGAACACATCCGCGAGATTCTTCGTCAGGAGCAGGATCACTTGAGCGAGCTGGCCTCGGCACTCGGCATCGATCCGCCAGACCCTGGCATGGCCGGCTAGACAACGACCAGGGCGCCGTCTAGGCGGTCTCGTGGGGTGCTGGCAAGGCGTCTGCCATTAAAGTATCCGCGACCAGCCGTTGCATGTTGTGCAGCGACTCCTCCGCAAAGTGCGCCTGCAGCCGTCGCCCGACGAAGCGGAATCCGATACGATAGATCGGATTGGGGATGTGACCCGTCTGCGAGAACGAATGGATCCGGAATCGGACGGCGCCGCTCGAGATTGTTTTGATGATCTCGAACGTGATCTCACCGCGCTCGAGATGGCCCGCCAACGTCTGATAGCTATATCCCCATACCTGCTCGACACCTTCTGCACCGGTCCGCGATTCGTCGATGACCCGGCTCACGCGCACCGGAAGCTCAAACCGCATCCACAGGAACGTCGCGGTCAGCAGCATCGATCGCCCGTTCAACGCGGCCGCCGGATCGAACCGACCGCGGATCAGACGCTCCGGTGGAAAACTGTATCTGGTGAGGATGTCTCTGGCGACAGAGAACGTTCCGTGCACGAGCGGTACACCGGGTTGCTCAGGCGGCAGTCCCGCCTCGCGTGCATCAACGTTCCAGCCGGCGGTAGCGACGTAGCTGTCTCGCTTCGTAAGATCGATGGTCGGCTCCATCTTGCCGATCTCAATCAATCGGGCCATCAGCTGTTCGTCGATTGCGCCCTTGTCAGACATGTTGAGCGCGTGCGGTACCCGTGCCGACGTCTTGGTCAGCCTCGCCGGTCACAGGGATCACTTCGTCGGTGATCCGCACCTGAGGTGTGCCGCTCCCTCCTGCCAATGCGCTCAGCCGCTGCAGAAAGGTCACCCATGCTTCAGTCTGCACCTGCTTGCCGATCCCCAGCGTGGCGTAAGCGGTGGCGACGACGCCGTCGCGCGACCGTGCCCATGACTCGATGCACACGCAGCACGCGTCGGACGGCGATCGCGACACGCTGAACGTGATGTGACCGGCCTCTGGATGCCCCTCGAGCGTGACGAACGTGAACGACTCCGGCGTTGATTCTGACACGCGTACCTTGCCGTTCCAAGGCCCAAGCATCGTGATCTCATACTCGTCATCAACACGCAAGAGGTCGTCGCGACCGGTCGACTTCTCGAAATGCGCCAGCAGTGATGGCGAAAGCTCGCCGATGTGACGCTGCATCAACCGCAGCAGCGCGGCACTATCGGTTGATACTCCTGTAAGTTCGACCTCGTACCGTCGGTGGAAGACGGAGCCGGAACCACTCTCGATGGTTTGCTGATCACCATCCACGGCTGCGGGAGCCGCCAATGACGACGCGTCAGGAGAGGCGGCGGCTGTGATGCGTTCAGTCGTACGCGGTGCGACGAATCGACGCCACACGACCGCAAGGACGCCCAGGGCACCGGCGGCCAGCAAAATCGGAACGGTCGGCGACATCGAGTGTCGCCTGCCTCTTCTATCGTAGCGCATTGGAATTCCTTCATGGTTGCGGGAATGGGTCGGCCACCGCTCTCGGCGGAACCTAGAGCAGCGCGGTACCTGTGCCAATCATCCGTAAGGGGGATGCACGCTCTCGGAAAAAGAGGTAGAGACATGGCGCTCGAACGGGGAATGGTCCCGCATGAAACAAAGTCCTACGCTTCTGAGCGGAGGCTTTCGGTTGAGATGAATACCGAAGACATCGTTAATCCAGCGGTCGTCGGCACAGCATCTATCACACTGCGAGCACCATGAACACACTCAATCAGATCGGCGGATTCTTCACGCAGGAATCGCAGGGCGCTGGCGGGAGCGACAGTCGTCGCACGATCTTTGGTCTTCGACGTTCGATAGCGTGGAGATGATCTTACCAAACAGAGTATGCCTCGGCCTGGTTGAGTCTCTTCTAGCCGGTGACGCGAGCGCGCTCTCGACGTTGTTCGCCCACTATGCCCACCGTGTCTATAATTGTGCGTTGATCATTGTGCGTGACCACTCGGACGCAGAAGAGATTGTCAACCACACGTTTGCGAAAGCGTGGCACGAGCGGGATCGCTTCGAACCCGCCCGCGGTTCCTTCATTGTCTGGCTGTCGGTGATAGCTCGCGGTCGCGCGCTCGACGTGCTTCGCGCACGAACCCGGCGGGCACTGGCCACATCGCAATACAGCATGGAAACCTTCCCGACAGATGGCACAAATGGCTGCTCGGCACAGGCGCCGTTGAGCGCGGAGCAGGTAGTCGAACACGAGGAGCTGTGCGAGGCAATGTACGTCGCGCTCGCGCAGCTGCCACGAGCCCAGCGTACGGTCATCGAGATGGCGTATCTTGGTCACTATTCACACGCTGAAGTCGCGGTGCAACTTGGCGTGCCGCTGGGGACGGTGAAGACGCGCGCGCGCATCGCGCTGCGCCACATGCGGAAGTCGCTTGTGGCAGCAAACGCTGCGTGATGCGGCGCGCTCTAGGTGGCGAGGGCGTGAACCGCCATACAGTGACCGCGGCGGCTGTCGGGCAATCATCCTTATCCACCGAGCAACACGATTGATCCTCAACCAGATCAAATCCCTTTTTACGCCGGAATCGAAAGGCGATGGCACTGGCGAGACGAATGTTCGCATGGACCTCCATTCCGGCCTCCCGTTCTGGTTAATCCGCAATGGGCTGGGGCCCGCGTACCCGCCCCTGAACGTGGATGTGCGCACCGACGTGGTGATCGTTGGCGGCGGCATTACCGGAGCCCTTTGCGCGTATCACTTGGCGGAAGCGGGTGTGGCTGTGGTCGTGGTTGACGCCCGCACCATCGGCACAGGGAGCACGTGCGCCAGTACCGCGCTGCTGCAATATGAGATCGACACGCCACTCTATGAGTTGCAGGAACTCGTTGGGCTCGATCATGCGGTACGAAGCTACCGGGCTTGTGCGCGTGCGATCGCGACGCTCGGAGAGATTGCGCAGAAGATTGATATACCGGATTTCGCGTGCCATCCAAGCGTCCAGTATGCCAGCAAACCAGGCCATGTGAAGAATCTTCGCACGGAAGCCGCATTGCGCAACCAGCACGGACTTGCCGTAGACTTCCTCGAAGGATCGGATGTAGGTCGCGTACTTCCCTTCCCTGCGCCGGCCGCCCTTCGCTCGCCATTGGCGGCGCAAATGGACGCATGGCGATTCACGCATGCGTTGCATGCCGAAAGTCTGCGACGTGGTACGGCGATCCACGAGCGCACGGAAGTAATCGACTTCCGGGACCACGCTGACGCGGTCGAACTGCGCACAGCGTCTGGACATCGCATAAACGCCAGGCACCTGATCTACGCAACGGGCTACGAAAGTCGAGACCTTCTGCCGAAGGACGTTATCCACCTCGACAGCACGTATGCGCTGGTGAGCGAGGCCGGTTGTAGTGACAATCCCTGGCCGGACAATGCGTTGATCTGGGAAACCGCACAGCCGTACCTCTACATGCGCACCGCTCCCGAAGGCCGTATCATCGTTGGCGGGCGCGATGAACGATTTCGCTCCCCTCGGCTGCGCGATGCGCTGCTGGCAAGAAAAGCGGCCGCACTCGAGGCCGACATCGCCGGCCTCTTCCCCAACCTCGACGTTCGCAGGGAATTCGCGTGGTGCGGCACCTTCGGCAGTACCAAGGATGGCCTGCCCTACATCGACCGTTCCCCCACCGATATGCACAGTTGGTTCGCGCTTGGGATGGGTGGGAACGGCATCACGTTCAGCGTAATCGCAGCGGAGATATTGCGTGACAGGATTCTGGGTCGGCCCAACATGGACGCGGAACTATTTCGTTTCGACCGGTAACCGAGGTCGTTGAAGCACGTGCTGATCACCCCACAGAGAACGGCGCGTCGTCCAGTCGGACAACGCGCCGTCAATGTGTGCGTCTTCGCTTCGCTCAACCTGTCTCCGCATTCACCCGCTACAGTATGATGTGTCCGTTATCGCTCTTCATGTCCTCACCACTGCCCGTCACCATCCCCTTCACGAGCGAGTACAGCGACGCGACTTTGCCACCGGGCGTATCCCAGTATTCCGCTTCCTCAACATCAATACGGATCAGCCGGATCATCGGGTCTTCTGCGTTCTCGAACCAAACCCGCAAGATCGGCGTCCACAGCTCACGAATGCGCTCTCGATCATTGAGCACCTCGGCCGTGCCGGTCAACGACAGATATGCCTCGGACGACGACTTGGCATAGGACGCGTTGACCTTCGCATTCTTTTCGATCTCGGCGACCTTCGCCGAGTCCACCGACGTAAAAAACCAGATCGTGCCGTCGAAACGTGACTCCACAGTCCCCATCGGACGCGATCGCGGGCGGCCATGCTCGTCGAGCGTCACCAGCATCGCCGTGCGTATTTCGTGGATCAGATCTGCTATCTTCTCGATACTGTCCTGATGCGTCATTGGCGCAGCGACCGTCATGAGCGACTCCGTTTCTTTGAATGTGATTGCGTGCCCGATGAAGCGTTAGTATGGCCGGGCGCGTAGATGAGAGGCCATCCGACGTGGTGCTGAATCTGCTGTACCTCTTTGGTGCCATGTACGACCGTTCGCCCATCGTGAAGAGCGTACGATGGGCCGGCGTGACCCGCAGCCGATGCAACGATCCACGTCACTTCCCCGACCCGAGGCGCACCACACGCCAGATCGCATTACCAACGTCGTCGGCGACCAACAGCGCCCCCTTCGCGTCAATAGCGACGCCGACTGGCCGGCCGAAGGCGTTGCCGTCGTCATCGACAAATCCGGTGAGCACATCAATGGGTGCGCCCGAAGGGATGCCCCCGCGAAACGGTACAAAGATCACTTTATACCCGCTTCGAGGCTTTCGATTCCACGATCCATGCTGTCCGACATACATGCCGGCCGTCGTGCTTGTGGAATCGGCGTACCACGCCAATCCCAGCGACGCAGTGTGCGGGCCGAGCGCGTAATCGGGGACGATGGCATCGCGGACGAGCTGCGGTTGTTGTGGCTTGACTCGCTTGTCGACATGGGAGCCAAAATAGCTGTATGGCCATCCGTAAAAGCCGCCCTCGCGCACCGCCGTCATGTAGTCGGGTACGAGGTCGCTCCCGAGTTCGTCGCGTTCGTTCACCGCCACCCAGAGCGCGCCAGTCTGTGGTTGCCACGCCAGCCCGACGGGATTGCGCAGTCCCGACGCGTACACGCGGTGTGTCGCCGTCGCGATATCGAACTCCCAGATCGCGGCGCGGTCCGCCTCGACATCCATTCCCTTCTCCCCCGCGTTGCTGTTCGACCCAACGCCTACGTACAAGCGCTTGCCGTCTACCGACGCCAGCAAGCTCTTGGTCCAGTGGTGATTGATCGGCCCCCCAGGAAGGGACGCGAACGGGACCGCGGCATCGGCGATGCGGAGCGCGCCGGTCACGTAGGGATAGCGAAGGAGTGAGTCGGCCGTGGCGACGAACAACTGATTGCCAACAAGCGCCATCCCAAAGGGGGATTGCACATTGTTGATGAGAGCACTCCGAATCTCGGCGACGCCATCGCCGTCTGCATCACGGAGCAGGGTAATCCGGTTCGGCGATGGGACTGCGCCCCCCGCGCGCTTTTGCAGGCGGTTGAAGAACCACGCGCGTATGCCGTGCGATTGCTTTTTGGGGGGAGCATTCGTTTCGGCCACCAGCACATCGCCGTTGGGCAAGACATACAGCCAGCGTGGATGCACGAGGCCGACCGCAAACGCGCCGACGCGATGTCCGTCGGCCGCGACCGGAGTGCGGCCATCCACCCAGCCGCGAGCGCTGACCACGTTCACTGTAGGGATCAGCGATGTGCGCGGCGCGGGGAGCTGGGGCTGCGGACCTGTTCCATCCAGTACTGTAAGACGTGCGGAGGACGAACAGGCCGCAAGCAACAGGCCCGCGGCGAGCAGCCCAGCATGTAATGATGTCGGCACCTTCGTCATGCTCATTGAACGCTCCTATAATTGTACGTTCTGGTTTACGTGCTCGATAACATGCCGGAATCGCCTGCCGCATTCCATTGCCCTCGCGGGAGATTCTTTGGCTGGTGCGTGCGCTGGCGCCGGTGATCTATCTCGAAAGGATGACGTCGTGTTCATACCGTGTGTGTACGCGCGTGGAGAAGGAATCTGTTAGCATTGACATCACGTCAGTCATCGCACACTGCGGTGTCCACAACGTGAATGCGGCGGCGTGAGCCGTGAGCGCAGAATCGACTTTCCGGAGACTTTTATGCTTATGACGCTCGCCATCGTTCTCATCGTGTTATGGCTCCTCGGTATGGTCAGTGCGTACACGATGGGGGGACTGATTCACGTGTTGCTGGTCATCGCCGTGGTTGTGATTCTGGTTCGTGTTATTCAGGGACGAAAAGTCATCTGACTCGCGCACGCCCAGATCGCGCAGCACGCTGCAGTGGGTGTCGTTCTGAATGATCTCCGCGGTGAGCGTTCCGCGAACCGATGAGCCGCCAAACGGAGCTCGCGCGCGCTGAGGCGTCCGAAGAGTTGTTGTCTGGACCCATTCGTGGCGAGCTGCTTGGTGCTGAGCATCTTGCTGCCCGGGCGCGAAGTGTGGCGCGCGGGCAGCGCGTGGCATTCGATCTGCGTCCGTTGCGGTCCGCTCCACTGCTGGTGCGCCTCGACAGCACACGCCGCATCCTCCGCCGCGCACAGGCGCGGCTCGTCGGCGCATCGGCAGCTGGCGTGGACTGCGGTCCCGCGTCGGAGTGGTTGCTGGACAACTTCCACGTCGTGCAGGAGCATCTGGATGAAGTGCGCGACAGCCTGCCCGCGGGGTATTACCGCGAACTGCCGGAGCTGATCAGCGGTCCGCTCGCTGGCTATCCACGCGTGTACGAGATCGCGATCTCGATGATTTCGCATAGCGAAGCGCGCATCGACCTCGCGACTGTCGACGTCTATACCGAGGCGTTCCAGAGCGTGAAGCCCTTGAACATCGGCGAGCTGTGGGCGATGCCTGCCATGCTGCGCCTTGGTCTGATCGAAAGCGTTCGACGCATGACGCTGCGCACGGTGCAGCGGCTCGACGAGATCGACGCGGCGGTGGCGTGGGCAGATCGCATCATTTCGGCGGAGCGCGATGGCCGTCCCGACCTTCGTGCGGCGCTGCGGGAGTTCTCGACGGCGGAACTGTCGCTCACGCCGCACTTCGTGTCACGGTTCCTGCAGACGATCCGGCAGGCCGACGGTGCCTCGGCCCCACTCGAGTGGCTGGAGCACTGGTTGCGGGAGGTTGGGGTCAGCCCCGAGAACGCGTTGGCGCGGTCGACCGAGCGTTTGGCGTTGACGCAGATCATGATGGCCAACAGCATCTCGAGCCTGCGTGATATCGGGCGCCGTGACTGGCGCCGTTTCGTCGAACACCAGAGCGCGATGGAAGCCGTGTTGCGCCAGGATCCGTCAGGCGACTACCGACTGATGACGTTCGCCACGCGGGACGCCTATCGTCACGCTGTCGAACGCATTGCCAAGCAGACCGGCCAGTCGGAGGTGTCAGTCGCGTCGCGCGCCGTCGACCTCGCGCGCGCCTACGCGCTGCGTACGCTTCCGCCGACCTCGCCTGAGACGCGACGACGGCACGTCGGGTATTTCCTCGTTGATGATGGCCTGCCGATTCTGGAGGCAGCGACGGGGTATCGACCGCGTTGGCGCGAGCGGTTCGTGCGCCTCTCCCGCAGCCGGCCGAATGTCGTCTTCGTCGGCGGCCTGGTATTGTGCACATGGATGGCGACGCTCGCGGTGATGCTGATAGCTGGCCACGAGCGCCGCGGTGTCGGCTGGTGGCCGCTGCTCTTTGCCTTTCTGCCGGCACTCGATCTGGCGATCACTGCGTTGAATCATCTGGTGACGACCTGGTTGCCGCCGCGCGTCCTCGCGAAGATGGACCTGCACGAGCACGGGGTCTCCGCAGAGTGCCGTACGGCCGTGGTGATCCCAACGCTCTTCGGCGACGTGGACGACGTGCGCAACGCACTCGATAATCTGGAAGTCCAGTTTCTGGCAAACCGCGAGCCGAACTTGCACTTCGCCGTGCTCAGCGACTTCACCGACGCTGCCACCGCTGAGTGTCCCGGTGATGCAGCGATTGTCGAGAGCGCGTTGGCCGGCATACGTGCCCTGAACGATCGTCACGCCCCTGACACTCCCGACGTGTTTCATCTGCTGCACCGTTCGCGACAGTGGAACGCGCAGCAAGGTGTGTGGATGGGGTGGGAGCGAAAGCGCGGTAAGCTCGCGCAGTTCAATCGCCTGTTGCGAGGGGAACAAAGCGACGCCTTCTCCGTGATCAGCAGCGACACCGTCACGCTGCAGGGCGTGAGGTACGTCATCACGCTCGATGCGGACACCATGCTGCCACCGGACGCCGCACCCGCGCTGGTGGGAGCGATGGCACATCCGCTCAATCGCGCCGTGTACGACGAGACGAGCCAGCGCATGGTGCACGGCTACGGCATCCTGCAACCGCGGGTCGGTGTGTCGCTGCCCAGCGCACATCGCTCGCGTTTCGCCGCGATCGCGTCGGGACATCCGGGGGTGGATCCCTACTCAACGGCCGTGTCCGATGTGTATCAGGACTTATTCGGTGAAGGGAGCTTCACGGGTAAGGGGATCTATGATGTTGACGCGTTCGAGCGCGCGACGCATGGGCGGTTCCCGGAGAACATGCTGCTGTCACATGATCTCCTCGAGGGCAACTACGCGCGCGCCGGACTCGCCACAGACGTCATCGTGTACGATGACTACCCGTCCACCTATATCGGTTGCGCCAGGCGGAAGCACCGCTGGATCCGTGGCGACTGGCAACTGCTGCCGTGGCTGCGTCGCCGGGTACCGGGGCCGCACGGTCTGGAGCCCAATCGGCTCTCGTTGGTCTCGCAGTGGAAGATCGTCGACAATCTGCGGCGCAGCACGGTCGAGTTGTCGCAAGTGGCCTTCTTCGTGGCGGGCTGGACGATCCTGCCGGGATCTGCGGTCCGATGGACCTTGCTCGGGATCGGCGCCGTGGTGGCGCCGTGGGTGATGGCGCTGCTACGCGCGCTTGCGCAGCCGCCGCTCGACAAGTCATGGCGTGCCTACTACGGCGCCGTGGCGCGTGATGCATGGGTCAGTCTCCAGCAGGCAACGGTGGCGCTCGTGTTTCTGCCGCATCAAGCGTGGATTTCACTCGACGCGATCGGTCGCACCGTGTATCGCCTGCTGGTGTCGCGGCGACACTTGCTTGAGTGGAAGTCGGCGTCCTTGGTGGAAGCGCAAACATCTGATCCGGGACACAGCAGCTGGCGTACCATGCGGACCAGCGTGAGCCTCGTTGCCGTTGCTGCGCTCCTCATATCAGCCGACGACGTGCGACGAATCATCGCGAATGGCCAACCCGTCGCTACACTGCTCCCCACCGCCGTGGTCATGTGGACGCTGGTGGTGGCGTGGCTGTGCGCGCCATGGATCGCCGCACGCCTCAGTCGGCCCGACGCGTTGTTGCGCCAGGACATGTCGCCGACGGAGCGGGAACAGGTGCTGCGCTATGCGCGTCTGCACTGGTCCTTCTTCGATCGATTCGTCACCGCCGAGACGCAGTGGCTCGCGCCGGACAACTTTCAGTCGGACCCCGAGCCCGTGGTGGCCATGCGCACGTCGCCCACGAACATCGGTCTCCAACTGCTCGCGACCGTCAGTGCGCACGACCTCGGATTGATCACGGCCGTCGACATGGTAGTGCGGCTTGAGCGCGCATTCGACACGCTCGCGTCGCTGCGTCGCTATCGCGGGCACTTTTACAACTGGTATGACCTGCACGACCGGCGCGTCCTCGAGCCCGAGTATATCAGTACCGTCGACAGCGGCAACCTCGCCGGCCATCTGATCGCGCTGCGTCAGGCATGCCTCGAGGTTGCTCACGAAGAGTCCGCGCTTGCTGGGCGACTGACCGCGCTGGCCACGAAGGCCTACGACCTGGCCGCCAACATGGAGTTTGGATTCCTTTATGACGCCGAACGCAAGCTGTTCACCATCGGCTACCACCCGGAGTCGCTGACGGCCGATGACTCGTTCTACGATTTGCTGGCCTCGGAAGCGCGTCTCGCGAGCTTCATCGCCATCGCCAAAAATGACGTCCCGGTCGCGCACTGGTTCCGGCTGTCCCGATCGCTGAACCGCACCTCGGGCGCCATGGCGTTGGTCTCGTGGAGCGGCAGCATGTTCGAGTATCTCATGCCGCTGCTGGTCATGCGCTCCCTCCCGGCCACGTTGCTTGATCAGACATACCATAGCGTCATTGACCGTCAGAAGACGTACGCACGTCTGCGCGGCGTGCCTTGGGGCATGAGTGAGAGCGCCTACAATGTTCGTGACCGACAGGACACATATCAGTACCGCGCCTTCGGCATTGCCGACCTCGCCCTCAAACGCGGACTGGGCCGCGATCTGGTGATTGCGCCGTACGCAAGCGCGTTGGCGGCACTGGTGAATCCGAAGCGCGCGCTGGCGAATCTTCAGGCGCTCGAGGCCGTGGGGGCACTCGGGGACTACGGCTTCTGCGACGCGCTGGACTATACGCGACCGGACCCTGATGCGCGATTCGCAGTGGTGCGCACTTACATGGCCCACCATGTTGGCATGACGATTGTCGCGCTGACCAACGTGCTGCAGTCTGATCGCTGGCAGGATCGCTTTCATGCCGATCCGCTCGTCAAGTCGGTCGAACTGCTGTTACACGAGCGGGTGCCACGACGCCTTGCGGTGCACGCCGCGCAGACCGCGCGCCCTGACGATGGGCAAGCGGAAACCGATCGCGAAGGCCCTTCGGTGCGCGACATGAACACGGTGACGCCAGCGCCTCCGCGCGTCGCGTTACTCGGATCACGCGCCTACACGGTGATGCTCAATCATTCGGGGAGCGGGTACAGCCGATATGAATCGCTCGCCGTCACGCGCTGGCGCGCCGACAGCACCTCTGACGACGCCGGTCAGTTCTGCTACGTACGCGATCTCACTACCGGACGTGTGTGGTCCACCGGAACGCAGCCGATCGGGGCCGCCGCGGACGAGAGCCGAGCCTGCCTCGCGGCCGATCGCGTGACGCTGCAGCGCAGAGACGGGGCCATCGAGACGAAGACGGAAATCACCGTTGTGCCCGGCGATGCCGCCGAAGTGCGACGGGTGACGCTGAGCAACAGCGCCAGCACACCACATGACATCGAACTCACAAGCTATGGTGAGATCGTCATGGCGCCGCCTAACGCCGATCGTGCGCATCCGGCATTCTCCAAACTTTTCGTGGAGACCGAATGGCATGCCTGGTGCTCGGCCATCACGGCGACGCGTCGGCCACGCACGCCGGACGAGCCGCGGCTCTGGTGCGTACACGTCGTCGATGCCGGTGTCGAGCGTATCGGCCCCGTGACCTGCGAGACCGACCGCGCGCACTTCATCGGCCGCGGTCGGTCCGTGCGCGATCCGGTAGCGCTCGACGTCGGCGCGGCGCTGTCGGGGACCACCGGCGCGGTGCTCGATCCGGTGTTTGCCTTGCGAACGTGCGTGCGCGTTGCTCCCGGCCAATCGGTCAGCGTAACCTTCACGACGTTGGTCGCGACGACCCGCGCCATGGCATTCGAACTGGCCGGGCGCTACCACGATGCACATGCCGGCCAGCGCGCGCTCGACCTGGCGTGGTCCGCCACCAGGATCGAACTGCAGGAACTCGGCGTCAGTGCCACCAGCGCCTCGCTGTTCCAGGATCTCGCCACGCAGCTGCTCTTTCGCGGGGGATCCCTCGCGCCGCCGGCCGACGAAGTGCGGCGGAATCGGGGTTCACAACCGCGTCTCTGGTCGTACGCACTGTCGGGAGATCTGCCGATCGTCTTGGCCACCATCGATGCGATCGAGGGTCTGCCCACGCTGCGGGAGCTGTTCGTCGCGCATCGGTACTGGCAACTTCGCGGACTGGTCGTCGATCTGGTGGTCGTCAACGCGCAGCCCTATGACTATCTGCAGGAGCTCCGCGATGGAGTGAACGACGCGATGGTGTCAGCCAACGATGCTGCACTGGTCGATCAGCCAGGCGGCGTGTTCGTGCGTCGGCGCGATACCTTCCTTGCCGACGACTATCTCATGTTGTCGGCGACGGCCCGCATGCACGTCCCCTGCGACGGGCGTACGCTCGCGCGCATTCTGGCCAGCGCTGATGCGCGCGACACATACCTTTCCGACGCGGACCTGCCGGACGGACACCTCGCGGACGCGCACGTCGCAGATCCATCAAGGACGAGCGCCGCCGACATGCCGACCACCGAGCGCGGTCGTGGCCTCACCGCGATCGTATCGGTGTTGCGACCGCTGGTTGCGCCGCTCTTGCTGCAGGGTAGCACGGATCGTACCGCGAGCACCGCACCGACTGTGCCCGTCGAGCCGCTGCTGTTCGACAACGGGATCGGTGGCTTGACCGCCAGCGGTGACTATCGCATCACCGTGAGCCAAACGCAGCTGCCGCCGGTTCCGTGGGTAAATGTGATCGCCAACCCGAGTGGCGGGTTCATCGTGTCGGAACGCGGCACCGGGTGCACGTGGGCCGAAAGTGCCTACTTCTACCGGCTCACGCCGTGGCACAATGATCCGGTCGTGGATCCTGCGTGTGACGTGGTGTATTTGCAGGATCTCGACACCGGCGTACGATGGAGCGCCACGCCGGCACCGGTGCGAACGACCGAACCGTACCGCATTCGTCACGCGCCAGGCAGCTCCACGTTCGACCATGCGCAGGATGGCATCACCACCGAGTTGCTGCTCGGTATGCCCGAAGATGCCGCGGTCAAGCTTTCCGTTCTGCGCGTCACAAATCACAGCCGCCACCGTCGTCGGCTGGCACTCACGGCGTTCGTCGAGTGGACGCTGGGTACGCGTCGCGAGCTGACGCAGCATCAGGTGTACACGCGGTATGTGGCCGAGGATGGTGCGATCCTGGCGAAGAACCATTTTGATCTGGCATTCACAGAATGGACCTCCTTCCTCGCGATCAGTGAGCCCGTCACCAGCCACTCGGCCGATCGGCTGAGCTTTATCGGCCAAGACGGGAGTCTTGAGGACCCGGCGGCATTGCGGATGGCGCAACTCGATGGCGTGACGGGTGTGCAGCACGACCCGTGTGGTGCGCTGCAGATGCAGATGAGCCTCGCGCCGGGTGAGATGCGCGAAGTGGTGGTGTTGCTGGGGGCAGCCCGCACGGAACGGGATGCCCGACGCACGATCGCGCGACTCCGTGTACCCGGCGCCGCACGCGAAGCGATCGCACAATCGGTCGCGGCCTGGGACGCTCGATTGAGCGTGGTGACGGTACGAACGCCGGATGCCGCGTTTGACGCGATGATGAATAAGTGGACGCTCTATCAGGCGCTGGCGTGCCGGATGTGGGCCCGGGCCGGCCTGTATCAGAGCAGTGGTGCCTACGGCTTCCGCGATCAACTGCAGGATGTGTTGGCCTTCGTGTACGCCGAGCCGGCGATCGCGCGCGCGCATATCCTCCGAGCGGCGTCGCGGCAGTTCGTTGAAGGCGACGTGCAGCACTGGTGGCATCCACACTCCGGGAACGGTGTCCGCACACGGTTCTCCGACGATCTCGTGTGGTTGCCCTATGCGGTCGACCAGTACGTCCGCGTCACCGGCGATCACACGGTGCTGTCGGAATACGTGCCGTTTCTTTCCATGCGTGCGCTCGCGCCGGACGAGCACGAGCGCTACGACCTGCCGTCAGTGACCGACGAACACGCCGATGTCTACGAACATTGCCGCCGCGCTCTGCGCCGCGCGTGCACGGCGGGCCAGCACGGGCTGCCATTGATTGGCACGGGCGACTGGAACGACGGCATGAGCCTCGTTGGCGCCAAGGGTCAGGGGGAAAGTATCTGGCTGGCGTGGTTCCTGATCGCGACGCTGCGCGCGTTCGCCGTGCATGCCGATGGTCGCGGTGATAACCACGAGGCCGCGTGGATGCGCACGCAGGCGGACGCCTATCAAATCGCCGTGGAGGCACATGGCTGGGACGGACAGTGGTATCGACGCGCGTATTACGACGATGGCGCACCACTGGGTTCGAGCGGCAGCGACGAGTGCCGCATCGATTCCCTTGCGCAAAGTTGGAGCGTGATTTCAGGCGCAGGCAGCAACGCGCGCGCCACGCAGGCCATGCGTGCCCTCAACACGGAGCTGGTGCGCGAAGAGGACCGGATAATTCTGCTGCTCTCGCCGCCGTTCGATCGCGGCGCCCATGATCCGGGCTATATCAAGGGATACCTGCCAGGCGTGCGCGAAAACGGCGCGCAGTACACGCATGCCGCGCTCTGGGCCGTCATGGCGACGGCCATGCAGGGCAACGGTGACCGCGCGTTCGACTTGTTCCAGATGCTCAATCCGCTGACTCACAGCGACAGCAAAGATGCGATGCTGCGCTACAAGGTTGAGCCGTTTGTGGTGCCTGCGGATGTGTACTCCGCGCCGTCCCATGTCGGTCGCGGTGGCTGGACGTGGTACACCGGTTCGGCAAGCTGGATGTACCGCATCGGTCTCGAGCAACTGCTCGGGTTCCGCCGGGAGGGCGACACGCTCTCTATCCATCCCCGCGTGCCAGAGGCATGGCCGAGCTACGAGATCCGCTACCGGTTTGGCACCGCGACCTACGCAATTACCGTGCAGCATCCGAGCGATGTTCAACGTGGCGGCGCACAGGTTTCCGTGGACAAAGTCATCATGCCCGACGGACGCATTCGACTGGTAGACGACGGCCGGGTCCACACCGTCATCGTGGCGGCCATCGCGGTGCCGTGAGAAACGGTGTGCGCGGCTACATTCTTGGAGCGACCGGGATCATGGTATCCGTGAAAGTGAAGAACGCCAGCTTCGCCGCACCCGTCAGCACAATGGTGGTTGCCGCGCCGGCCCGCAGTTCCATCGCCGGGATGCGGAGCAGCACTTTCGATGCGTCCTTCGCACGGACTTCGAGGGCCACGTTCACCGGCGTGAGGTCCTTGTAACCGGCTTCACTCTTGAAGCCGACGCCGGAGAAGAGCTTGTCCGTCTGGCCAACGACGCTGATGTCCAGCTCCGGAGCGCCTGGTGCCGCGTGCACCACGCGGATCCGCGCCTTCCCGCTGTCGGGGATTACCTCGTCCTTGACGATACGCAGCGTGCTTCGCGAAAGATCTTCCGAGATGAGGAAGGCCGTGTAGCGATTGCCATCGACCAGCACTTCTTCGTTCGTCGCCAGCACGGTCGTGTCACTGGCGCCAGGCGAGCGCGCGGCGAAACGGGCGAGGACGGCTCCGACCTCACGATAGTCGGTGACGGAAGCGGCTTTGACGCCATCAAAGAGCGGCGCGCCGTCCAGCTGGATCGCGATGTCTTTGCCGCCATTGCCCGCGTTCACGATGCGCACCATGGCGTTGCCTCGTGCTTTGGCGGAGTCGGCAGACGCCGACGCGTTCGACTCACCCTGACTGGTCGTGCGGATCTGGGCATCATCTTTCTTGCAAGCAATAGCTGGGGCAGTGAGGGCGGTGATGCAGAGCAGGCGAATGGTCGTATTCATCGATTGACTCGGATAAAGGGTCTCCACACGGCGAATCCGTGAACCATAGGCACGACGGTGCGCGCGCGCTGGTCCGCCTACCGAGGATCGTGCAGATCGGGCATTCAAGTCTCATCATGTCGAGCAGGGATGGACATCCATCGGAAGAGCGATATTCTCGAGGCACCGACGCTCTGCACGTCGGTGACTGCGTCGCGCGTCGGGAATACTCCTTACGATGGAGAAAAGCTTCACCCTGCCGACCAATGGCGATTCAGGCTGGTATCGTGGACGTTAGTAAACGTCACCATGTCGTGCTCACACTCACCGCGCACGCACCCTCCTATCGTGCCCACTCTTAAACCTCTGAGCGCCACGCCTTCATGCACCTGGATACCGGCACGCACGGACACAGTGGGTTTCCACAGGCACCCCAGTTGTCGGAGTGGATGCTGCTCGCGCTCGAACAGGCCGAACGGGCATTGTCGTTAGGAGAGGCGCCCATTGGATGCGTGCTGCTGCGCGCGGACGGTTCCACACTGTCTGCGGGAATCAACACGATGATGGCGTCTGGGAATCTCATCGCGCACGCCGAGATCAACGCCTTCGCCTCTGCGGCCGGCAAAACGACTGACGGTGAAGAACTGATTCTGGTGTCAAGCCTTGAACCGTGCGTGATGTGCACTGGCGCGGCCATGCAAGCTGGCGTTGTCACGATCGTGTACGCACTGCAGGCGCCTGCAGATGCCGGCACGTCTCGTGTCACACCGCCACAAAGTCCAGGCGCAACCATGCCGTTGATCATCGGCAACGTGCTCGCTGACGGCAGCAGAAAGCTGTTCGCCACTTGGATGGAGCTACACGACGGAGATGCGTCGCGCAGCGTGCAACGACGTTTTGTGCAGCAACTGCTTGCACTGACGGCGAGCCAACGCGCCCAGCCGAAGGTGGCGACCGCGTCAGGATGACCCGCGCCTGTTTCTCCGAGGTCGCGATCGCGACCTTCTTACCTGTTTGCGGTGTATGTGCTGTGCCGTCGTCAGCGCGACCCCGATCACGTTGACCGCAACGGTGTAGCTCTGCAGGTGCAGGCCGTTTCTGGTAGTCGCTTATCGGGTCGGTGGGTAGAGATTCCATTCACACACTATGGAGGTTACATGTACACGGCGCGGATGCAGTCCAGGCCCCTTACGACTTTTTCGCTACCCACATCGATCCAGCCAGCAGGGAGCGTGGTGATACGGGTGTTGCTGGTGGATGACCACGGCATCATGCGTGAAGGGCTTGCGGCGCTGTTGGACCGGGACGCGCGGGTAACGGTCGTGGGTCAGGCGGGTGGCGGTGAAGAGGCACTCCGACTATTCACAGAGCTCAGCCCCGACGTGTGTGTAGTCGATTTTCGCATGACACCAATGGACGGCGCGGAGCTCACGTCTCGCATGCGCGAACTGGATCCTGCCGCGCGCGTCGTTATGCTCAGCACGTATGACACCGACGAAGACGTGTATCGAGGGCTTCGATCCGGCGCGGCGAGCTATCTCCTGAAAGACGTGCACTTTGATACCCTGGTCGAGACCATCTGCGAAGTATTCGCCGGTCGTAGATCCATCTCTCCGGAAATTGCGGCGAAACTGGCCGAGCGCGTCGCACAGGAGAAACTGACCGCCCGTCAGCTCGAGGTGCTTAAGTGCCTTTCTCGTGGCATGTCGAACAGTGAAATTGGGAGTGCGCTGTACATCAGCGAAGGCACGGTAAAGGCGCATGTCAAAGCCCTTCTCCGAAAGCTCGACGCGCGTGACCGAACGCAGGCCATCAGCATCGCGATGAAACGTGGGCTTGTACGGAGCGAATAGCGGGTCTTACTCTTTACCCGCTTTTGCCGCAGAACGTATGTGTGGGCCGCCATCGATCGGTTGGTGTGTCGCAGCATACATGGCCTCGCGCGCCATCACCAGCGCGCGGTCGGCCAGCATGCCCATAAGACCCGCCTTGAGCCGCCGCCACTCCGGACTGCTTCTGGAACGGTCCGTTCGTTCAGCTCCTTCACTGTTCGGTTCCAGAATTCGCTTCCCGCCAGGTGTCCGGTGCGATCTGTCGGTTTCACGAAAAGCCAGCGCGCCCAGCACCGCACCAACGGCCGCCGCGACTCCGAGCGTCTCCACCGGGCGCTTCCGAACATGCTCTCGCCAGTCGACAGCGTCGCTTGCACGGCTGCCAAGGGTTGCCAGGCTTTCGCGTAGCGAGTACTTCTCAAGTGCTAACTGCTTCTCGAGTTCTGCCGTTTGTGAAGTCATGGATCTGGTGGAAGAGAGGGAAGGCTTCGTGATCGCCACGTTCACGCGCTGCTGCGCTTGGCGGCCATGAGCAGGAGAAGGGCGAGGAAAAATGCGACCACGCCGGTGATCAAGACCGCCATCCATGCGGCCACCACCATACTCAACGCGAGCGTGCCCGCGATCAGCACGCAGATCATACCGAGCAGAAGAAATACACCGGCGCCAGCGCGCAGCACCGTGCGCCGAGCCCCCTCGCTCATCTCCTCCCGAAACTGCGCGAATGCGAGGCGGACCTCCGTCCTCAGAATTCCCTGCGCGTGACCGGCAACTTCGCCGAGCAGCTCGCCGAGCGGGACGTCACGCGAGATGTCGACTGTTCGATGAACGAGGGGCCGGTCCATGGTCAATCGTCTGAACGCATCAAGGCGCGTCCAACGAGAAATCCTATTCCTGCGGCGGCCATCATCGCCTTTCCTGGATGATTCTTCGCCACCGTCTTCAGATCATCCACCACGTCGCGGGTACTCATGTCGCGTACATAGCGGCCCGTCGCATCCAGCGCGTTGGCAGTGCGATCCGCAATCGCAGACACCCGTTTGCTGGATGATCCATCGGCGGTATCGTGCAGGCGATTGGCCGTTCTGTCGAAGGCATCCGCGACAGCCGCGCGCGCGTTCGAGTTCCCGTCACTGCTACTGAGCTGTGGCTCTGTCATCTGCTGCATCATGTCGTCCATGTTCCGGCTCGCTTTAAGAGGTGATTGCACGGTGATGTGGTGATACGTTCAGAGGTCGGCGTGCGATACGACGACTCTCTGAGAATATCGGAATGCGTGCGCGTTCGCCGGTACTCGAAAGAGGCGAATTTACCTATGCCCTGGTGAGTCCAAAATGCTGCGTAAACGCATCTGCGTCGGTTTGAAGGGCGCCGCCGCCGAAGCACGGCAGCTTCTGTTGCGTTCGACAATTGCCGAAGAACCTGTGCATGTCTTCTCGCAGCGCATCGACTACACGCAGTAAACCGATACGTATCAACAGCCTCGTTACGCTTCCGACACGCGCACGCAGGTCAGGGCTGTGTGTAGAACTGACTTTGAGAAAGGGTGCCGTTGCTGGTAGCGATGACATCGAGGCGGGCCACCGATCCGGCGTTCACCGACAGGGCCGGGCTGGTCCATGTCGACCGGCCGGCAATCGCACGCACTTGCAACACCATCAATCCGCCGGGCTGCAGCTCGGTCTCGGGCACGCGGAATTGCTGCGACAGCCCTCCGGTGACGCTCCCCAGACGTCGGCCGCGCGTCGCCGACGACCGCATCACGAACACAATGATGTCGAAGTAGCCGCGGTTTTCGACCAACAACGTCACCGCCGGTGCCGACGGACCGACGGTGCCGCGGTGACAAGCCGGCAGCACTGCGATGATGGCGAGCAGCGCCGCGAACGCCAGCAGCTTGACGGGGCCACGTGTCGGGCGAATATCGGCGATCGCGGCGCCATGCCAGGTATGCATTCACGTCTCCGTTGACGGGTTCGGAAAGGTACTACCCGTGCACACGCGAAAGTTTCAGCGGACTCCGGCGAAACCTGAGATGGGGTAGCGCACGCCCCAGAAGGTCGGAAGAAAAGATCGCTCGCAGGAGGAATATTTCCACGTACTCGTCGCGGGCACATTATGGACCGTGTCTGAGTTTCCCGCTGCCGCATCGAACATCTACGTACAACGACTGGAGAGACCGCAATGCCCGCCATCAACACCCTCGAGGATCTGTTCGTGCATCAGCTTCGCGACATCTACAGCGCGGAGCGCCAATTGGTCGCCGCGTTGCCGAAAATGGCGAAGAACGCCACGTCGCAAGAGCTCAAAGAGGCGTTCACAACGCACCTTCAGCAGACCGCGGAACATGTCAATCGTTTGCAGCAAGCCTTCGATCAGCTAGGCGTCAGTGATCGCGGCCCGAAGTGCAAGGCTATGGAAGGTTTGATCGAAGAGGGAAAAGAGATCATTAAAGAAGATATTGTGCCCGAGGTGCTCGACGCCGGACTCATCGCGGCCGCACGACGTGTGGAACATTACGAGATCGCGTCGTACGGCTCGGTGTGCGAGTACGCACGTGCCCTTGGTCACACGGAAATCCTCGAATTGCTTCAGACAACGCTCGATGAAGAGAACGCAACGAACGAGTTACTGACGACGCTCGCGACACAGGGGGTCAGCGCGCTCGCGGGCGCTGGCGACCCGAGTGAGATGCACGATGACGCGGATAGGGAGGATTCGGGGGAGAAGGATGTGGACGTGGGCGATATCGCCACGACGAAGCCCACCAAGCGCGCCTCCGGCAAGACGTCCGCGCGTAAGACGGCATCTGCGTCAGGCAACGCTGCCGCGCGTCGTCGCTGAGCCGATACGTAACTGACGCTGGACGCATGCCTGACGGCAGTGCGCCTCTCTCCTTGGGATAGTCCAAATTTGATCGACGGGCGCATGGCGTGAAGTCGCCGGGAGGACGACGTTGCGCTTGCGCCTCTTGCCTCCCGAGTTCAACGCTTCGACAGCGTGCTCAAGTCACCGATCGCTCCCGAGTTCGATCACCTTCGAGGTCCCCATGCACGGTAACCGCTCTGTTCACACGCTCGATGAGTTGCTCGCTGCCACGCTCGATTCACGGGATGCCTTTACGCGCGCCGCAAGCCTCTTCGGCTCTTTGGACGAATCCGCCCTCTGTCTCGAAAGGGCGCGAGACTACGATCGCGTTGCCGACTTTCTGATGGTTTACGCCCTGAACGATCCCCGCGCGGCAGTGTTGGAGGCGGTGCTCGAGAGCCGTCGGGCATACCGGTTGGCACTATCGCTGGCCCAGCAGCTCCTGGGGCTCTCCGCACTCGCGCCGAAGGTTCAGGCACAAACGACCTGAGAGCGCGGCGCAACTGATCATGGCGCGGCGGCGAACAGCCCGGCCCCTGGCCGCGCAAAGTCGCTACGTCACAACGCATTACCACTGTTCCACCGCCATTTACCCAACGGAGTTACCGATGATCATCGACACACACATTGCGGTGAATGCCACCGCCCCTCGTACCGATGAGATCGATCCCTATGATGTGCCGGAGCCGTTCGAGCATATTGTTGAACCGGAAAAGGAATTTGGCCGGACGCACAAGAACGACGTGGAGGACGACAATGACAACGCGACCGGTGACGACGACGCGCATGAACGTGGAAACGAACCACGGTAAATCCACATGACGATCGCGCCCTCCTGCTGGCGTTGCTCGTCAGCGACGGGCGCGGTCGGGATGATGCAATTTGAACGCGAACGGAGGGCGACCGCTATAAAAAGCAGGGCCACATTGCAGCGCGTGGTGTCGTGCCGTTCCAATTGTAACCGGGATGTTAGCCGTGCCCCATGACGTATTCCACTGGCCCCTCGCGCTGGGCAGGACCTTCGGGAAAGCCGCCCTGCCGGTTCCAGAACCCGGCGCCGTGTTTGTCGATCACCAACCGTTCACGCACGTTACCGCGGGCGTTGAACAGTGACGTCCGGTCGGCGCACCGCGGAGCCGTACGACTCAGCTGAAGCCGCGCAGCTGCAACGCGATATCGTCTCAAGTGTGGTGCATGACCTGGGGAGCATCACGAGCGCATTCGCTCTCCTGATAGACGCCTCGCGTGGGGCGTTTGGCGAGCGTGATGTGCAGGCCGTGACAACGCTCACCGAGCAATTGCGTGCGACCACCAAGCCCTTGATCTGGCTTCGCGGCTCGCCCGGGCGCGGAGCGCTCGCACCGGTACATGCCGTCGAAGTGGCAACGTGGTGGCGGCATACTTCGCAAGTGGTAGCCGCGCTGCTTCCCCGGGGCACCCGAGTCGCGCCGTCTGCCGATGACATTCCGACGACCGGCAACGCACTCCCCGGTGAAGATCTGGCGATTTTCACGATGTTGATCCTCGGTGCGTGTCGGCATATAGGAGAGAACGATCCCCACGCGGCCGTCGCGTTGTCCGTTACCCTGCCGAGCGTTGAGAGCGATTCTCCGACCGTCATGCTGGAGCTGCGAGCGGACGATATCGACTCCGCTCCGTCGGTGACGAGGACGACGCGGTGGAAGCGTTTCTGCGTTCGCACGGCCGCACGCGCCGGAGCGACGCTGTCCTGGTGGGAGCCGGTTGGATCACCGTGTGTTGTATGGCAGTGGAGCGTTTCCGGTAAGCCTGTCAGAGGCTAGAGCAGCAGCAGCGGCGGAGGCGTGCAGAGCGTGGTCAGCGCACGGCGCGAAAGCATTCACCCTTCGATTGATCCTCCTGAGAGAGAGAAAAGGGTGGGCCACGGGCTAATGGCCTGCAGTGGCGATCGCGGTAATCCTTCGTTGCAGACGACGCACGCTGCGCTGTCGGTAAAAATCCATTCGAAGGAGCAAAAGATGATCACTATACAGACCTTCGCTCGTCGCACGCTGTTGAGCTGCACCCTCGCGGCTACACTGGTTGGCTGTTCGGACGACAATCCGACCACGCCCGTTGCAACAACGGTGACCGCAACCAGCGGGACAGGACAAACGGTTGTCACGGGCGCAACGACGGCTGCGTTGTCCGTCAGAGTCATCGATCAAAACGGAGCTGCACTTTCGTCGGTTCCGGTTGCATTTTCGATCACGGCGGGCGGCGGTGCGTTGAGCAATGCGAGTGTATCGACCGACGCGAGCGGCGTTGCCTCCGTGACTTACACTGCTGGAACGACCGCGGGCACAGCGACAATCCGGGCATCGGTGGCTGGCGTCGGCCCTACGACATTCACAGTAACAGTCGCAGCGCGAGCTGCAACAACAGTGACCGCAGCCAGCGGGAGTGGACAGACCGTTGTGACTGGCGCACAAACGACGAGCCCATTCGTTGTACGCGTTGTTGATCAAACAGGCATGGCGATAACGGGAGTAACCGTCACCTTCGCCGTGGCAAGCGGCGGTGGCACGCTCGGCTCCTCCACTGCAACCACGGACGCATCGGGCAACGCATCAACCACGTTTACGTCAGGCGCAACAGCCGGCGCGTCAACGGTCACGGCGACCGTGGCAGGGCTTACGCCAATCACGTTTACCACGACGGTCGCGGCACGCGCTGCAACGACCTTGACCATCAGCAGCGGTAGCGCACAGACCGTTGTCACCAGCGCGCAGTTAACCAACCCGCTGACCGTCAGGATTGTCGATCAGACAGGGGCACCGGTAGCCGGAACCACGGTGACATTTGCCATCGTTACCGGTGGTGGCACACTCGGGAGCGCCACGGCAACTACGGACGCAACAGGCGTCGCGTCAACGACGTATACGGCGGGCGCTACGGCCGGCGCAGCCACTATTACCGCGACCGCCGGCACGTTGACACCCGTCACGTTTACGCAGACGATCATAGCACGCGCGGCCACCACGGTCACAGTGTCCAGTGGCGCCGGTCAGACTGTGTTGACCAACTCCGCCGCTGCCAACCCGTTTATCGTGCGTGTTGTCGATCAGACAGGAGCAGTGGTGGTCGGTACGACGGTGACGTTTGCGATCACGAGCGGCGGCGGCACGTTGTCATCGGCGACCGCGCCGACGAACGCGACCGGTCTTGCCCAGACCACCTACACGTCGGGGGCAACGACGGGCCCGGCGACGGTGACGGCTACCGTTGCAGGCATCGCACCGGTCACGTTTACCACGACCGTGTCGGCTTCGACGAACGTATTGTCGGTGGTAAGCGGCAGTGCGCAGACGATGATTGTGAGCACCGCGGCGATTAACCCGTTCATTGTCAGAGTCGTTGATTCCAACGGAACCGTCGTCGTCGGCGTGCCGATCACGTTTACCGTCGCAACCGGCGGCGGCACGCTTAGCGCGACGACGGCAAACACTACTGCGGCAGGCACAGCGCAGGTTCTCTTCACGGCTGGCGCGACGGCCGGCACCGCGACGGTGACGGCAACCGGACCGGGACTTACGCCAGTCACCTTCAGCTCGACGGTTGTTGCCGCAGCAAACGTATTATCGGTCGTAAGTGGCGGGGCACAGACGATAGCTGTCAGCACGGCCGCCAACGCCTTCACGGTGAGGGTGGTCACTGCACTCGGCGTTGCGGTGGTCGGATCGACCGTGACGTGGACGGTTGTCTCGGGCGGCGGCACGTTGAGCGCCGCATCATCGATGACGAACGCGACGGGTAACGCGACCGTTGTCTACACCGCGGGTGCGACTGCAGGAACCTCGGTTGTCACCGGGACCATCGCTGGCGTCGGGTCGGTCACATTTACCACGACCATCACGAATTGATGGCGAGACAGTCGCCTGCGGACTGATCGAACCTTCGAATTTGCGGGCGGCTCCTGTTGAGGTAGCCGCCCGCTCTTTCGTACCCCACGACATTTGCTCCTATGATGCACTCGCCGATCGTATGCGGTATGCGCCGCTACTTGGCGCGACGCGCGCTGGTCGCTCCCTGTACCTGAGAGGGAGATAAGGATGCGTCGTGGGTGAAATGGCGTATAACGGCAGAAACGGCAATCCTTCTCGTCAGCGACAGCGCACCGAGCGTAGTCCTCCTGTTGGAACCGGTAACGCCACCATGTCTGCCATCACCCAAGCCTCCGCCCATGTTGTTCCTGCCAGGACCACCACGACTTCGCGGTCCTCGCCGTTGGCCCGCGTCCGTCGTGGCGTAGCCGGTCGTGGTACGGCACTGGCGGGTTTGATCAACATTCTCCTGGGCACTGTCTTTCGGGATCGACACCGCGCGGCGCGCGGATATCGGCAGCGCGTCATTGGCATGCTCCAGATCAATTGCGGAGTCGACCACCGAATGGCCGACATGTTCGTTGATCGCTGGATGTCGAAACAGGCCATCCAACACAGCAGCTGAACGACGCAGTCCCCGCAGTATCCTTTCACGTTCCCTTTTTTTTCATGGAGTGCACGATGTTATCACTTCGCACGACAGCCGTTGCAGTCGCCACGTTACTCGTGACCCAGGCTTGCGCAAAGGACTCACAGACCGAGAAGTCCGTAGAAACCACGACCAGCGACGGCCAGATCAGCGCCTCAATGTCCGGGGATTCTGCTGACAAACGGGGCGTCGCGCTCGTCCGCGTCGTCAACGCCGTGCCGGATTCGAAGGAACTGCAAATCCGCGCCGACGACCAACGCATGCTTCCGATGGTCGGCTTCCAAAAGGTCAGTGGATACACGCCGATTGACGCCACGTGGGCGACGTTTCAGATCGGCGGTGCAAGCAGCGCGGCGTTTCTACCGTTGAACACCAATCGCGAAATGCTTACGGACGGACATCGCTACACGATCGTGGTACTTCGGAGCGAGGATGGTTCGACCTACGACACACGCGTGATGAAGGACGCCATTGAAACCGAGGCCGGGAAAGCGCGACTGCGCGTTGTGCATGCGGCGCCCGGCGCTGGCGAGGTACAGATTCGCGCGAAAGGCGGCGAGACACTCTTCGAGGGCCTCGACTACGGTGACGACGACGGCTTCAAGTCGCTGGATCCATGGAGCGGGATGCTCGAAGTGCGCAGCAATGACGGCAAGACGCTGCTGCTGAGTACGCCGAAACTCATGCTCGATGCCGGAAAGTCTTACACGGTGGTCGTGTCGCGAACCACGGCAGGAAAATTGGAAGCCTTCTGGTTTGAAGACGCTCAGATCAACTGAGCGCGCGCCACATTGCGTGCCGTGCGGACGGGGTGAGAGGCGGCTTCATCTCCGTAAGGACATGCAGCTGATGCCATAAGCGCGGCAAGCCGCCGGAGTAACGCCGCCGATCGCTCCACGTTCGGCGGCGTTCTTCTTCAAGGCGTACCGTGGCACTGCTCGGGGGGAGCGCGTAGAACTGTCCCTGAGAGCAATGGTCCACAGGAGCGACTGTGTCTACACTCTTGGGACGAGTCGTGCCGTCGGATCTCTGGCCCGCGACGTCGCCGACGTTTCACATTTAAGCCTGTTGCCATCATGCGCATATCTGTAGTTGCGGGGATCGTCCTCCTGCTCGCCGGTGGCTTCTTTCTGTGGCAAGGCGGATCACTGACGACACGCCGAGACGTGCTGAAGGTCGGCGATCTCAAGGTCACTGCCACTGAAGAACACCCCATACAGCCATGGGTCGCGGGTCTCGCGGTTGCGGCTGGCGTAGTACTCGTTGTCGCCGGAGCACGTCGGAAGGCGTGACATCGTCCGCCAGCGCATTCAGCATACTGCCTTCACCGAGGTTTCAATGTCAAACGTTCATCTCACACACGTAGGCCTTCGCAGGCTTACCGTCTTCACGACACTGCTCGCCGTGACCACGTGGTCCGTGGGCTGCGCGTCGACAAGCAAGAAACAGCAGGGCGCGGTGATCGGCGCGGCTGCCGGTGGTGTCGCTGGTGGCGTGATCGGCAGGAATAACGGGTCAACCGCCCGCGGTGCGATCATCGGCGCAGTGGTCGGTGGGGCAACGGGCGCCGTCATCGGGCATCAGATGGACCAGCAGGCGAAAGAACTCAAGCTCGACATTCCCGGCGCAACGATCGAACGCGTCGGCGAAGGGATTCAGGTGACCTTCGCCTCCGGACTGCTGTACGACTTCGACTCCGAGGCCATTCGCGCCGAATCTGCGCAGAACCTGCGCAACCTGGCAGTAAGCCTGAACAAATATCCGCAAACCGAACTGCTCATCGTCGGGCACACGGACGCACTTGGCAGTACGGCCTACAATGCGGATCTGTCCATGCGACGTGCCAACTCGGCATCGAACTACCTCTCGACGCAGAGCATCGCGACATCACGGCTGCGCACTGCTGGACGCGGCGAACTCGAAGCGCTGGCGTCGAACGATACCGAAGCCGGCCGCCAGACGAATCGGCGCATCGAAGTGGCGATCTTCGCCAACTCCACTGCGCGCAAAGGCTCGTACTGAGCAGAGCAAGATCGTCCGATGGGATAGTGGTGGAGACTACGTAGCGTGATGAGCTTGCTTCATCGACACGCATGGCGCGCGAGTATAGTTGTCGAACAGCTCTTTTACAGAGAATTGAATCATGACATACGACACCTCGACGATCACGAGCCTTTCAAGCACAAACACAGCCTCATTCGTGATAGCGCTGCTCGAACGACGTCGCGCGTATCTGATGGCGCTGGCGGTCGCGCGACGCGTCTTGCAGGCAGGCTGGCCAACACTCATGGAGTGGGGAGATGATGACTGTGAGGTTCCGCCCCACGATCGCAATCGCTCCCCGAAGGTGCCGAACGCGACGGAATTTCCGCGTGCACCCCGACTGAAGGCATCCTCTCTGGCGAGATGGGGCACTGTGGCACGTCGGCGTCGATTGGGTCATCACGCGCTGCGTCTGATCTCGCCGGATCCTGTACCACCGAACGATCCAACACCCTCAACTTCTCGCCAAGGTACCGAACCATGAACAAACAGATCATCGAAGGCAACTGGATGCAGGTAAAGGGTGCGGTGCGCGAACAATGGGGCAAACTGACTGATGATGACATGGATGTCATCGCCGGAAAGCGCGAGCAACTGATCGGCAGGCTTAAGGAACGCTATGGCAAGTCGGCGGATGCGGTCACCTCTGAAGTAGATGCCTTCGAGCAGCGTGTGTTGCGTGCCGCCGACGATGCGGAACAGTCAGTCAGCGATGCGTTGTAGCGCTGCGCTCGCATCTCCAATTTTCAAAACAGGCGCTGAGATGATTACCACGCTTACAGACCGCAGTCGCATATCGCGCGAGCTGCACCAGTCTTCGGGGGAGACGCACAAGGTCTCCGCTGCACCGTCTACTATTCAGCTTGTACTGATCGACGACAATCGATTGCTCCGTGAAGGCATTGCGGCTCTGGTCCACTCGCAACCCGAGTTCAAGGTGCTGGCAGCGTCGGCAGACGCTGAGGAGGCGCTACAAAGGGTGCGCGAGGCGAAGCCCGATGTCGTGCTGGTGAACTTCGGACTCGTCGATCACGACAGTCTGGAGCTCACCCAGACGGTCCGGCGCGAGGTGCCTGGGGCCAAGGTGATTGTCATGGGAATCCTGGCGATCCAGGAGGATGTGGCCGACTACGTGCGCGCGGGCGCGTCTGGCTTCGTAATGAAAGACGCGTCATCCGAGGACTTCTTTGCCACTATTCGCGCGGTTGCTGCGGGCGAACAGGTGTTGCCGCCTGCACTCACCACTTCGCTCTTTGCACAGATTGTCCGGCACGAAGTTTTGAAGGATCCGGTCAACGTGCGAGATCATGCGCGGCTAACCAGTCGCGAACGGGAAGTCGTCGATCTGCTCTCCGAAGGGCTCAGCAACAAGGACATTGGGACGCGCCTCAACATCGCGATCCATACGGTCAAAAGTCATGTGCATAATGTGCTCGAGAAGCTGGCGCTGCACAGTCGGCTGGAGGTTGTGGCCTTTTCGCATTCCGTAGGCGGCTTCAAAGCTGCCTGACGTACGCGCGCTTTGCCGCCACCACGCTCGGTCCGACGATGGGAGAGCGACGCTGGGGCTAACGCGTCTCGATGACCACCGTCGAGGGCGTGACCGCATCGAACGCGAAGCCGTGACGCGCGGACGTATTCCGCGCGATGCGCTGCCATCGTGTCGGCCGGGCGCGCAGCGGCGGCGTACGCGCATCGGCGCACGTCACGTGAAGCCGCATCCGCACGGTTGCGGCGCCGGTTGCAGAGGCGGCGCTGATCAACAGTGTCGGCGACGAGGCGCCTCGCCGATCGCGCACATCGAGGCAGCAGGCGAACAGAATACAACTCAGGCCAGCGGCGTGTTCGTACGGCAGCACCCCGTCACCGAGCTCCACGCCCAGCGAAATCCCCGACCCCAGCACGCCGCGCACGAAACGTTCGTTCTCGGCAAACCACGCCCGCACGGTTATCGGGGCGCGCGTGTACAGCGAACTCATGACCGGCGGCGACTGCAGCTGGTGTAGCCCTCGACTGATTGCGCGCATGTCACGCGCAATATCACGCATCGCGTGAATGGCCTCGGCAGGAGGCGAGACAGCAAGCGTCTCCGCACGTAGCGCCAGCGCAAGGGAGAGTCCGCCGAGATCATGGACGGCGACTTTCACCACCTCGGCAAGGACGGACAGTTCAGTAGCAGCAGGTCGCGACGTGGAAGCTCCTATCCCTTTCGGGCGATAGTCATCGGAGAGAAGGCAGGCGACTTTCCATGAATGTAGCAGCGTGTGCTAGCGGGATAGGGGCCCCGTGGTAGACTCCAGACAAGACATGTAGAAGGCTCCGCATACCCGGCGCCTCGGGCGCGATGACGACGACCGCTGACGGAGGTCAGACGAAGACGTGACGATGACTCTCGAGGCGCTGATTATTGCGGTGCTGATCGCCGGGCTGCTGGTCATGCGCAGGCAGCGAGGCCTGCGGGCGGCCCGCGCGATGGCGACGCTGTTCAACGAGCGCGAATTGTTCAGCACCACGCTGGGCCGCATCGGCGACGCCGTGATCGCGACCGATCTACAGCATCGCATCACTTTTCTGAGCCCTGTGGCAGAGCAGCTGACCGGCTGGTCCCTTGCGGAGTCGAAGGGGCAGCCGATCGAAACCGTCTTCCAGATGGTGCGCGAAGATTCGCGCATGGCCGTCGAGAATCCGATCGTACGCGCGCTGCGGGACGGGAGCATCGTCGGGCTTACCAACCATACCATTTTGTTGTCGCGCGCCGGCACCGAACGACCCATCGAAGACATGGCCGCACCGTTGCACGATGCGGCGGGTCGCGTCAACGGCGCGGTCCTCATCTTCCGTGACGTGAGCGTGCGTCGTGAGACCGAGACGAAACTCAATCAGTTCGTCGCCGAGCTGTCTGAGCGCGATCATCGCAACTCGGAGTTTATCGCGGTTCTCGCGCACGAACTCCGGAACCCGCTTGCACCCATTCGCGCCGCGCTCGAGATCATGCGACTCGCGCCGGAGGACGCGCGCTCCGTCGAGTCGGCGCGCGACGTTATGGGACGGCAACTCGGTCAGATGGTGCACCTGATCGACGACCTGCTCGATGTCAGTCGCCTGACACGCGGCAGTATCGAACTTCATCGTGAACGCATCGCGCTCTCTGAGATCATTCGCGTGGCCGTCGATACCGCCATGCCACAACTGCGCCAATACGGAGTGGTGCTCAGCATTGCGCAGCCCAGTATGGAGGTTGTACTCGACGTCGATCCGATCCGCGTGACGCAGGCCATCAGCAATGTGTTAAACAACGCGGCGAAATTTACGGATCGTGGCGGCCACGTCTGGCTCACCGTGACAGTAGATCAGGCGACGGTGATCATTGGCATCCGGGACGACGGCATCGGCATCGCGCTCGATCAGCGCGAACGCATCTTCGACATGTTTACGCAGGTCGATGGGACGCTCGAGCGTTCGCGCGACGGACTCGGCATCGGGCTTACGCTCGTGCGCAAGCTGCTCGAGCTGCACGGCGGGAGTATCGACGTGCAAGGCAGTGGACTCGGCCAGGGGAGTGAGTTCGTTTTGCGTATCCCACGCGCCGCGGCCGTGTCGCGCCCCTCACGCCTGAACAGTGCCAGTGCCGAAGGCGTCGCCGGGACCCTCCCGTTACGCATTCTGGTGGTGGACGACAATCGGGATTCAGCCGACTCGTTGAGCGTGGTGCTGCGCCTCACGGGACACACCGTTGAGGTCGCCTACGACGGTCGGACAGGGCTCGTGGCCGCCGAAGCGTTCCGTCCCGATGTGCTATTGCTGGATATCGGCATGCCGGAATTGAATGGCTATGAAGTCGCAGAGCGGATCCGCGCCGCACCATGGGGGTCCCGGATCATGTTGGTCGCTCTCACCGGCTGGGGCCAGGCAACCGATCGCGAGCGCTCAGCCAAAGCGGGTTTTCATGTGCACCTCGTGAAACCGGTAGACTTTGCCATGCTCACGAAGCTATTGTCGTCCGTGAAGGATCCGACGGCCACCACGCCAGACGGCGATCAACACGCGAGGAGTTAGCACATGGAGCGCAGAGCAATTCGGGTCCTGTTAGTCGACGATCAGACAATTGTTCGTGAGGGCGTCGCGTCCCTGTTGTCCGCGCATGAGGAATTTGACGTGATTGGACAGGCCGCTGATGGCCAGGAGGCGTTGCGACTGTTCACCGAGCATACGCCGGATGTCTCGGTCGTTGACCTGCGCATGACCCCCATGGACGGCGTCGAATTGACGCAGCATATGCGCAGTATACGCCCCGACGCACGGATCATGCTGCTGACCACCTACGACACGGACGACGAGATCTATCGCGGGCTCTCCGCCGGCGCCTTTGGATACGTGCTGAAGGATGTCGATTCGCTCGCCCTGATGGCGGCGATCCGTGCAGTACATGCCGGCAAGAAGTCCATCTCGCCGGAAGTGGCCCGAAAGCTCGCCGACAACGTTGCCTCCGCCCACCTCACCGCCCGTCAGCAAGGTGTGCTTCAGTGCCTGGCACAGGGCAAGAGCAACCAGGAGATTGCGAAGACGCTGTTCATCAGTGAGGGCACCGTCAAGGCGCACGTGAAGGCCATTCTTTATAAACTCGGTGCGCGGGATCGCACGCAAGCCATCACGATTGCCTTCAAGCGCGGTATGGTGAAGGCGCTGTGACGGTCGTGCCGACGCGGTCGGCCGCAGGCAAGCTGAACGCCTTCTGGTTCGTCGACACGCCACTTCGTTGATATCTCGTGTCCGCTACATGAGCACACGTGTACGCCGCGTATGCCACGGTGTACGAGGGTGGTGCCCGAGTTAATGATCCAGTTCGACCACAATATCGCCGGCCGCGATGCGATGCATCGCCGCCATCAGGGACTCGGTGGGGACGCTCTTCGCAATAAAGCCGCGCGCGCCGAGGTCCATGGCGCGGGTCACGAGCTCGTGCGTCAGGAGCCCGGTGAACATGACGACGCGCGCGGTCGGCACGCGCTGCACGAACATCGAGAGCATGGACAGCGCGTCGACCCCGCCAGGAAGATTGACGTCGAGCAGGACGATCGTTGGCAATAGCCGCTCTGCCTCCGTTACCGCCGCCGTGATATCTGCGCACCGATAGAGCGCCACGAATCCAACCTCCAGAGACAGTCGGCGCTCCAGCGCATCAACGAGGACCGTGCTGTCATCGACGCACATCACCGTAAAGCGATTCACCGTCCTGAGCGTGGCGTGGTTGGCCAACTCCTCGGCCGGTCTGGCGACGCCATGTTCTTCGAGCAGCTGTGTCGCGAGCCGTTGTAACTGTTCGATACTTCGACGAACGACGGCCAGATCCTCACGCGCGGTAGCGGGCAGGCCGGGCGTGGCGTCCAGCACATCAAGGCGCAGGAGTGCGGGCATCGCATGATTGCGCATCTCGTGCCCGAGCGCGTTCGTCCACGCCGGATCGCGCGCTGTCGCCACACGGGGCGCGGCGCCGGTCACTCCGGGGCCTCTCTGGGAATCGCCCGCCATTGGTCACGTAGGAAAGGAGTTCGCGCCAGCGAGAACTTCGGCTTGGGTCCGGTACGGGCACCACAGGACAATGCCTCACGCATGCAATCCGCGCCAGTGTATGATAACTTCCCGACAGGGCGCCCGCGTCCGCTGCATACCTTGACACCCGAGGCGACACCATGGCGATCGGCCCATTGTCCGAGCGTGAGACGCGTTTGAAGTTGGCGCACGATCTGCGCGGGTCCGTGCAGGCCATGCAGCAGGCGCTGGTGGCGTTGCGCTTTGCTGGCCTCCCCGAGGAGCCCCGTGTGATGATGCTCAATGTGCTGGAACGGCAGCTCACCGCGCTCACGGTCATCGCGCGCGATCTCGCGACCGATGTCGCGACCGATCTCGCGACCGATCGCCTGACCGACCAGACAGGCGTCTGACGTGACCGCGCTTCGTGTGCTCGTCGTCGATGACAACGCCGACCTGGTCTCGAGCGCCTGCGTCGTGCTGCGCCTGCTTGGCCACGTCGCGACTGGCGTACACACTGGGGATGCAGCACTCACCATGCTGACGCAGCCCGTGGAAGCGGACCGTCCGCACGTCGTGCTGCTGGATATGGGGCTGCCTGGCTTGAGTGGATATGAGGTCGCCAAACTGGCGGGCGCGCTCGCGCATCGCAACACGATGACGCTGATCGCCGTGACCGGTCGCTCTGACAACGAGAGTCGCCAGCGCGCGCTCGACGCCGGGTGCGATGTGTTTGCCGTCAAACCGCTGGGGCTCGAGGATTTGCGCGCGCTCATGAATACGGCGGCCACAAAGCGCACCTGAGCGTTCGCGCCGTTTGAGGATCGCTCGGAGGGTGAATGCCGCCGCGGCTGTCGTTGCAGCACGTTTATGCAGGCGGTGCCGCGCGCGTATTCTCGGAGGTCGTGCACCCGCAGTATTCGCGCTGCTCCTCCCTCGACAGCGTTGGATTGAGGTCACTGCATTGACTGCTTCGTCGACGAAGGCCCCCACCGCATCCGCCTCCGAAACGTTGAGCGCGTCCACGGCACCTCGTCACGGTGAGGCCAGCCATGCGCCGTGGCATGTGCTGTCTCCATCGGACGTCTGTCGCGCACTTGGTGTCGACAGCGCGACCGGACTTTCGGAAGCCGAGGTCGCGGCGCGTCTGGCGCGCGACGGACCGAATGCGGTTGCTCCCGCCCATCAACGGAGCGTGCGGCAGATCCTGCTCCAGCAGTTCAAGAGCCTGATGGTCGTGCTGTTGCTGGCCGCTACCGCCGTGAGCTTCGCGCTCGGCGACGTCCTGGAAGCGTACGCCATCGCGCTCGTGGTGGTACTGAACGCCGCGATCGGGTTCGCCACCGAGTGGCGCGCAGCCGTCGCGATCCGGCAGCTGCGGGCGCATGATGAAGTGGATGCGCACGTGTTGCGCAACGCGCAGCAGCGTCAGATTGCGGCGAGTACACTGGTCGTGGGCGACGTACTGATATTGACCGCGGGAGACCGCGTTCCGGCGGACGCGCGCATCAGTCAAGCCGCGGGCCTCACCGTGGATGAATCCTCGCTGACGGGCGAATCGCTGCCGACGGAGAAATCGGAAACGCTGGTCGATGACCCGCGTGCTACGCTTGGAGATCGCACAAGCATGGTGTATGCCGGCACGCTGCTCACGGGCGGTCGCGCCGTCGCAATCGTCACCGACATCGGGGCGGCCACCGAGATCGGCCGTATCGGCACGCTGATCGACGATGTCGGCGTACGCCACACGCCGCTCGAGATCAAGCTCGCGACGTTGACCCGCGTGATGGTGTGGTCTGTGCTCGTCATCTGTGCGCTGATCATCCTCGTCGGGTGGCTGAGTGGCCGTGAGCTCGCGGTGATGATTAAGGTCGGCGTCTCGTTGGCCGTCGCGGCGGTACCCGAAGGGCTGCTGGCCGTTACGACGATGACGCTGGCACTCGGCATGCGTCGCATGGCCACGATGAAAGCGCTGGTCCGTCGCCTGCCAGCCGTCGAAGCACTCGGCTCGACAACGGTGATCTGCACTGACAAGACCGGAACGCTGACGCGCAATCAAATGACGGTTCGCGTGCTCTCCGTGAACTCGGTACAGCTCGACGTCACGGGGACCGGCTACACACCTCGCGGCGAGTTTCGCCTGAACGACGCTCCCTTCGCGCTGCCCGCCGCGTCCGAGGACGATCCGCTCATGCTCGCCCTGCGCATCAGTGCGCTGTGCAACGACGCCGTCATCGTACGGGCAGAAGGGCAGGCATCGGTGATTGGCGACCCAACCGAGGCAGCGCTGCTTGTGCTTGCGGAAAAGGCCGGGCTCGACCACACCGCGCTACAAAACGCGTATGAACGCATCGACGAACTGCCGTTCAGCGCCGAGGTGAAGTACATGGCCACGTTGATGCGCGGCCCCGCTGGACATGTAGCGGCCTACGTGAAGGGCGGGCCCGCCGTGTTACTCGCGGCCAGCAGTGAGCACTTCGTTGACGGACACCGCATGCCCCTTGATGACGCGGCGCGTGCCGTGTGGATCGCGCGCAATGACGCGCTGGCCAGTCGCGCGATGCGCGTGTTGGCGCTGGCGGTGAAAGAACTGCCTGGCGCCACGACGATCACCGGCGAGCAGATGGCCAGCGGACTGACCATCGTTGGCATGGTGGGAATGATCGATCCGCTCGCCGACGATGTGCTTGCCAGCGTCGCGACATGCCGCGCGGCCGGCATTCGCGTCATCATGGTGACGGGCGACCAGCTGGAAACCGCCGCCGAGATCGCGCGGCAGTTGGGGATTGATCAACTACCAGATGGGACTGCATTGCAAGCGGTCCACGCGAGCGCACTTCGCGACCTGGACGACGATGGTTGGAACACCGCCGTGGCGCAGACCGCCGTCTTCGCGCGCGTCTCTCCCGACGACAAGCAACAGATCGTGCGCGCCTTACAGCGACGTGGCGAGGTGGTGGCCATGACCGGGGATGGCGTGAACGATGCACCCGCGCTTCGCGTCGCGGACATCGGTATCGCGATGGGTGCGCGTGGGACCGACGTCGCGAAACATGCGTCCGACATCATCATCACCGATGATCGCTTTGCCACCATCGTGGTTGCGGTGGAGCAAGGTCGCGTGATTGTGCACAACATTTTGCGATTCATTCATTATCTGTTTTCGTGCAATGCCGCTGAGTTGGCCGTGGTCGCGATCGCGGTGGCGCTGGGATGGCCGTTGCCGCTCGCGGCAATGCAAATCCTCTGGCTCAACCTGCTGACGGACGTATTTCCTGCCGTCGCGCTCGCGATCGAGCCGACCGCCGTTGGCGTGATGTCGAAGCGCCCACGTGACCCGTCCATCCCCCTCATGACGCCGGCCTTCGCGTGGCTCATCGTGTGGCAGGGTGCCCTGCTGTCTCTTTGCACCCTGATCGCCTTTCGCACGGGGCTGCACTGGTACGGTCAGGCACCCTCCGGCCTAGCACATGCCGAGACCATGGCTTTCACCACACTTGCGATGTCGCAGCTTACGCACGCGTTCAACGTGCGATCGGTCACGCAGTCCGCGTTCTCACGTGGCACGCCGTCGAATCCCTGGCTCTGGTGGGCCGTTGCGGGCTGTGCGGTCGCGCAGCTCGCGGCCCTGGAGATTCCCGCGCTGCGAACGATACTCGGCACGACGAGCCTGACATACACTGACTGGTCGATCGTTCTGGCGACAAGTATCGCACCGCTGGTCGTCGTTGAAACGGTGAAGCTGGCCCAACGCCGGAAGCGGCGAGTGTGAAGCGCGTTCGCGTGCTGTCGGCCGCCGATAGTGGTCGCGTTACGCGGGCAGCGTAAGAGCCTGGAGACGAGCCTTCGTGCCGAGCGCTTCTCGCACCTTGCGTGCCAGCACGCTGGGCAGGAACGGCTTTTCAAGGAACGGCACGTGGTCGCGATCGATGCCACGCGACAGAAGCTGATCGGCGCCTGCGCCCGACATGTACATGACATGAAGATCCGGGCGCCGCAGCTGCAGTCGCACCGCGAGCTCATAGCCATTCATCGATGGCATAATGACATCTGTGATCAACAGATCAATCTCGCCGTCGAATGCCTCGGCCACGGCCAGTGCCTCTGCGGCTCCCGCCGCAACGAGTACACGGTAGCCATGCAATCGAAGCAGTCGGCCGGCGAACGCGAGCACTGGGTGGTCGTCTTCCACGATCAACACTGTTTCGGTGGCAGCCCCAGTGGAGGCACCGGACCTCAGAGTCGGCGAGGGCGTTGGGACTGGTGCGAGCGGGGCCGAAAGTACCTCGGATGCTGGCGCGATTAACAGAGAGTCCGTCATGGTGTCCGTCGGAGCGAGTGGTAGATAGATGCTTACAGTCGTCCCGCGGTTCGGAACACTGTTGACCGTGATACAGCCGTCGAATTGCCGCACGATGCCATAGGCGATGGAGAGACCGAGACCCGTACCGCGGCCAACAGCCTTCGTGGTGAAGAACGGCTCGAACGCCCGCCCGGCGGTCACGGCATCCATACCTTGCCCGGTATCGGTAACCGTGAGCAGCACATAGCAGCGCGCGCTCAACTCAAAGTGTGCCTCACGCATGATCGCATCGGGCTCGACGACGGCCGTGGTGACGGAAAGCATACCGCCTGTCGGCATGGCATCGCGGGCGTTCATCGCGAGGTTGATCAGGACCTGCTCCAACTGGTGTGCGTTGACGCGTACCAGACCGGCGGACATCGCCAGCGTCGTGCGCAGTGCGATATCGTCCCCGATGACCCGGCGCAGCAATCGGTCGACCTGCTGCACCACGGCGTTGACATCCAGCAATGACACGTCGAACACCTGTGTGCGACTGAACGTCAGTAACTGCTTGGTCAGCGCCGCCGCGCGTGTTCCGGCCATACCGATCTCGTGGATGATGTCGCGATGCGGGTCGTCTGCCGGTAGCTCATTCAGCAATTCGTCGGCGTAGCCGTTGATGATCGTCAGCTGGTTGTTGAAGTCATGGGCGATACCACCGGCCAGACGTCCAACCGTTTCCATGCGCCGCGACTGCTGCAGCTCTATTTCCCGTTCCCTGAGCAGCTCGTCCGTCCTTCGGCGCGTCGTGACGTCGACCAGGCCAAGGCGGCACTCAGACACCGACGGTTCGGGTGCCGTGGTGATCTGCACCACCCGCGGCATCAGCTGCGCATCGAGCAGCGTGATCTCACACTCTTGGCGCTCGCCGGATGTGAATGCGTGCTCCAGAATGTCGTTGAACATCGGGCGGTCGCTCTCCATGACGGCGTAGCCAAACCGTGTCCCGATGAGACTCTGACGATCACGGCCGAAGAGCTTCGCGGTGGTCAGGTTCGCCTCGAGAATCGTGCCATTGCGCGCCAGCGAGACGTGTCCGGTCGGTGCCAGATCATAGAGGTCGCGATAGCGCGCGCGCTCGCTCTCGATCTCCCCGCGTGACCGGAGGAGCTCATCATACTGCATCTCGAGTTCGATCTGGTGGACCTGCAATTCATGAATCATGCGCGAGGCATCCGCGGGCACCTCCACCGCGAACGCCGGATCGAGCGGAGCGCCATCGAGTGCCTGTTCAGCGCGCGCGCGGAGCGCGTCGCGGGTGGCGGCGGCGGCCGTCGCGGCGGGCGTCTGCGCGTCCATCAGTGCGCCTCGCTGCGAAGATGGCGAGGCGGCCGAGTGATAGATTGTGCGACCAACCGGACCTCACGCGCTGCCCGTGTTTCGCGTAGCTCATTTTCCAGTACCTTGGCGCGCGTGATATCCGTAAACGTGAGTACCACACCGTCGGCGCGGTCATCGTGCGTTCGGTACGGCAGGATACGCACGGCGAACCAGCGACCATCGGTCGCGGCAATGTCGCGTTCGATACTAACCAGCGTGCGCGTGACCATCTCCACCACCGCCGCCATGTCGGGAAACTCGAGCATCGAGGTGATATCGGTGATCGGTCTTCCCACATCGCCGGTTTTGAGCCGGAAGATGCCCGCCGTCGACGCCGTGAAGCGCCGCACGAGGAGCGACTTATCAAGGAACAATGTGGCAATACTCGTGCTGTCCAGCAGGTTTCGCATGTCACTGCTGGCCGATGTCAACTCGTGCAGCTTCACCTGAAGTTCGTGATTGACCGTCTGCAGTTCCTCGTTCATCGACTGCACCTCTTCCTTCGAAGTCGTGAGCTCTTCGTTGGTAGACTGCAGTTCCGCGTTCGTTGACTGCGACTTTTCGCTCGTCGCACGCAGCTCTTCGTGAAGCCGCTGGGCGTCGGAACGCGACTCGAGCAAATCTTCTCGCAGCTGTTGCACTTCCCGCGTGTGGACCGTTCGACTCTCCGTGTCGTCGTCGATACGCGAGCGCCTGCCCTTGGTGCGCGGTACCGCCGACGCGGCGATGTCATGGAAGCTGACGACCGCGCAGCCGCGCAGCGAAACCGGCATGGTGAGTGGCTGGATGTCGATCCGCACCATGGAGGCCTGTTCGCCCGTGCCCATCGTGATGTCACTGACCGTCACCGCCGCCATCGTGCGCGTCGCGCGGCGCACGCCTTCCGTCAACGCATGGTTGAGTCCTTCGCGCGCCATCGCGAAGACGTTCCAGTTGGCTTTGCCCGCAGCGGGTTCGAGGTACTTTCCCGTGCGTCCGCTCACGTACAGGATGTCGCCCTGCTCTCCAACGAGGACGGCGGGCGGCGAGTAGCGCTGCAAAAGCAGCTGCTCTGTCAGGCCCTGCAGCTGTGAAACCGGTGGACTTGGCGCACGCAACGCCAGGGGAGGCTCGGAGAGCGCAGCGCCAACGAGCGCCGCCGGAAACGGGCGAACACGTGACTCGCTCTTTTCGTTCTTTCGGAACAGGCGCAGCTGCCCGTCAATCGGATCAAACAGATCGCTCGCATTGCCGATCGATTCCGCGCTGCCAAGGAGCATCACGCCACCAGGGTTCAAGCTGTAGTGAAAGATCGGGAGGAGCTTGCGCTGTAATTCTGCCGTAAGGTAGATCAGCACGTTTCGGCAGCTCAGCACGTCAAGACGCGTCAACGGCGGGTCCATCACCATGTTCTGGGGGGCGAACACGATCATTTCGCGAATGCGCTTCACGATGCGGTAGCCGCGCTCTTCGCGCACGAAAAACCGCTGAAGTCGTGCGTCCGATACATCTGCCGCGATCCCGAGAGGGAAAAACCCTGCACGCGCCTTATCGATGGCGTCCGTGTCAAGATCCGTCGCAAACAGCTGCAGCGTGACCTCGGGAACAGGCGTGATCGATTCAAGTGCTTCGACGAACGCGATCGCCAGTGAGTACGCCTCCTCACCCGACGAGCACCCGGCGACCCACGCACGGACCGCCCCCCCGGCGGCGCTCCGCCCGATGAGCGCGGGCAGCAGCGTGGTCGTGAGGTTCTCCCAGACGGCGGGATCACGGAAGAAACTGGTCACGCCGATCAGCAGTTCCTTGAACAGCAGTCCGCCTTCGGCCGGATTCGCACGCACGTAGACTTCGTAGTCCGCGATCGTCGCCAGCTGATGCAATCCCATGCGACGTTGCACGCGACGCGTGACGGAGCTGGGCTTGTAATGCGCAAAGTCATGGCCCGTTTGCGCGCGCAGCAGTGAGATCACGCGGGCCACATCGGGTTCCATCTCGCCAGCCGGTCGTGCGGATGCAGTCGTCCTCTTCGGTACCAGAGCAAGGTACCGTTGAATCGCATCGTACAATTCGTTTGGTGGCGCGATAACGTCCGCGAGCCCTGCGTCTATGACGCTCTGCGGCATCGAAGAAAACTGCGCCGTTTCCGGAGCCTGCACGAAGACCGCGCCCGCGTGCTCCTTGATTGCCCTGACACCCACGGTGCCGTCCGCACCCATGCCCGACAGGATGACACCGACACTTAGCGTCTCACGATCTTCGGCGAGCGTACGCAGAAATCCGTTGATCGGCAACCGGAGACCGCGCGGCGCATCCGGATCGAGGAGGTGCAGCACGCCGTGGGCAATCGAGATGTCGCAGTTCGGCGGGATCACGTAGATGTGTTCACGTTCGACCGTGAGTTTATTGGTGATTTCCACCACCGGCAGCGGCGTGCATCGCTGAAGCAGCTCGACGAGCAACGCCTTTTGCGTTGGGTCCAAATGCTGCACGACGACAAACGCGTACCCGCACGTCTTCGGCACTTTCGAGAAGAAGCGTTCAAGTGCGTCGAGTCCACCCGCTGAGGCGCCAACGCCGATGATCGGAAACATCGTCTGAACGGACAAATCCGCGGCGAGCGTCGCCGTGGAGGCGTGGTGCAACGGTGCGGCATTATCAACTGCTCCCATCGGACGCTCCCTGGCGAGCGCGAAGGAGCAAACCTTCGCGCACTACGTGGCAAGGAGACGCGGCCGACCCATGCGTCGTGCTCCGGAAATCGCGAACGAGTTGTAAGTGCATTATGTCCGATCCTAACAGTGCCCGCCGCGCACGTCGGGGAACGTCGCGGCACCATCGACAACCAGGTCGATCACTGATGACAGGCAACATACCGCGTTGCGGCCTCGCCGCGCTGTTGCTCTCAGGGAGAGAAGTAAACACTCCCAGTGCTCATTCCTGGCGCCGGACCTGATCTGCCCTGAGCTCTTCTAAAAAATGCGAAGTGACGCTGAATGACGAGGTGTCCGCAGACGTCTACCTCTTGAGAGGTATAGACGTGTTCGGGTTGAGGGACTACTTCATACGGTTAAGGAGGGCCTTTTACCATCGCACTCTTCGGTGCACGATATCTCCGAACCGACGCAGGAACCCCGATACGCGCCCGACCTGCCACAGGCGAGCCTCGCTCCACTGGTCATAATCAGCGACGACGGAAAGATCACCGACGACAACGAAGCCTTGATCCACATCAAAGCCGAGGCTGCGCTGCTACAGACCGGCGCACTACAAGCGGCGATCTTTAACAGCGCGAACTTCTCCAGCATCGCCACCGATGAGAAGGGAGTCATCCAGATCTTCAACGTGGGCGCTGAACGGATGCTCGGCTTCGCCGCTGTCGACGTGGTGAACCGCATCACCCCAGCGGATATCTCGGATCCAGAGGAAGTAATCGCGCGCGCCCGCGCGCTCAGTGCCGAGCTCGGTACGACAATCACTCCTGGCTTTGAAGCGCTCGTCTTCAAAGCATCACGCGGCATCGAAGATATCTACGAGCTGACGTACATTCGCAAAGATGGCAGCCGCTTTCCCGCCATCGTGTCGGTCACGGCTCTGCGCGACGCGAACACCAAGATCATCGGCTATCTGTTGATCGGCACCGACAACACGGCCCGCCGACTGGCCGAGGCGGCGCTGGTCCAGGCCAACGCGCTGCAGGCGGCGATCTTTAACAGTGCGAACTTCTCAAGCATCGCCACTGACGAGAAGGGGGTCATCCAGATCTTCAACGTGGGCGCCGAACGGATGCTCGGTTATGCCGCCGCTGACGTGATGAACCGCATCACCCCAGCGGATATCTCGGATCCGCTGGAAGTGATCGTGCGAGCGCGTACGCTCAGCGCGGAACTGGGCACCACGATCACCCCAGGCTTTGAAGCGCTCGTCTTCAAGGCGTCGCGCGGCATCGAGGACATCTACGAGTTGACGTACATTCGCAAGGATGGCAGCCGCCTTCCCGCCATCGTATCGGTCACGGCACTGCGCGACGCGAACTCCAGGATCATCGGCTATCTCTTGATCGGAACTGACAACACGGCTCGTCAGCTTATCGAAGCCGAACGGATGCTGCTCGATCAGGCCGTGCGCGATCAGCAGTTCTACACCCGGTCGCTGATCGAATCAAACATTGACGCCCTGATGACGACCGACCCCCGTGGCATCATCACCGACGTCAACAAGCAGACGGAAGCGCTGACCGGATCAACGCGCGACGAACTCATCGGCGCACCGTTCAAGAGTTATTTCACCGACCCCGAGCGCGCGCAGGCGGGCATTAATCGTGTGCTGAGTGAAGGCAAGGTCCAGAACTACGAATTAACTGCGCGCGCACGCGATGGCACACAAACTGTCGTTTCCTTCAACGCATCGACGTTCCATGATCGCGACCGCAAACTCCGGGGAGTCATCGTCGCCGCGCGCGATGTCACGGAACGCAAACGCTACGAGCAGTCGCTGCAGGAAGCCGACCAGCGCAAAAACGAGTTCCTCGCGATGTTGGCGCATGAGCTGCGCAATCCGCTCGCGCCTATTCGGAACGCGCTGCAACTCATGCAGCTCAAGGAAAGCCGCGAGTCGCGGCGGACTGAGGTGGAGATACGGCACTCACCGTCCGCGATGATGGAGCGCCAGGTCGGGCAGATGGTGCGCCTGGTGGACGACCTGCTGGACGTCAGTCGCATCAGCCGCGGGAAAATCCCACTCCGCCGCGTCCGTATCGAGCTGGCTTCGACCATCTTCGCCGCCGAGGAAACCATCCGGCCAATGTGCGAGCAGCTGAACCATGTGCTGACGGTGTCGATGCCGACAGAGCCCATCTTCCTCTACGCGGACCCAACGCGCCTGGCGCAGATTGTCGGGAACCTCCTCAACAATGCTTGCAAGTTCACAGACCCAGGGGGCACGATCCAGCTCGTCGTCGAGCTCGACGTCCATTATGTCGAGATCACCGTGCGCGACAACGGTATTGGCATCGCCGCCGACCAGCTCGGCCGGATTTTCGAGATGTTTGTGCAGATTGACACGTCGCTGGAGCGGTCGATCAGTGGACTCGGCATCGGCCTCACGCTCGTAAACAGTCTGGTCGAAATGCATGACGGCGTGGCCAGCGTGCGCAGCGACGGCCTGGGGAGCGGTAGTCAGTTCACGGTCCGACTGCCCATACTGACCGAGGTGCGACTCGAAGCACCTGCCCGGCGACTCGACGGCCACATCGAGCAGGTGGGGCGCCGCATTCTCGTGGTCGATGACAACCGCGATGCCGCGAGATCTTTGGCCGACCTGCTCACCGTCGTGGGCCACAAGACCCACGCAGCACACGATGGCGAGGCCGCAGTCGCCAACGCGCTCACGTTTCTCCCCGACGTGATCCTGCTCGACATCGGGTTGCCGAGGGTGAACGGCTACGAAGCCTGCCGACGTATCCGTGAGCAGTCACTCGGTCGCGACCTCGTGATCATCGCCATCACTGGCTGGGGCCAGGATGAGGACCGGCGCAAGTCGCAGGAGGCCGGCTTCGACGGTCACCTGGTCAAGCCGGTCGCCTACGCCGATCTCGCGACGATGCTGGACAAACTCCTGCCCGCACACATAGCGGCTGTGTAAACGCTCCATTGCGACGCACGGTGCTGTCTCCTCTTGGGTCAGCCCCGAGCGAGACGTTGCTTTGACTTGCGTATGACTGTTATTGGTCGCAGGGGCTATCGAGGATCAGCCCTGAGACTACGGCAATTTCCGCTGGGTTGCGCGTATGCTGAGGTGATCGCTCGAGTGCCCCTTGTTTCAGAGGCCAGCGATGCACGGCTCGACTTACGCTACACCGAGGGTATTTCTATGTCCTTTATTCGTATCACCATCGCGGCTGCCTGTGCAGCCGGTCTCAGTATGCCGTGTGCCGCGTCAGCGCAAAACGGAAACGTCAACATGTCGCGTGACAACATGCGCATGCGTGATTCGCTGGCGACCGTGCGTAGACAGCGCCGCGATTCGGTCAACGCCGTTCGACTCGCCAACGGAACCATGCAACCTCCTGCCGTGTCGGAACGGCGACTGATGGTCCAGAAGGACGGGACCGTCATGCGCAGTGAAAGCAACGGCACGCTGACTACGGCGCGCGACGATTCGGTCGCTGCAGAAAACGCCCGCCGTGAGTTCGAAGAGCGTGCGCGTCGCGATTCAACGGATCGAGCCATGCAGTTCACTCGCGACTCGCTCGCCAACGTCGAACGCATTCGCCTGGAAACGGTGGCTCGCGAGGAGCGCCTTCGCCTCGAGGCCATCGCGATGGCACGCCGCGACTCGGTAGCTCGAGCCGACTCACTCGCCCGCGAGGAACAGATTCGTCAGGAACGGCAGCGGCTGTATCGCTTTCGTGGGAGCGGCCTGTACATCGGTGTGGCGGCGGGCGGGGTCACGCCGACCGGCAACCTGAAGAACCTTGGTTATAACAGCGGCGCGAACATCAATGTGCCGATCGGCTGGCATTCGCAAAACAAGCTGCTCGGCGTGCGTCTTGATCTCGGGTACGCGCAGTTCCGCGCTCAGGACTTTACGGGAGACCTCGTTGGTGGATCGAGGCTCACGCTGAACAACAACACGCCAAGAATCCTTTCAGCGACGGGCAATCTGACGGCGCGTCTGCCTATCACGGCATCGCGTAATCTCAATCTGTTCGCGCTGACCGGTGCCGGCATCTACCAGTTCCGTTCGTTCGGCAACAGGACGGCCCTCGGTGGATTCTTCGGCAACGACGTCACCTCGACGACGTCTACGACCTTCCAGAGCGTTCGAAACAAGCTGGGCGCGCAGTTTGGGGGTGGAATCGAGTACGGTATCGGCCCGGTGGCGATCTACGCGGAGTCTCGCGTGGTCAATATCTTCGCCAATCGGCAAAACGACGTGCAGTTCGAGGACTTCTTCGGCGCGAATCGTGGGTCGAATCTGCGGTGGGTGCCCATCATGATTGGCGTCAATTTCCGATAACCACGCACGGGATCGCTTTCGGGCGAGCCCGGTCCGAATGACATGGTTACTTCACCGTTACTGCGGTACATGCTGGGGCTGTCGCTGTTCGCGGCAGCTCCAGTAGGTGCGTCGCAACCAGTCCCCGTCGCGACACTGCAGCCGGAGGCGTTAACGCGCACCGACACCGCCGTTCGGGCCGACTCGGTTCGGCTGATTGTCTCGCTGCAAGCACGCACCCTGTGGGCCATCGCCGGCGGCGACACGATACGCACCATGTCGATCGCCGTAGCCTCCGGCAACGTGCTCCGGCACGGTGCGCAAAGATGGCGATTCGTACTGCCGCTGGGAGGCCACACGGTGCGCGCCAAGCGCGTCGATCCGATTTGGACGCCACCCGACTGGCACTACGTCGAGGAAGCACGCGCAAATCACCTGCGCCTGCAGGTGCTCCCCCAAGCCGGCATCCGGTTGCGTGACGGCAGACGGCTGCTGGTGCGCGATTCGATGGTGGGCCTTTTGACACAGGGAGACGATTACTTCAATGCCCTGCCGATCGACGAGCACATCGTCTTCGACGGAAAACTGTTCATTCCACCGGTTGCATCGCTGAATCGGCGTTTAGCCGGCGCACTCGGCAAGTTCGCACTCGATCTCGGCGACGGGTATCTCCTACACGGCACGCGTGATCTGCAATCGATCGGCTCGGCGTCAACGCACGGCTGCATTCGCTTGGCCGATGACGACTTACTGTGGGTGTTCGAACATACGCCGGTCGGTGCGCGAGTTGTCGTGCGCAAATGATGTCGCGTGTTCAATCAACGCGTGCCGAGCGGCCAACTATCCCCTCGCCACGACGCGGCCGTCAATCACATCGATGGTCCGATCGCATCGCGCCGCCAGCAATGGATTGTGCGTCACGAACAGCACGGTGGTCCCTTCCGACGCGTTGACCTCGCGCAGCAAAGCGAACACCGCGTCGGCGCTCTTCGTATCGAGATTGCCTGTGGGTTCGTCGGCCAGCAACAGCGCGGGCTTCATGGCCAACGCGCGTGCCACAGCGACACGCTGTTCCTGTCCGCCCGACAGCTGCCCCACCAGCTGATTGCGCCACGGCGTGAGCCCCACGCTGTCGAGCAATGCCGCGGCGCGTACGGTCATCTCCGCACTCGGGAACTCGGCGTCGCCCAGCATCGGCATCATCACGTTCTCGAGCGCGGTGAACGCGGTCAGCAAATGGTGATACTGGAACACGAATCCGATGTTGTGGCCGCGCAAGCGCGTCAGCGCGCTGTCGTCGAGCTCCACTGTCTGCACGCCGCTGATCGCCACCGTACCGGACGTGGGTCTATCGAGTAAGCCGATGATGTTGAGCAGGGTGCTCTTCCCCGAGCCGGACGGGCCCATCACGGCGCAGAAATCTCCGCGCTGCAGATCGAGATCGATGCCATGCAGGACTTCGGTCTCATTCGGAAGCCCCACCGCGTACGACTTGTGCACGTCGCGCAGCTGCACAACGGGGCGCGCCGGAGTGACGGATGCCGACGCTTCGCCGTCAGCCATTGATCGCCACCACTGGATCCAGTCGCGCCGCGCGTCGCGCCGGTGCCAGCGCCGCCAGCAGGCCCGTGAGCGTGGCGAGCGATAGCGTCCACCCGAACAGGCCAACCGGGAACTCGAGCGCAAACATAGGCGTGCCGTCGGCGGAGAGCACCATCTTCTGCCACGCAGTGAGCGCGAGCGCGCCGATCACCGAGCCAACGACTGCGCCACCCAGTCCCAGCAGGCCGCCCTGCAACAGGAAGACGCGCATCACCTGGCCGCGCGTGATGCCCATCGCGCGCAGGATGCCGATCTCGCGCGACTTCTGCACCACCGACACCACCAGCACACTCGCAATACCGAACGCCACTGACAGCCCCACGAAGAAACGGATCGACGTATTCGACATGCTCTGCGCGCTCACGGCGCTGAAAAATTGGGCATTCGTCTTGATCCAACTATCCGCCTGGACGCGCGCCGCACCCTCGATCCGGCGCGCGATGTCTTCGGCGGTATATACGTCGCGCACGGTGACATCGATCGTTGTGGCGCCACCCGGCAAGTCCATCAACGACTGCGCTGTGCGTAGTGCCATGAAGGTGCTGCGTGCGTTCGCACCTTTATTGCCGAGGTCGAAGATGCCGGTAATGATGAGCGTGATGGCCACGCCGCCTGCGCCTGTTACGCGCAGCTTGTCGCCAACGCCAACGCCAAGATCGGACGCCAGCTCCGTGCCGATCACGATGTCGGTGCCCGTCGCGCGCGCGGTGCCACGCACGATCTTCTCGGGCAGCGGAACGATGCGGTAGTACAGGTCGGGCTCCATTCCGGTCAGCAGCACCACGCGCGACGCGTTGCCGCGGATGACGACCGCCGACCCCGTCACCGAGGGCGAGACCGCGACCACACCCGACATCGCGCGCACCTGTTCCACAATGCCCTGCCATTGGTCGATGCCCTTGAGTCGCTGCAGCGGTGCTTGCAGCACCGCCCCTTCGCGCAGTCCGGGCACATCGTCGCGCAACGGTCGCACCGTTTCTTTGGGCTGCGTGAGCTGGATGTGCGCCTGGCCCGTGAGCGTGCGACGAATCATGTTCGTCTGCACGCCGCTCATCAGCGCCGACATGAACACGATCACCGCCACGCCAATCGCCACCCCGCCAATGATGAATGCCGTCTGCACGCGCCCTTCGCGCAGGAATCGGATGGCGACGATCCACTCGAATGGCAGCCAGCGACGGAGTGGCGTGAGTGGAGTCGTGCTGGGCGTGTCGTGTGTCGCCGTCGTGACCGGAGGATTCATTTCGCGAGGACCGGGCGCAAGCGCCCCCCGTCGATCACGGTGGTTGTTGCGGCGGGCACCACGCGATCGCCGGCAGTCAGGCCAGTCAGTACCTCACACAGTCCGTTGCTGCGCAAGCCAAGCGTGACTGCCTGTTTTCGCGCATGCCGTCCGTCGACCTTGAGCACCCACGGCGAGGCCGTCTCGATGTCATGCACAGCGTCGCTGGGTACGAGGACGGCCTTCGCGCGCCGCGCGATTTCGATATCGACCGAAACGGTCATGTCCGGCTTCAGGTAGGCAGGTGGCGAGGGCACGCGCAGCTTCACTTCGACCGAGCCGCGCTGTGCATCGACGCCGGGGTTGATGTACGCCACATCGGCGGAAAACCGCTCCTTCGGGTAGGCATCCGCCGAGGCGAGCGCCGTGAGACCAAGCCTGAGCAGTTGCATATTCTTCTCGTCGATCTCCACTACCAGCTGCGTCTCGCCGCCTGGTGACAGCACCATCAAGCGTCGCCCCGGCTGCACCACATCGCCCGGTTCCACGTCACGCGCGATCAACGTGCCGGCGCGCGGTGCTTTCACGGTGGCGTAGGCGAGTTTCGCGCGCGCCAGGTCTACTCCGGCCCGCGCCTGCTCCAGCGCCGCTGCTGCTGCCGCGCCATCGCTCCCCGACGGCCGCGCGCTCGCCGCCTGCTGCTCCGCAACGCGCAACTGCGCCGCCGCCACCTGCTCGGCGCGTCGCGCGGCCTCGAGCTCCACCTGGCTGATCGCACCGGCAGCAAGCAGCACTTGGCTGCGGCCCAGCGCGTCGCGTGCCGCATCGTACGCGATCTGCGCCTGTCGCATGGCCTGCACCGCCTGCGGCGCCTGCACTTGCTGCAGCTGTCGCACTCGCGCCGACGCCGTTTGCGCGGCGTGCTGCGCCTGATCGAGCGCGGCGCGTAACTCCGATGCTTCAAGCTCAATGAGCGTTGCCCCGGCCGAAACGACCTGACCTTCCTTCACCGGCACACCGAGTACCGTCCCGGTGATCTGGACGCCAACATCCACGCGATGCGGCGTCTCGACGCGTCCGCTCGCCACGATGGTCTGCACAAAATCCTGCTGCACAACCGCCTCCACGCCCACCTGCGGACCTCGCAACAGGCGCGGCCCGACGAGCGCGCCGACCAGCACCACGATCACCACGATAATGATCGCGGTCAGATGACGACGGATCGCGCTCACGACCGCGACCGCCTGAGAGGCTGGCCGTGTTCGCGTGCGAGGTGGGCCGTTGTAAGCGGGATCATTTCGTAGAACTCCGATCGATATGCATGAGCGCGATGGAGCGCCGCCAGCCACAATGAACTATGGCCGGAACGCGGGTGTTCGCTGTCAGGCTTCTCACGACAAACTACCTCTTTTCGCGGCACACGTCCGGGCGAGCCCAGTTAGCGCGAACGAAGCGGAAACGCGTTCAGATCGCGAAAGCTCGGCAACCTCCAGTCGGTGCCGGGAAGTCGACACCGTTGAGCCACACGACTATGGTCCAAGCAGTGCGGCGGGCACCACACCAATACCGTCGGCGCGGCGGTACGCGTCAGACTATTCCAGCCTTTGGCGTCATTTTCCAGTAGCCGTTATCGGCAGATTATAATAGCCTTTGGCGGCGTGCTGAGTGGAACGACAGAGTTGGCGCGCGCCGTCATCATGTTCTTGCTGGCGCCATCAACTCGCGGCATGGGCTTCCTTGCTCCACGCGTTGTTCACACTCCGTTTCTCATCCCCATGAAGATCGAAATCTGGTCCGACATCGCCTGCCCGTGGTGCTACATCGGCAAGCGCCGATTTGAACAAGCCCTGGAGCTGTTCCCGCATCGCGACGCGCTCGAGATCATCTGGCGCAGCTTCGAGCTCGATACCACCGCCCCTGCCCGGCAAACGACACCCACCGTGGAGCTGCTGGCCACCAAGTACCGCATGTCGATCGAGAAGGCACAGTCGATGATGGACAGCATGACGGCCACGGGCGCCATCGACGGCGTCGAGTTCCGCTTCGATCGCTCGATCTCCGGCAACACCTTCGACGCCCATCGCCTCATCCACTTCGCCGCCACCGTCGGACAGCGCGCGGCGATGGTCGAGCGTTTGTTCGCGGCCTATTTCACCGACGGTGAAGCGATGGGCGACCACGACACGCTCGTGCGCCTGGCGAGCGACATCGGGTTGGATGCGACAGCCGTTCGTGACATGCTGTCCAGCACCGCTTATGCGAGCGACGTGCGCAGCGACGAAGCGCGCGCGCAGCAGTTCGGCATTACAGGTGTTCCCTTCTTTGCCATCGACGAACGCTACGGCATCAGCGGCGCACAACCGGCGGTGGCGATCGTCGACACGCTCACGCAGGCGTGGAATGCGTCGGCCGCGTCCAATGGATAGAACAAGAGCTCGAAGCGCCGGAGCATGAACCCAGGCATTGCACTCCTCGGCGATCTGCACGGCGAACCGCTCGCCCTCGTTCGCCTCGATCAACTGTTGCCGCCCGACATCCCGATCATCCAGGTCGGTGACTTCGGCTGGTATCCCGATCGCGTCTCGGCGTGGACCGCCGTTGGCGCGTCGCTGTCGCGACCGGTGTACTGGATCCGCGGCAACCATGAGCACTATGCATCAATGCCGTGGGTGAACGACACGCAACCCGTCGTCGTCGCGCCCAACATCTCGTTCGTGCCGGATGGGCAGATCCTGGAACTCAACGGCCTTCGTATTGGCTGCCTGGGCGGCGCGGCGAGCATCGACTATCGGTTTCGC
>Ga0209591_10000376_pt1 | contig 58193 bp, 46 predicted proteins | sample MAT01_FD_187207 | JGI IMG/M metagenome (GOLD analysis project Ga0209591, IMG submission 187207) | Freshwater microbial communities from Lake Fryxell liftoff mats and glacier meltwater in Antarctica - MAT-01 (SPAdes) (version 2) | ecosystem: Environmental > Aquatic > Freshwater > Ice > Liftoff...
GGCGAGCATGGCGTCAGCCTCGCGCAGCTTGTTGATGATTTGCTCAGGTGAGTGTCGTGTCCGTTTCATCGAGAGTCTCCGAAGCCCGGCCGGGGCTCATCGGGACTCTCATAGGAACTGGCTCAGAAATCGGGGAGCAGGGCAGAGACGGGCCGACGGTTCGTCGTTGCGGTGGCGGCGCCCGTCCCCGGCACGGCGCGACGTGTCGCAGCGGAGCGAGCACCGCCGGACGCAACCGAGTCGCCACAACCGGTGCGCTGTTAGGCGATCCCACGACGAACAGATGCGAAACGGCGAACGGACGAGCGAGCGTCTGCGGGATGGCTGCGCGCGAGCTGTGACGTTTTGACAACCTCTCGCTCGCCATCGACATCACGGCGGCTGCAGCTGCGGCCAAAAGGCGCACGGCGCGCCTCGGACTGACGCCTAGGTCAGCCGTTCAGCCGCACACGCCGAGCGCTGAGCTGCAATCGAATGGGTGTGGCCACTATGGCTTCCCCCTGTTCCGCCGAATGCCTCGTCCGCTTCATCGAGAGTCTCCAGGGCCCACCCGGGGCCCGACGGAACTCTCATAGTTGGTGGATCAGGATCTGGGGGGGCAGGTCAATGGGTACTGCCCACCGATCCGGGGCCATGGTGGCGATGCCCACCCTACGAACTCACGATTGCGCCGGAGTGGCCATCCCATGCCGCACCCGCGCCGGTTTCGTCAGCGCCTCGGCCTTGTCGGTGCGGGTCATCGGCTTGCCATACTTGTTGGCATACACCTGTGTGAAGGCGGCGCCGAATAGCAAAACCTGGGACGAGTAGTAAACCCACAGCAGAATGATCGCCAACGAGCCGGCGATGCCGTAGGGTGATATCACGCTTACTTTCCCTAGGTACAGGCCGATCACGTATTTCCCGATCGTGAACAAGACAGCGGTCGCAGCGGCACCGACCCAGACGTCCCACCACCTCAGGATCACGAGGGGAAGAATCTTGTAGATCATCGCAACGAACACCGTGATGAGGCCCAGCGAAGCCACGATGTTGGCCACGCGCCACGTCCCGGAGGGAAAGAACTTGCTCACCACGGCAAACGCGGCGAGGGACGCCAGCAGCAGAGCGCCGATGACCAGCACCAGCATGAATGACCAGAATCGGTCCTTCACCGCGCCCCACCAGCCGCGTCCCGGTTTGGGCCGCACATCCCATAGCGTGTTCAGCGCAGTTTGAAGCTCGTAAAACACCGCCGTCGAGCTGAACAGCAGCATCGTGATGCTCACGACGGTGGCAAGTGTTCCCGACCCCGTCGCGCGACCCTGACTGAGGATCTCCTGAATGGCCTTGGCCAACTGCGGCCCGACCGTCGTTTCGATCTGCTCGACAAGCCGCCCCTGCGCGGCGCTTTCCCCATACACCAGGCTCGCCCCCGCAACGACGATGATCAGTATCGGCACCAGAGAGAACGCCAAGTAGTACGAGAGCGCCGCGCCCAGGCGGTAGGCTTCGTGCTCATACCACGTCCGGCCGGTTGCGTTAAGAAGATCGACAACGTCTTTGGCTTTCATCAGCACCTCCGCCGGCTGACCTCGTGGAACAGCACGTGATGCTCGGGCAGGGACGCAAGCATCAACGGCAGTTTCGTCGGCCGCGAGTGGTGTCCGACGATGGCGAGGTCGACGGCCCGGAAGAAACGCTCGGCATCGGAATCGGCTTCGTCCGATGTCCCGCCATGCCCGTGACGCATGGCCGTCGCGCCGCCGCCCACACCGCCGTAGGAGGCGACGGTCTGGTGCCGTTCGGCAGCTGAACGCCCAGCGCACCGGGCATCGTGCGTGGCACGCCGGGGGCAAGTTCGATCTCATCCAGCGCGTCGCGGTTCCCCTCAAACAACTTCAACTCATGCAGGCTCAGGCCCAGCACCTGGAAACGGGCGACGGTCCGCAGGAGACGCGCCAGCGGATCGGTATGAAAACTGTCGGCGACCACGGCCAACTCATGCACTGTGCGCGGCTGGGTGTACACGCGGAAGAAACCCTCGGCCACGAAGGCGGCAACGCCGTCGGCGGTGTGACTCCAGAATGAGGCGTCGCTCGCCAGGGCGCGCAGCGGTTCGAGCAGCGCGCGGGCGTCGAGGGACCAGCGGTTCTGCACCAGCGACTGCACCAGCGACTTGACGAGATCGCCGAAGCGAATCGGGTCCTGCTTGTTCTCCGGGTGGTGTCGGTGCGTCGGCAGATAGAGCGACAGGCAAGGTGCGGCGTGCCCGCCAAAGATGCCGGTCGCGTAACCGCGGGCGAGCGCGTGCTGCGTTTCGGGAGTCATGTGTGATCCTCAGCGCTAATAGCCGCGCGATTTCGCGAGCGTGGTGTCGAGCAGCCGGTGCATTTTGCGGGCGGCCCCGTCCAGCGCCTGCTCCAGCGTGTCCGCATGGTGCGTGGCCGTGATCGGCTGCATGCCCGCGAGGTGGGCTTCCATCACGCAAAGGTTGTCATCATCGCCGCGCTCGTCGCCGTTAACGTCGTTAAGATGAACCTCCACGCGGGTGATCTCCATTTCAAGACTGAGATGAGCCTGGGCTGCTTGTTCCTGGTCCGTGTCAACTCATATGCAACCCTCATGCTCTGCCGAGTTCAATCCTGCCTCTGGCGGTCCTGAATCCGCCCGAAGGTATCGTCGAGGTGCCTTTCCATCTTCTTGGCCGCGCCCTCAACGGCCTCATCGAAGGTCGTCGCCACATCCGTGACGGACATGGGCTGCATGTTCGCGGGCCGGGCTTCGAGGACGCACTTCTTGTCGGCGCCGTTCGTCTTGGCGCCGTTCTCATCGCTCAGGTAGACCTCAACCCGTGTGAGCCGGTCGCCGAACCGGTCCAGAGAGGCCGTGACGATGGATTCGACCCACTGGGTGAGCTCCGAGCTCCCCGGCGTGTTGTTGTTTGTGCTGACTAGAACGAGCATGGGGATTTCTCCTGGGAAAGCGCAAGGTAGGGCACGAGTCAGTTCTTCGAGTCGCGGCGGGCCTGCGCGCGCTTGCCGCTCGCGGAAACATGGCCGAGCAGACGGCTCTCAAGACCGGCCCGCTTGATTCGGGAATCTTTGACTCTCGACTCGGCCTTCCGTTGCTTTGGATGGCCGAGGAGTAGCGAGGCGCGCGGCCCTTTCTTCGTGCCGCGGGCGGGCGAGGCCGAATCAACCTTGGCGTTGAGTGGCTTCTTGGCTCGCTGAGCCGATGCACTCCGGGCCGACTTGGTTGCCGAACTTCTCTTATTCGAACCGGCGACCACCGCCGCCTTCGGTGTGCGGCCACCCTCATTCTCCCAACGAGCCACCGCGCGAGCCCCCGCATTCCGCTTCTTCGGCGGAGGTGTCTCGCTGTCGGTGGATCGGGCATCTCGCATCGCGCGGCCGAGTCGTCCAGCACCGCCACGCGACTGGCGGGATCGGCGTGTGATGCCGACTTGCGGCCCCGCCGCGGGGCTCGCCGTCAATCCCGTCAACCCCGGACGAAGGAGTTTTCCGTTCTTTCGTATAGTCATGGAACAATTCCTTTCGAGAGGACGTGGCCGTGCCCGGACGGAAGCGTGAACGATTATAGCCAGATCCGGCGAGCCGATTGACGCGGTGCCGCGATTGGGGATTCTTGCTACACGACAGTGTCCGCTGAATGCCGACCAGCCATTGCGGTGCAGAGTCAAAACCCCAGGAGAGCAAAGACGCCTGCGGTTCAGCGATGAGCCGGGGCCGTTTCCATCGCAGCTTTGGTCGCCTTGAGCGACTCGAGCTGGCACTTCACTCGCGCCTCGACGGGCTCGCGGTCCAGCGATGCCGGGATGGTCCGCCGGATGACTTCCTCCAGTGCCTGCGCCTGATGGAGGAGGACAACGCGGCGGTTCGGTCGCTGGGTTTGTCCCTCAAGCGTGTGTAGGGCATCGACGAGCCGCGTGAGCACGGCGACACTGCCGCCCGCGTTCTGGCGGATCTGGTCGAAGGCCAGTTCCACCATGCTCGCGAACGTCGCCCCGCGTGTGATGACCCGCAGTTCACCGTCGTCGTACCGGCAGGGTGATTCGATGCCGCGGCCGCAGAGCCTGATCAGGATCGCGGTCAGGTAATCCAGCGACATGACCGCCGTCGTGGTGTCGTTGATCCCGGGCGAGAGCGCCTTGAGCGCGATATCGACAATTTGGCGAATGCCGTAGGCCGCATCCTGGTCCGTGGTCCGCTGGGCGTTTATGGCGTAGGCCGCGCTCAGGCGATTGATGGCCTCTTGGGAGGGCGGTCCGGAGTCATCCGCCGTGAGGATGGAGGCCAGCGGCATCCCCTTAAGGAAGTCGTAGTGGCCACACCCATTCGAGTGTAGCTCGGCGCTCGGCGGGTTGGGCGCATGGGTGTGTCCGCTATGTGCTATCTGCTACGCGACACGATTATTCGATTAGTGAACGCCCCCCTGTCGCTGCGCGACATCTCTCCATGACGGAAGCGGTCATGGAGAGAGGGAGAGAAGATCGCGCGGCGCTGACAGTGGACTTCTTCTCCGCATGACTGAAGCGGTCATCAGGAAGGCAGAGAAGCGCGTGCGACGCCGACAACCGTCTTCCTCTCCCCACGATCGCTTCGATCGAGGGGAGATGTCGCGCAGCGACAGAGGGGCAGAGGGGCCAGTCCAAGCTCAGTCCGCGCCACTTTCGTGGACACCCAGTTTGGCGAGAATGCTCGCCACGAATGATCCAGACTGATTTGAACGTGTGTGTCTACGATGGCCTTCACGATGGCCTCCAGTCAACAGCTTGGCCGCTTCCGACCGAAGGCCGGACTCAGACAAGTTGCGCAGCGAAACGGGAGGCGCTTCGCCTCCCGATTTCGCGCAGCAAGCGGGCAAAGGGATTCGAACCCTCGACATTCAGCTTGGGAAGCTGACGCTCTACCAACTGAGCTATGCCCGCGGCGGGGGCCAATGTAGTGGTGCGGGTCTCGCGCGGCAAGGGTTGCTGGGTTCGCCCAGGGGCGGTCCGCGATTCGGTGGCTGCGGCATCTCGGTGCGTGGCGCCATCGCTCCGCCACTGGCCGCCACTGGCCCGGGCCGCAGTCGACGGTCCGAGGGAATTGCCGCGCTTATAGAGGACCGCAACTAAGAATAAGCTGTGGCAGCTTCAGTGTCGCGTGCCGCGCAGGTCCCGCGCACTGCCCTCAAGCTGGCGTTGTTGTCGGGATTGAGAGCCGACCCGGCACCAGCGTCAAACGTAGTGGCGACAAGCACTTTTGACCGGCGGCTCGCTTGGCCGCGCTGTGGGCACGATCGCGGCATCGTCCTCTGGCTGCTCAAGAACGCCGTGTCGTTTGAGGCGGAACGACCGTTGACATGGACCTAGGAATTGTTAGCATCGCGACGCCTTCTTGCCGGTCAACCGGCGTTGTTGGGCCGTTCCGTTAGCGGCCTCGTTTCCATCGACTCGCCGAAATGACGGATTCGCGGCACAATAGACCGTTCGTGCGGAAACGTGCGCGTGGTGTACGACCGCTGGAGTTCTTCGCCGTCTGGTTCATCGTCTCGCAAAATTTCCCCAGTGGCGTGCCGCACGCTGCATCGAATGGCTCTCCCTGAGCCGACCTCGCGTTCACCAATCACCTACTCGTCTCACTTCTTTCCTGTCCTTTGTTCTTTCCGCAGTTCGTTCGCGCGTCAGCACCTCGGTCTCGCTTCCGAAACTTCAACCCCGGGCCTTTCGCGCCCGGCGCGCCGAAGAGGCGCACGCTGACGCATCAGAGAGGCCGCACGCTGGCCACCGCTCAGGAGTCACTATGAAAACCTCGTCTCCGTGGATGTTCATCGCTGTGTCCGGCACCATGTCGGGTCTTCTTCTTCTCGCAGGCTGCCAGAACGAAGCCAACCGCGTGGCTGATCGCCCCCTGTACATGGGCATCAGCATTCGCGAGCGCGGCAACGACGCACCGGTCGCTACTGCTGCACCGGCACCGCGTGCGACGGCCGCCCCAGCCGCCGCCCCGATGGCGCGCGACACGGGAAACTCGATGATGCGAAATGGGATTCGCTACGAAGTTACCGAACTCTTCTACCCAACCGGCGAGAAGGCGACGAGTTCGATCTTGCTTCGCCAGATGGCCCCAGCCGAGATGCGCGTTGGTCAGGAGTACGAGTACACGATCGACGTCATCAACCTCACCAAGGGTGAACTTCAGAACGTCATCGTGACTTCCGAGAAGTTCTCGAACCTCACCTACGGCGAGTCGTCGCCGGCGTTCTCCAAGCTCGGCACCGGCGGCGGCGTCAATTGGATGATCGGTGACCTTCCGGCCGGCGGCACGAAGACGATCACGATCAAGGCGAAGGCCAACGCGCTCGGCACAGCGACGAACTGCTTGAGCGTCATTCACTCGAACGTCCTCTGCATCGCGACCAACGTTGTGCAGCCTGCCCTCCAGCTCACGAAGACCGCGACGCCTGAACTCTGCGGTACGTGCGACGAAATCAAGCTGACGTACGAGGTTAAGAACACCGGTACTGGTATCGCCGAGAAGACCGTCATCAAGGACACCCTGCCTGCTGGTCTCACCACTCTCGACGGCAAGAGCGTGGTTGAACTCAACGCTGGCGACCTCGGTGCAGGCATGTCGAAGCCCTTCACCGTGACGGCGAAGGCTGCGAAGTCCGGTACGTTCTCGTCGGCCGCTTCGGCCACCGCGTCCTCCGGCCTCACTGCGCAGTCGGGTAACCCGACGACCGTGGTGAAGCAGCCGGCGCTGACCGTCACCTGCGACGCTTCCGGCAAGGTGTTCGTCGGCCGCGACATCACCTACAAGTTCACGGTGAAGAACACTGGCGACTGCGCCGCGAGCGGCGCTTCGGTGAGTGCTCCGCTTCCGGCCAACTCGACGTTCGTCTCCGCTGACAACAGCGGTGCCCTCCAAGGTGGCAAGGTCGTCTGGAACATGGCGAGCTTGGGTGCAGGCCAGACCGCCACGGTCACCATGAAGGTCAAGCCCACGGGCATCGGCAGCGTGCCGGTGACGGCCAGCGCCACGGCAACGTGCGTTCCGGCCGCGACGACCAACTGCGCTACCGAGGTTGCGGGCATCCCCGCCATCCTCATGGAAGTGGTTGACACGATCGATCCGGTCGAAGTTGGCACCGAGACGACCTTCATCGTGACCATCACGAATCAGGGCTCGGCTGACGACGACAACATCAAGGTCGTTCTCACGCTCCCTGACGGCTTGGCCTTCGTCTCGGGCACCGGGCCGAGCGCTGTGACCGCGAACGGCAAGACCGTGACCATGGCAGAGGTCAACGACCTCTTCCCGCAGCAGAAGGCCGTCTGGCAGGTTCGGGTGAAGGCGACCGCCCCTGGCGACGTCCGCACCAAGTGGAGCATGACGAGCAAGCAGTTCGCCGCGCCCGTCGAGGAGACCGAGTCGACGAACCTGTTCAAGTGATTTGGCCCAAGTGATTCGGCTGTGAGCTGAGTCGCGAACCTTGCAACCCATTCAGCGGCGGGCTCCTTTCGGGGCCCGCCGCTTTCTATTTTTGCGGACCTTCGCGCGGCGTGTGTGTGCAGACGCGGATGCGCGAGATCTTTGTCTGACGAACTGCTGGCCCAGAACGCAGGCGAGGCCGGCCGTACACTCGACGCCGCGCCGCTTCCGACAATCACCCATGCAACGTTCGCTCGTCGCTCTCTTCGTCGTCATCCTCTTCGCGGGCTGTTCCACCCCGCGCATCAAGGTCGACATGATCGCGGAGGGCGGTACGGCGTCGCGAACTTTCGCGTCAAACGCGCTTGCGGCCGATGACGTGCAGCGGCTCCGTGAGGTGTACGCCGCTGAGCCGCAGGCCGATGCCGACATCGGCGGTACGAGCTTCAGTGGATCGTTCGGCGGACAGTTGCCAAGTGAGATGGGGAACCGCAACGGGCTCGTCGAAGTCAGCACGCAACTCGGTACCACCCACTTCTACTACGAGGCGTTCGCTGACGGGGGGAGTCTCTGGGCGGATTTCGAGCGCCGCATGCAGGCGGGCGAGCTGTGGGTGCGTCTCTTTGGCCGATGGGCGGAACGTCAGATCGAAGATCCGTCGAAGCGCGAAGAGTGGCGAACCTATGTCGACCGCGATCTCGTGCCGCTCGTGAATGACGCAGTGCTGCTCTGGTCGGCGCAACTTGCGAGCGTTCGATTCGCCCGCGTGGCGCAGACTCTCCGCGACTCCGCCGACTCCTCACCCATCACCGACGATGAGCGATTCGCGCAGAAGGCAGGCATGCCGCTCCTGCTCCTGTTCGCCGAGCGCGGATTACTGACGGCCGATGAAGCGCACCGGCTGTTCTTGGTTTCGGTCGACGGGAATCCCTCGAAGGCGGAACGAACGTGGATCGTTGACGAGATTCTGCTGCCCGCGATGCTCCGGGAAGTTCGACGTTTCCGCCCAAATGCGAAGGCGATTGACTCTGCCGAACTCGTGCCGATGGCGCTGTCGTTCTGGTTGTATGCGACGACGTCGTCCGACCGTCGCGATGTTCTGCTTGCGTCGCCAGCTATTTCCGAAGAAGACAAATCTCGCTTGCGCGCCGGTCGAGGCAGTGTCGAGCTTCCGATCCCGTTCGGTATTGATCCCACACGGGCAGCGAAAAAGACCGACGCCGACGTGCGACTGCGCACCGGCGTTCGTCCGTTTGCGCACAACGGGCAGTGGGATGAGGTCACGAAGACCGTCCGGTTTACGTCGAGTTTCAACGAGCGATCTCGACGCACGACGCTGTATCCATCCGTCTACTTCGCGGCCTGGAGTGAACCCGACGAACCAGCGCAGCGACGCATTTTCGGCGAGGTAGTCCTCGATAGCGACCAACTTACGGCGTACTGCCTTTGGCGCGAGGCACTGCCGACGGCGCTCGCGAAGCGCTGGGAGAGCGCGCTCGACGAACTTGAACGCACCGGCGTGCCGACGGCCGTCGCCGCGCTCGAGGCTGAACTGCGAAGTACGCGGCCGCTGCCCGAGCAACTGCGAGCGTGGTTACGGTCTCGGCGTGTCGCTGACGCCACAGACTACTCATCCGAGCTGTGGGCGATTCCGCGCGTTAAGACGCGCGGCTTGTGATCCGTCCTTGAAGCATCCATAATCTCGATTCATGCAGGCGACCCGTACCTTGCTCGAAGGCGTCGTTGACTTCGCCGGTCTGTTTCCTCCGGCGAAGCTCGACATGGCTGCGACCGTTCGAAACTACCACGCGTATCGCGCTGGCGGTGACGTTTGGATGCTCGGCCGGCTCGTTGTCCCCGTTGCTCGCCTCGCGGAGTTTGAAGCCGCCGCCGCGCCGGTCCTTCCGAAGACGAGCGGTGCGGGCGAAGATGACGAAGCGTGGCCGATCGCTGCGCTGACGGCCGCGGCCAGCGACCCGCAGTTTCGTATCGACCTCGATCTCATCGCGGCGTTCAATGAGCGGCATTCAGCCGTCGGTGCGGGAAGCGCTGTCGTCGACGTGATTGAGGTGAAGGCGGGCACGGTCGGCGAGATCGATCTCGCCATAGACGAGCTTCCTGACGAAGTGTTTCCGTACTTCGAGATCGCGGTCGATCGCGATCCACGCGGCTTGATCGCGGCACTGGCGTCGCTCGATGTTGGCGCGAAGATCCGGACCGGTGGCCTGACCGCCGAGGCGCATCCGACGCCCGAGCAAGTCGCGACGTTCATCGCCGCGTGCGCTGGTGCTGAAGTGCCTTTCAAGGCAACCGCTGGGCTGCATCATCCGCTTCGGCATCTCGCGCCGTCGGTCGGTTGTCGTCAGCATGGATTCTTGAACGTGTTCCTCGGTGCGTGTTTTGTCTGGAGCGAGAAGATAGATCTCGCACAATTGACGACGCTCCTCGCCGACGAGACGTCAGAGTCGTTCCGATTCAACGACGACAGCGCCACGTGGCGCGACGCACGCCTCACGCTGCATGAGATCCGCGCGGCGCGCGATAGCTTCGCCCACGCTTTTGGTTCCTGCTCATTCACGGAGCCACTCGCCGACCTTCGCTCGATGCGTCTCTTGACGCCGGAAACCGCTGCGCGATGACCCATCTGAATACCTGCGACAAGTCGCTCCGATCGTTCGTGGACAGCGCGGAAGACCCCAACACCGATTTTCCAATTCAGAACCTGCCGTTCGGGATCTTCTCGCGCGGCAATCGTGATGAACCGCGCATTGGAGTCGCGATTGGTGATTCGATCCTCGACGTGCGTGCCGCCGCTGAGGGCGGCTTCTTCGCGGGTTTGAGTGACACCGCGACGAACGCGCTGCTGCGACCGTCGCTGAACGAGTTCGCCGCGCTTGGTTCGGCACCGCGGTTGAATCTTCGCCGCGCTATGCAAGCATTGCTCGGGCTCGACGGCCCGATCCGCAGTTCGGTGGCTGGAAAACGCCTGTTGTTACCGCAGCGCGATGCGCAGATGCACCTTCCGTTTGCGATCGGCGACTACACCGATTTCTACGCGTCGCTGCACCACGCGACGAACGTGGGCACGATGTTTCGCCCGACGAATCCGCTGTTCCCCAACTGGAAGCATCTGCCGGTCGGATATCACGGCCGTTCGAGTTCGATCGTCGTGAGTGGCACGCCGCTGCGCCGACCCTCTGGTCAGGTGTCGAAGTCGGAGGAAGGGCCGCCGTCTTTCGCGCCTTCCATGTTGCTCGACTATGAGCTCGAAGTCGGCGCGTTCATGGCAACTGGGAATGCGCTCGGTTCGCGCATTCCGATTGAACGCGCGTGGGATTCTGTCTTTGGACTCGTCTTGCTCAACGACTGGTCGGCGCGCGATATCCAGCGCTGGGAGTATCAACCGCTTGGGCCCTTCAACGCGAAGAACTTTGGCAGCACGATCTCGCCGTGGGTTGTCACGCTTGAGGCGCTGGCGCCCTTCATGCTCTCCGGCCCGCCTCGCGGCAAGGATGATCCGCCAACGCTCGACTATCTGAAATCCGGAGACGACGTCGTTATCGACATCAGGCTTGAGGTTTGGCTCGCGACGCAGTCGATGCGTGAAAAGGCCTCGGCGCCCTTTCGGGTCAGCCAAGGAACATTCGCGGACATGTACTGGACGATTGCGCAGATGGTGGCGCACCACACGTCAACCGGGTGCAATCTGCGCACGGGTGACCTCCTCGGGAGTGGCACCGTCTCGGGCCCGACCCCTGAATCGCGTGGTTGCATGATTGAGCGCACGTGGCGGGGCACGGAACCACTCACGCTGCCCGACGGTAGCGAGCGCAAGTTCCTCGCCGACGGTGATGAAGTCATCATGCGCGGGTTCTGCGCCAAGTCAGGTTTCCGACGTATCGGTTTCGGTGACTGTCGCGGGACGATCGTGCCTAACGAGTGAGCAGCGCTCGCGACTCTTGGGGCACGTTGGTTGCTCGGGTGCGACGGACCGCACTCCTCTGCGCTGCGTTGGCAGCGGTTGTGCGGTGTTCGCCCTCACGCCCGATGGGCTCGACGTTGCGCGCGCAGTCGGGTGGTCGGGCAGTGGAAAGGTCTCTGCCATGCATCGCACACGTCCCCAGTTCGTAGCGACCAGTGCCTCGTTTCTTGGCTGCCTGATGCTCGGAGCAAGTTGGTTTTTCGAAGCGGAAGCCGCAGCTGTGCGGGTGCGGGTGTCGCAGGAGTCGGCACCGGGTGCGGGTGACTTCGATGCGAATGTTCTCGGTGAGCTCGATCCGTTCGATGCATCGCAGGGCAGCGCTGCGTTCTACTCCTACAGCGTGCCAGCACCCAACTCGTTCAACAACGCCGCGATTGCACTGGTCACCGACCGCGCGCATCTGGCGATACTCGACGTCGGTCCCAGCGCAGCACTCTGCGTCGTCTTTGACAGCACGACGCCTGACGTGACGAACGTCGGAAGAGCGGAGACGCGACTGCAACTAACAACCGGCACGTCTACGTTCGCGCTCGACGTTCTTGACGATCCCGAGGCGACGTCGGCTGATCGTTACGTCCTTGCGCCGACGTTTGATTCGCTCTCGTGCACGCACGTGTGGAATCCGTGCTGCACCGATGGTTTTGTCGTCAGCGGACTGCTCTGCGGCGCGTCAGTGACATTTACCTTCACGGATGTTGACGACGACGCCACGACGCCGACGATTCTCAACCTCACGTCGTTTGCCGCCTATTCATCGACCGGCGGAGTCATCGAACTCGCACTCGCCGTCGATCGGCGTGTGCGCTTGGAAGTGTTGCCGTCGCCAGGGTGCATCGCGGACCTCAGTTGCGATGGCAACGTCGACGCGAGTGATCTGTCGGTGGTGTTGAGCGCGTGGGGTAGCTTGGCGGGTGTGTCAGACCTCGATGGCGACGGCGTCGTCGGTTCAACGGATTTGGGAATTCTGCTCGGCGAGTGGGGGCCGTGTGTGCCGCCGACGGTTGCTGGCGCGAACTGAGTGGCGCATCAAACTGCTCAATCCCAAGTGTTCGCGGTTGCCGAGCCTTTTGACTTCTTCGCGGGGCTCGTCGCGACTCGACTCGGACCTTTCCGTGATTTCGTCGCAGCTTTCGGAGCGCCGGTGCCCGACTTCGCCTTGCTCTGGCCGTTCGTCTTGCCGTTCGCGTGGCCGTTCGATCCGCTCCCCGCCGGAACCTGCACCGCGTCGCCTTCCCAACTGCGCGGATACGCGAGGTCGTCAATATCGAGCGCGGCCTTCGTCGGATAGAGCGGGCGGAACGTGTCGCACATGACGGCAAGTTCGTTCGTCACCGTCGCGCCGATCGACGACTCAACAGTGCCCGGGTGCGGGCCGTGCGGAATGCCCTGCGGATGCATTGAAATCGAACCGACCTCGATGCCCTTGCGCGCCTTGTAGTTGCCCTCGACGTAGTACAACAACTCGTCGGAGTCGAGGTTCGAGTGGTTGTACGGAACGACGATCGCCTGCGGATGGAAGTCGAGCAGACGCGGGCAGAACGAGCAGATGACGAAATTGTGCGCCTCGAACGTCTGATGCGTCGGCGGCGGCATGTGGTGCTTGCCAACGATCGGACTAAAGTCGTCGATGTTGAAAATGTACGGGTAGTAGCAGCCGTCCCACCCGACGATGTCGAGCGGGTGATAGTTGTACATGTACGAGTGAACCAGGTCGCGCGACTTGATGCGAACCTCGTGCATGCCGCGCTTGTCAAACGTGAGTGGCAGCGTCGGCGTCTTGATGTCGCGCTCGCAATACGGCGCGTGTTCAAGGAACTGTGATGTCGCCTTCGACATGTAGCGCGGCGGCGGCATGATGTGCGAGCCGTTCGCCACTTCGATCAGGAGGAAACGCGGTTCTGATTCGCCGTCCTTCGTCTCGTCAAACTTCATCCGGTAGGTCACGCCTTTCGGGATGACGATGTAATCCTTTGGACCGAACTTGAGCGCGCCAAACGACGTGTGCACCACACCCGTGCCGAAGTGAATGAAGAAGCACTCATCGCCTTGCGCATTTTTGAACCAGTAGTCCATCGGCTCAGCAGGCGCGCACACGCCGATCTCGACGTCTTGGTTGCCGTAGAGAACGGTGCGCCCTGTCACCGGATCGCCCTTTGCGGGCATCTGCGCTGTCTTCGTGTGGCGCATGCGCATGACCTCGCGCTCGACGTATTCGACGTTCGTCGGGTAGAGCGCCTTCCATCCGATCACCTGCGTGGGTGGATGGATGTGATAGAGCGTCGACGTGGGCCCGGAGAAGCCTTCGGTGCCGAAGACTTCTTCGGAGTAGAGCCTGCCGTCAGGGCGGCGAAATTGAATGTGGCGCTTGTTCGGAAGCTGGCCGAGTCGGGTGTAGAACGGCATGAGGTCCGCAGTTTAGCGAACGCCCCCCGAGCGGATGCTCGGAGTCGCTTGCGCGGATGCTCGGAGTGAATGCCCCGCCTAGACGCACTGCACGCGTAGTCCCGCTACCGTGCCTCGCAGATGCAACTGCCCTCGCTGATTCTCGACACTGGCCGCTGGCTCGTGATCGATAAGCCCGCGGGGTGGCACTCGGTTCGCGGTGCAACCCAAGCGCGCGACGACGGGGTTGGCGTCGTGGAAACGTGGCTTGCTGCTTGGCGCACGGAGCTCGGCGCGCTGCCCGAATCGGGCCTCGTGCATCGACTGGACCGCGACACATCCGGTTGTCTCGTTGTCGCGACGGACCCCGAGGCGCACGGCGATCTCGTCCGTCGCTTCCGCGAGAGTGTTCGCGTTCGCAAGACGTATCTCGCGCGGTGCCGAGCTGCACTGGCGGAAGCTCAACCTGCGGAATCTGGGGATGTAACGCTCCACTTTTCGAGTCGGTACAAGGGATCGGCGAAGGTCACTGTCGCGCGGGAAGGCGAGGCAAAACACGCGGGAAGCTTCCGCTGGCGGGTTCTCGCGCGCGACGACGTGGCAGGGGACCTTCTTGAGCTTGATCTGCTCGGGCCCGGCAAACGACACCAACTCCGCGCCGGATGCGCCTTCTTGGGCTTCCCGCTCGTCGGCGACACGCTCTATGCCGGAACTGCGAGCGCGGGACTACAGCTCCATGCATGGCGGGTGGTGATCGACGACCGGATCGTCGAGGCACCGCCCCCGGGCTGGGCGCGTTGACGGCCCCGACTTCGATGCCGGATCAAAGAGAAAGGGTCCGCTAACAGTCCGTGGCGAAACCGCTCCGTCGGCGAGAGCGAGCATGAGTGGTCAGATGCCCAGCTTTAGCGTGGGAGCCGCGACGCAGCTTTATCCACGAGATACGGCAAGTCGCGGCGACGCAGCAGATGCCCGCTCAGGCTCGTTCGCAGCCAGGATGGGTTTCGCCACGGACTGCTAGCGACCCTTTCTGATCGCTCAGCCTGATTAGAGATTGCCGCGCCGCTCTTGCTCGTTCTCGAGTGCTTCGAACAGGGCCTTGAAGTTGCCCTTGCCGAAGCTCTGGGAGCCGCGACGACAGATGATCTCGAAGAACAATGTGGGGCGGTCCTCGAGTGGTTTCGTGAAAAGCTGAAGCAGGTAGCCCTCGTCGTCGGCGTCGACCAAAATGCCGAGGTCGCGCACGCGCTGATGATCTTCTTTGACGGCCGGATGCCCGTGCTGCTTGAGCATCGTCTCAACGCGTTCCCAAACGCTGCTGTAGTACGTCTCAGGAATCATGAGGAAGTCGACGCCGCGGCGGCGCAGTTCGGCGACCGAATGCAGTTCGTCGTCGGTGCGGAACGCAAGGTGTTGAACACCCGGCGTGTTGTCGTGCCAGTCTAGGTACTCCTGTACTTGGCTCTTCTTCTTGCCTGGTGCCGGCTCGTTGATTGGCATCTTGATCAAGTGGTTGCCAGACGCCATGACCTTCGACATGAGCGCCGAGTACTCCGTTGAGATGTCCTTCTCATCGAAGTGCTTGAACATCTTGAAACCGAGAACGTTCTCGTACCAAGCGACCCAGTGATTCATCTTGCCGAGTTCAACGTTACCGACGCAGTGATCGAAAAACTTCAATCCGCAGGGGTTCTTGCGGTTGAAATCATTCATCGCGAAGTCCTCAAACTTACGGAATCCGGGCATGAGCGCACCGCCAGCCTTAATCTGCGGTAGCCCGTATTCGCCGGTGCGGCTCACGAACGTATGTTGCACGCGACCGTACGTCTTGACGGCCGCGATGGTCACGGAGCCGCGCTCGTCCTTCACAGTGCGCGGCTCGTGGGCGCTCTCGCCGCCGTTCTTCACTGCGGCCAAGTACGTCTTCTCAGCGTCGAACACCGTCAGCGCGATGTCCTTGATGCCGTCGCCGTAGCGCTTGATCTCTTCAGCTGCGGGATGATCCTTGACGAGCGGCGTTTCAAGAATCAAGCGAATATTGCCTTGCGTCAAGAGATACTGCGCGCTCTGCCGACTACCCGTCGTCAGGTCGTTGATCTGTTCGACTTGGAAGCCGAACGCAGACGCGTAGAAAAACGCTGACTGCTTCGCGTTGCCGACGTAGAAACGAATGTGATCGACGTCGATCAGTGCGAGCGGATCAGTTGCGACGGCACCGCGTGAGGCGGTCGATGGAGTAGTCGTGGTCATAGGAAATACTGGGGGTTCGAGAGCTGCCAGAAGGCCCTCGACATCGTATCCAGTTAGTACGTCAGAACCGAATGCACGCGATGCGGTCGCAATCGCGAGCGCCCGCTGAGAGTGCAAAGTTCAATGAGCACCGCGACGCCGACGATCTCGGCGTTGAGCCGGGTGATGAGATCGCAACTCGCCCGCATCGTGCCGCCGGTCGCGAGCAGGTCGTCGACGAGGAGCACGCGCTGGCCCGGACGCACGGCGTCGGCGTGGATCTCCAGCGTGTCGGTGCCGTATTCGAGGGCGTACTCCTCGCGGATCTTCGCTGAGGGCAGCTTGCCGGGCTTCCGAATAGGCACAAATCCAGCACCGAGCGTCTGCGCGATCGCGGTCCCGAAGATGAAGCCGCGGCTTTCGGCCCCGCAGACGATGTCAACTTTTGACTTGCGAAACGGATTCGCCATCAACTCGACTGCGAGGCAAAGTCCCGCCGGATCGGCCAACAAAGGCGTGATGTCCTTGAAGACAACGCCGGGCTTGGGAAAATCGGCGACATCGCGAATCAGCGCCTGGAGTTGGTCGAGCAGGCCGGGAACGGTGGACGGCATGATGCAGGCAGGATAGGGACTCGCGGAAATCGCGTTGCGATTCGGTCCCGCCCAATTGCGATCGAGCAGTCCGTCCTGCAAGGCGAGTACCGATTGCTGGGCGTCAACGTATCCTGATGTGCATGCCGTCGCCTTCCAACGATGCACAACGGGATTCCCAGCGGGAACCACACCGCGACCCCAAGGCCGCCGCGCTTGAGACAGTCGAGCCTGTCGGCAAGCGCGTCCTGATACGGAAGGACGAAGATAAGAAGATCACGAAGGGTGGCGTGCACCTTCCTGACAAGATTGAAATTCCGACTCTGACGGGCAGAGTTGTGACGGTGAGCGCGGAGGTCGCGCGCAACGTCGATTACCCGATTGCGCAGTACGACCGCGTGCTCTTCAATCCGAAGCACGCGATCCCAGTCGATTTCGAAGGCGACAATCGTCTCTTCGTGGTCCCCATCGAAGACATTGTCGCGGTCTTGAGGAAGGCGTGACGACGACGTGACCATGCGTGATTCTCTTCCCATCGAGCCGCTGGCTCTTCTCGAGCAGCGGTCCAGCCCCTTCGACGTCGCACTCCGCGTTCCCGGATCGAAGAGCCTCACGAACCGGCTGTACGTCCTCGCCGCACTCGCCTCGGGCACGAGCCGGATCCGCGGTGCGCTCGCCTCTGACGACACCGATCGACTCCTCACCGCTCTTGAGACGCTCGGTGTAGGCGTGTCACGTGAGGGCGACGACGTACTGATCACCGGTGGTGCCGGACGACTGCCCCGTGGTGGCAGCGTCAACCTGGGAGACGGCGGAACTCCCACCCGTTTCATGCTCGCACTTGCGACCCTCGCCCGCGGATCCGTGGTCATCGATGGCAGCGAGCGCATGCGTCAGCGTCCGGTCGACGAAGGCGTCGCACTCCTTCGTCGGCTCGGCGCCACAATCGAGGCGACCATCATCGACGGCATCGAACGACTGCCGGTCACGGTCCGTCTTTCCGCGATGCGTGGCCGCACACTTGTCGTTGGGCAGACTGCGTCGAGCCAATTCATCTCTGCGCTCCTGCTTATCGCGCCGTGTCTCGGCACTGCGCTCATGCTTCGTTACCGCGAGCCACCGACGAGTTCTTCGTACCTCGATCTCACGGTTGAGGCGATGCAGATGTTCGGGATCACCGTTGGCGGAGAACGCGATGCGCGGGGCGGACTCAGTGGGCACGAGGTTACGCCGCAGGTGATCAGCGCGCGTGACGTGAGCGTCGAGGTAGATGCGTCGAGCGCCGTGTACTTTGCCGTCGCGGCTGCGATTGTGCCCGGTGCCCGCGTGGAACTCCTTGGAAAGGTACCAGCGAGTCGACAGCCTGACTGGCGCCTGCTCGACGTCCTCGCAGCGATGGGAGCGACTGTGGAATCGCGTGGCGACGGAGCGACTACCAGCGTCGTCGTTCGTGGCCCGGAGCGCCTTCGGGCGATGAAGGTGAACGCGACGCTCTTTCCGGACGCATCGATGGCGCTGGCGATCGCCTGCGCCTGCGCCGCAGGAACCAGCGTCATCACCGGACTGAAGACGTTGCGAGTGAAGGAAACCGATCGCGTTGCAGCCTTGGCCGCTGAACTAACAAAAGTTGGTTGCGAGGTAGTCGCGACCGATGATTCGCTCCGTATCACGCCGCCTGCACCGCGCACCGATCGCGTCACGATCGAGACCTACGGCGACCATCGCATGGCGATGAGTTTCGCAGTGCTCGGCCTGGTGCGCCCAGGGATCGAGATCGTTGATCCAGGTTGCGTGGCGAAAAGCTATCCCGGATTTTGGTCCGACTTCGCGCGGCTTCGGCAGGCAACAGCGACCTTGGAGAACACCAGCTGATGGCGATGCGACTCTCCGCATTCTGGGCGTTCGCGCGGCGCATGCTGCGGCATCGACGACTCGTGGCGGGAACGCTGTTTTTCTCCGTGATTTCCGCGGGTGGCTTGGCCGCGGGGCTCGTGAGTTTGGGACCGATCCTGAAGCTGGTACTTGAGCATGGCCGCGACGGGAGCGCGAACCCGCAATCGCTCGCTGCTGAGTGGGTTGAACGACACGGCGCTTCACTCGGGTTCCTCCACGACGCTGCGGCATCACTCGTTGCTTACTTGCCGACGAAAGCGTTTGACGGAGTAGCACTCATCATGGCGGGTATCGCGGCGCTGACGATCGTCGGTGCGGCGGCGAACTTCATGCACCAGTGGTGTTCGCTCACACTCGTGACGCGCGTCACCGCAGCGATTCGACTCGAGTGCTTTCGGCACGTCCTCCATCTGCCGTTGAGCACCGTCGTGCGCCGCGGACCAGCGGAACTCGTTTCGCGTGTGAACAAAGACTCCGTCGAACTCCAGCGCGGCTTTCTCGCGCTCACCAGCAAGGCGTTAGCGCAAGTCACCAAAGGTTTGGCGGGATTTGCCGCCGCGGTCTGGTTCGATTGGCGACTCACGCTTGTTGCAGTCGTCGTCGCGCCCGTCGTCGCCGTCGTCCTGCGGAAATTCGGCAAGCGCATTCGCCGCGGCACGCGCGGGGCGCTGCGGGCGCAAGAAGATCTGCTGCGGACGAGCAATGAGTCAATGCAGGGCCTGCGCGCGGTGAAAACTGCGACCGCAGAGCGCGAGGCGCTCTCACGCTTCGGTCGGGCGAATCGGGTGACGGTGCGAGAAGAACTTGTTGTCCGCACCGCGCGGGCAGCGTCCGGTCCGATCGTGGAATCGATCGCCGTATTCGTCGTGATTGGCTTGGCGCTGATCGCGGCGAAGCAGATCCTCGCGGGCACGATGCCGCTTGATCGTTTCATTCTTGCCCTCGCTGGTCTCGCCGTCGCTGGCGGTTCGTTCAAACCGGTGACCGCGCTGTTGAACGACATCCAGGCATCGGAAGCGCCGGCGCAGCGGCTACAAGAATTACTCGTCCTTCCAACGGAAGGAAAACGAGAGCGGTCGCTCCCCGCGTTCCCGCGCCATGGCTCGTCGCTGCGCTTCGACGACGTCTCGTTCCGCTACGGCGACGAGTCGCCGTGGACGCTGCGCGAAGTGTCGCTTGAGATTCATCACGGCGAAATTGTGGCGTTTGTCGGTCCGAATGGCTGCGGCAAGACAACGCTGGTGTCGCTCCTTCCTCGATTGATGGATCCGAGCGAAGGACGTGTGCTGCTCGATGGTGTAGACCTCCTCGCTGGCAACTTGCGTTCGTTGCGCGAGCAAATCGGGGTCGTGACGCAAGAAGCAGTGCTGATCGCGGACACCGTCGCAGCGAATATCCGGTTCGGTCTCACCGGCGTTTCGTTCGATGCGATTGAACGCGCGGCGCGGCGCGCGCGGGCTCACGATTTCATCATGAAGTTGCCCGACGGCTACGCGACGAAAGTGTCAGAGCAGGGAGCGTCGCTTTCGGGCGGTCAGCGCCAGCGCATCGCGATCGCACGGGCGATATTGCGCGAGCCAGCGCTGCTCATCATGGATGAGGCGACTAGCCAGATCGACGCCGAGAGCGAAGACGAGATCAATCGCGCGGTCAAGGAATTTGCGGTGGGGCGCACCGTGCTCATCGTGGCGCACCGACTCTCGAGCGTCATCGGCGCTGATCGAATCGTGGTGATGGATGGCGGCCGTATCGTCGACGTTGGCAGGCATGACGCGCTCGCCGATCGTTGCGACGTATACCGTCGGCTCGTGCGTACGCAACTCGTCGGCGGACGCTGAGCGCCTTCGCGATGCCGGAGTTCGCAACCCACCGCGAACGTGATGCACGGCCCGAGGCGAGCCCTTCCTTGAGACGGGAGTGCTACTCGCGTTTTTCCAGCACTTCGGCAACGCGTAGCGCTCGCTCTCGCAGCATTCGCTATCCGCGAGCACCCGGCGGACCGCGCTGATCGCCAAAGTACTTCTCGCTTCGATAGCGGAGCCAGACGCGGAGCTGCTGCGGCACTTTCTCGCGTTCGGCGGGCGAAAGCGTTTCGTAGAGTTCGATTGCTTTCGACCGTTCGCCTCTGCAGGCGGCGTTGTTGTGCGCGTCCCAGTACGACCGGGCGAGGCGGATGCGACGGCAGACCTCTTTGACGAGTGCTGCACCGGTCAGAGGACCGTCGGTCGGTTTGGGCTTTTCCTTGGCCGGCATGGGACCAGTTCGTGCTCGGGATCGTTTCCGCGTGAATGGCTAACTTCCTCGCACAGCCGACTCCGCCGGTGCTGCGGTTTGCAGCACCACCATGTCGCGATAGCGCCCGCTCGCTTCCATCAGTTCGGCGTGCGATCCGCTTTCAACCACGCGGCCCTGCTCGAAGACGAGGATAAGGGATGCGTGTGCAATCGTGCTCAGTCGGTGCGCGATCACAAAACTTGTCCGTCCGCGCATGAGGTCACCCATGGCCACTTGGATTGCGCGCTCGCTTTCGGTATCCAGATTGCTGGTCGCTTCGTCGAGGACCAGAATGCGCGGATCCGCTAACACGGCGCGCGCGATCGCCAGTCGTTGCCGCTGGCCGCCGGACAGCTTGACGCCGCGCTCGCCGATCATCGTCGCGTAACCCTTCTCGAGTTCCTCGATGAATCCATCCGCATTCGCGATTCGCGCAGCGGCCTTGACGTCGTCAGCCGTTGCATCCCGCCGGGCATACGCGATGTTTTCGGCGATCGACCCATCGAACAGGAAGACGTCTTGCTCGACGATGCCAAAGAGGCGTCGATAGCTCGCGAGATCAATGTCGCGCAGGTCGCGGCCGTCGAGCGTAATCCGACCCGACGCCGGATCGTCGAACCGTGCGACGAGATTACAGAGCGTCGTCTTGCCAGCACCGCTCCGGCCAACGAGTGCGACAACCGTTCCTGGCTCAGCGACGAAAGTCACATCGACGAGCACCGCACGATCAGACTTGGGGTAGTGATAGCCAACATGCTCGAACGCAATCCGACCGCGAACCGCGCTGGGGTCGAGCGTGATGGCGCCGGGTCGCGGAGGCAATTCTGTAGGCTCGGCGAGTAAATCCAGCACGCGATCAAACGCGGCAAGGTTCGTCTGAAACTGCGTCGCACTGTTCGCGAGTACTTCGAGCGGGCCGAGCAGCAGCAGCAAGTACGACAGGAACATCACGAGGTCGCCCGCAGTCATGGTTCCCTTCATGACCTGGGTGCCGCCGTACCACAAAAGCGCCGCACTGGCGACGGGGACAAACAACTCCCACGCAAGTTCGACGCCGCGACTCCACCACCATGTCAGAACTTCTTGGCGTACTAACAAGTGATTGCCGCGCGTGAATCGGCCAGTCTCCGTCGGTTCGCGGGCGAATCCGCGGACGACGCGCATGCCGCCAAAGCTCTCAGTCGCATGCGAATCGATGTCCGTACGCGTGACCCGCTGATCGCGAAAGAGTGGTCGGATGCGTCCGATCCACGTGCGATGGCTGAACCACACCATCGGAAGCAGCGTGAGCGCGCCGACGAGAAGGCGCCAGTCGGTCCACGCGAGAATGGCGAGGCTGCCGACGAGCTGAATGGCCGCGCGCCACGGGTTATAGATCAGACTGAAGACAAGTTCGCCGATGCCGCCAGCATCTTCACGCAAGATGCTTGCGACGCCTCCCGATCGAAGCTCGTGGACGCGATACAGCGGTAGGTGCACTGCGTGGGCGAACACGCGCCGTCTAACGTCAGTTTGTAATCGCTTCGTCGTGCGCGTCGCTTGCCAGCGCCCGAACAGCGAGAGCGTCGCTCGCATTAAGGAGATCAGGACGACAGCGACCACGACGATTGCGAGTAGCAGCCGACGGTCCCCCGCGACATCCCATGCCGCCGGAAAGAGACTCGCGAGCCGCGGCGGTAGCGGCGCCGCGACGAAGACGTAATCGATGGCGATCTTCGTGGCCGCAGGTGGAGCGAGCGAGAGAATTGTGCTGACGGTGAGCGTCGCGAGCGCGATCGTCATCGACCCGCGGTGTTCGCGCAACAGGTCCAGGAACGCGACGAACAAGGCCCACGCGGATCGTTGGCGCTTCACCGATTTGCCGTCGCGCCGTTCGGCGAGCGGTGTGTCGCGCCGCTTCGCCAAGTAGGTGCGATACCGCAGCCGAGATGAGCGGGGGGGTCGGGTGGTCACGCCTCGGTTGACTCCCCGTCAATGTTGATATCAACGAACCTTCGGCGCCTGATCTGCGGATTGCCGAGCTGTCCGCACGCGCCCATGACACTACGACCCTTCGTCTGCCGCCGGCGCACGAACTGGCCATGCTCGATCGCGCGATCAACGAAGCGGGTGACTTCGTCTTCTGTCGGGGCCCGCCACGGTGAATCGCGGCGCGGGTTGTACGGAATTACGTTGAGGGCACAGCGAATGCCCTTGAGGTATGCGCACAGCTCATCGCAGTGCTCGAGCGCGTCGTTCACTCCGGGAATGAGTACGTACTCCACGCAGATGGCGGCGCGGGGGCGGAGGGGGAACTCGACCATCGCATTGCGAAGCTCCGCCATCGGGTGCTTCCGGTTGATTGGCATGATCGACGCCCGAATCTCGTCGTTCGGCGCGTTGAGCGAAACCGCAAGATTTGCCCGATGAAAGCCGGTCTGCCGCACGAAGTCGCCGTATCGCCGCATGCCGTCCACGCGGCCGACCGTCGAGACAGAAATGTTCGACGCGGCCATAGCGCCGCCGTCGCGCTCGCACAGCACACGCAGCGATTGAAGCACCGCGTCGAGATTGTCCATCGGCTCGCCCATGCCCATGAAGACGAGGTTCTTCGGACGCGTGCCGATCTCGTGCGTGGCTGCGAACCACTGCGCGACAATATCCGCAGCGTCGAGCTGCTTCATGAGCCCCATCTGAGCCGTCTCGCAAAACCGGCAGCCCATGGCGCATCCGACTTGGCTCGAGACGCAGAGTGTGTGCGTCATTTCCGTCGCGCGATCGCGTCCGCGCCCGACCATGGGAATGAGCACCGACTCGGTTTCAAGCCCGTCGGCGTGGCGCTGACAGAATTTGATCGTGTCGCCTTCGGTCTCGCGCCGAACCAAGCTATGTCGCCGAATCGAGACCCACGGCTCAAGCGCCTTTCCTTCACGGAACGCGGCGCGATAGCACGCGAGTGCTCGCGGCCGCTTCGCGCCGTGCATCAACGCCAGCGGCAAGAACTCCGTGACGGTGACGCCAAGCACATCGATTGGCTGCAATGTCGGGCTTGCTGAGATCATGTCTGTACGATCAATGGATTCGACCGCTTCGCACCATAAATAAGCATGAGATTGCGAACGTAGATGACAAGCGGCAGGCCTTGACCGAGGATTCCAACGATGTCAAAGCGCCACACGAAGTAGATCAGCAGCATCACGGATCCGACGAGGCTGAGCCACCAGAATATCGGCGGCACAACCGATTGCCGACGCTTCTCACTCACGATCCACTGGATCACCATTCGACTCATGAAGACAACTGAGCCGAAGAGGCCAAAAATAATCCAAGCGAGTTCGGGTGCCGTGCGCGCGTTGAAGAACTTCGGCAACCACCCCAACTCGCTCGTCGGCGTCGTGCCGCGAACGAGGCGCTCCGCCAACTCGTCGCCCAAAAGCGACTCAGACGTGCCATCATTCCGAGTGACTTCGTAGCGGGGCGGTACGCTCGGAGCGCGGAGGACGAACGCGGACTTCTGATACCCGGGACAGGTGAAATCGAAGGGTTCGCGCGCGGCGTCCGCCCGCACCTGCGTCGTACAACAAATGAGCAACACAAGGACGGAAAGCACCCGCATCGACCCAGTGTACGAGAACCCGTATCGCGCTCGCGCTGACGCTGCGTGTGGGTCCGCGTATGATCGTCCCTTCACGCCGGGTACCTCTGCTATGCATCTCAAGCGCTCCGACGATCATCACCACGGTCCTCCCATCGTTCCAATCACCTTCTTGCTGGAGGAGCCCGAGGGGCTCACTGGCACGACGCAGAAGGAATGGAAGGTCATGGGCGGCGAACACGAATCGCTGCTCGAAGTGGCGATCGACAACGGAATCAATATCGAACACGCGTGCGGGGGCGTCTGCGCGTGCTCGACATGCCACGTGTACGTCGAACAAGGCATGGGTCAGGTCACTGAGTCGACGGAGGCTGAAGAGGACCGCGTGGAGGAGGCGCCTGCACTCCAGCGGAACTCGAGACTCTCGTGTCAGTGCGAGATCAAGAATCTCGCTGAGCGCGGCGGACCGATTGTCGTGCGAGTGCCAGCATGGAATCGGAACGCTGTGAAAGAGATCCCGCATTAGTTTTTGCGCTCCGTAGCGGCCGTTCGGCCGCACACTCGCTCTGCGCGGACGGCGCGGTTTTGGGCGCTCCGTAGCGGAGCTGGTCATAGCGCTCCGTAGCGGCCGTTCGGCCGCACACTCGCTCTGCGCGGACGGCGCGGTTTTGGGCGCTCCGCAGCGGAGCTGGTCATAGCGCTCCGTAGCGGCCGTTCGGCCGCACACTCGCTCTGCGCGGACGGCGCGGTTTTGGGCGCTCCGTAGCGGAGCTGGTCATAGCGCTCCGTAGCGGGCGTTCGGCCGCACACTCGCTGTGCGCGGGTGGCGCGTGTCGCTGTGTTCGCGCGGTTGCGGTTTGGCTCGTTCGTCGCGGCGCTGGGTTTCGCGGTTGCAGGCGGTGCCTTTGCAGCATGGTCGCTGTAGAGTTCACCTCATGGCCGACCCCTTTCACTGGCTTGACGTCGCACGAATCGGTGAGGAACTCGCCGAGCGTCATGGAGAGCTGAATCCGCTGTCGATTCCCTTTCCGAAGCTGCGGATGCTGGTTGTCGCTCTTCCCGACTTTGTCGAAGAAGTCGGGCATCCGTGCAACGAGCGAATTCTTGAGGCGATTCAGCAAGCGTGGATCGACGAAGCGCAAGTCTGATCGGCACGCGGTCGCAGCAAGCTGATGGCGTAGCATGCGGCAATGCCTGACCGCTACTACGCGGCTACGTGCCAGACCTCTTTCGCCTGTCCGCGCACGCGCGATGAGATCCACGAGCGTGTGACGCGCATGATCGCGATGGTCGAACAGACGCTCGCTGGATACGAGCCGTTTTTCGACGTCCGCCTATTCGCGTTCCCCGAGTTCGCGCACGCTGCGCCGACCTATCTCACCGTCGAGGAGTTAGATCGCCATCTCGCGATTGAGCTCCCTAACGAACACACCGACCGTTATGCCAAGCTCTGCGCGAAGCACGGCATTTGGATTCAGACGGGCACCTTCATCGAGCGCAACCGGAAGGCACCTGGCCGACTCTTCAACACCACCGCGTTGATTGGCCCCAGCGGCGTGTTGTCGCTGTACCGCAAGGTGAATCCGTGGATTCCCTGGGAAGTGCACGCGAGTCCGCACGACGCGCCGGAACTCGGCGAAGATCCGTTTCCCGTCACCGATACCGAGATCGGCAAACTTGGTGTTGCCATCTGTTACGACTGGCTCTTCCCCGAAGCGATTCGACAGATCGCGTTCAACGGCTGCGAAGTTGCGATTCGGGTGTCGGCGTACATGGACCCTTGGGGCGCGACGCCGCCCATGGATTGGTGGACGCTCTTCAATCGAGCCCGCGCGGTCGAGAACACGATGTTCGTCGTCGCGAGCAATCAAGGCGCGACGCTTGAGGGCTACCCACCATTCTCGTGGCCGGGTGGCAGTATGGTGGTCGACTACGACGGTCGTGTGTTAGCGCAGGCCGACGCGGGACCCGGCGAGAAAGTCGTCGTTGCACCGATCGATCTCGCTGCGTTACGAGCAGAGCGGGCGCGGCGCGTTGGTCACGACATGCGGGGGCATCTGCGGAGCGAGATGTTTCCCTATCTCGCGAAGTCAATGCTCCAGCCAGCGCGGGGCGAAATTTCCATCGAGTCGATTCGCCAACGCATCGCGAGTGCGAAGGAGCGTTTGGATGAAAGATGATCAACGAGCAGCCGTCCCTTGGCCCGCGATGCGCGTGAAGAGAAATGCGTTGCATCCTCTCCCGAGCCTTGCTCGGGGGAGGGGGACCGCTCGCGGAGTGAGTGGTGGAGGGGGTGCACTTCTCGTCGCCGTGCTGCTCGTCTTGTCGTTCGCTGTCGCCGCCTGCGACAAGCGCGCTCCGCCAGCGCCGCCGCGTGTCGTCTCGCCACGTGTGTCGACTGACTCCGCCCGAATCGCACTGTTCAACCGCGGCGCAGGTCTTTTGGGTACCTTCGAGTTCGAACAAGCCGAGAAGGTTTTTACCGAGCTCGCGGCGAAGTATCCCGATGACCGTGAAGCGAAACTCGCACTCGCTATCTCGATCCTGAACCAGTCAAGCGACGGCGCGCAAGAACGTGCGCGAACGCTACTCGAACCGTTGATTGCGTCGAAGCCGGATGACGTCCGGGCTCAGTACGCCGCAGGAATTGTTGAACTCTTCCTCGGCAATCCAGAGCAGGCGCTTCCGCACTTCAAGTTTGTGGCGGGCAGCGACCCGACTGATCCGTACGCCGCGTACTACGTGGCGCAGTGTCTTGAATATGCGGGGCGGTTCGATGATGCGCTTCCCGCGTACCGGCGCGCTGCCGAGATCGATTCGTACCTGCGCTCGCCGCATCTCGGCGCACAGCGGGTGCTGGCGCGGCTCGGCCGCGAAGCGGAGGCTGCCGACGCGCTCAAGTCATACCTCGCCCTCGACGGCAACCCGCGCGGGCGCCTCGCTGAATTCAAGTACACGCGCATGGGGAAGAAGGCGGAAGTACGACTTGCGTCGTCGTCCCCCTCGGCGCCAGCCGCGACTCCCAATCCACCGTTTTTTGAAGCCGAAGCGGTGATCATCGAGGGAGACGTGCGCTGGCGCGCTGACGGTGCTCCACCGAACATGACGGTCGCCGACATTGATGGAGACGGCGAACTGGATCTCTTCATCACGAAGGCACTCGCGGACGGATCAAACGCGGTGCTGCTCGCGGTGCCTCAACAACTGAATCACTTCCGTCTCGACGCGCAACACCCGTTGGCGCTCGTGAAGAACGTGCACTGCGCGCTCTGGGGCGACGTGGACAACGACGGCCGCACCGACTGTTACCTCTGCCGCGCCGGACCGAATCAACTCTGGCGAAATGAGAAGAGCGGATGGAGTGACATCACCTCATCGAGCAAGACTGGTGGTGGTGATACAGACACCGTCGACGGCGCCATAGTCGATCTCGATCACGACGGCGACCTCGATCTCTTTCTCGTGAACGCGAACGGTCCTTGTGAGCTGCTCTCGAACAACCTCGATGGCACGTTTCGCGCGATTGGCAAGGAGTCCGGTGCGATCGGTGACGGACGACCGGCGCGGCGCGTCGTCATCGCCGATTTCGATCGCGATCGCGACGCTGACATCTTCTTGGTGCGCGACGCGCCACCCCATGAGATGTTATTGAACGATCGGCTGTGGCGCTACCGTGCCGAGAAGCCTTCGGCGTTGAGCGCTGCGTCCATCGACGCTGCGGTTGCGACGGACGCCGACGCCGACGGCGCGGTCGATGTTGTCACGGTGGCCGAGGACGGACAGGCGTACCGCTGGCATCGTTCAAAGGGCGATTCAGATTGGACGGCCGACGCGCCGATCGCCACCGGCATCATGTTGTCGGCTGCGGGCGGCGGACTCGCAGTGCTTGACGTCGACGGAAGCGGCGAACCGCGCATGGTCGCGCGCAATGCGAAGAGCTTTGTGGCCCGCTCGCTGCGTCGTGACCTTGTCGACGAAACGCCAAATCCGCCGGTCGGCACCAGCATGCGGGCGTGGACGCCGATCGTGCGCGGAGTGCGCGGTCCAGCATTGGTTGTCCTCAGCGACGAGGGGCTCGCGATACTCGGTCCAACCGCAACCCGCGGGCAGTTTCTCACGCTTTCGCTCAGCGGTCTCACCGACCCGAGCCAAGCGATGCGCTCGAACGCGAGCGGCATTGGTGCGATGTTAGAGGTCCGACGCGGCGAGACGTGGTCTTTCATCGACACGTTTCGCGCGACAAGCGGTCCGGGTCAGTCGCTTCAGCCCATCGCGATCGGACTGGGGGACAGCAAGAGCGCCGACTTCGTATCGATCGAATGGTCGGATGGGGTGCTCCAAACCGAGCTTGCCGTCGCCGGAGACCGTGTCCAGGCGATCGTCGAGACACAGCGGCAGATTTCGTCGTGTCCCGTGATCTTTGTGTGGGACGGTGCGGAGTTCCGATTCGTGACTGATTGCCTCGGCGTGGGCGGACTCGGCTATCTGGTTGGGGTGAAGCAAGGGACCGACGGTCGCTTGGCGCCGGAGTACGCGCCGCCGCGGCCGTGGGAACGCGTGCTGCTTCCTGCATCGATCACGCCGGCACCGCGCGACGGGGCGATCGAACTGCGACTTACCGAGCCCATGGAAGAAGCGCTTTATCTCGACGCGGCGCGCCTCGTTGCCTACGACGTTCCCCCCGGCTGGTCGCTCACGATCGATGAGCGCATGGGACTGGCAGATCCGCAGCCAACCGGCGAGGTACGTGCGTTTCGTCGGTCGATCGCGCCCGCCCGCGCGACCGACGTGAGCGGCGCCAACGTGTTGCCAGCGATCGCGAGCGTTGACGGCGTCGCGGCGGACGTCGGCGAGGTGGACCCGCGCTTCGTCGGACTCCTGCGTTTGCCGCAGTCCGTCACACTTGAATTCGATGCCGCGCTCGACGAACTGGCTGGCGCACCCGTACTCATCGCGCATGGTTGGATTGAGTATCCGTACTGCCAGACGAACTTTGCAGCGTGGCAAGCCGGGGTGACGTTCGATGCCCCGGACCTCTGGGCTCGCGGCACAGACGGCGTTTGGGTCAAGGTGCTCGCATCGTGGGGCTATCCCGCGGGCATGCCGCGCGAGATGAGTTTGCCACTCGATCGCTTGCCGCCGGGAACGACCGCGCTCCGGCTGTCGACGAATCAGGAGGTGTATTGGGACGCCTTCGAAGTGGCGTGGACCGAGCCCTGCCACGAACTGGTGCGCCACGCCCTTCCACTCCTGATGGCGAGTGCAGAAGCGTCGGGGTTCCAGCAGCGCGTTCCGCAGCCGCAGAAACGGCCTTTGTACGACTACGCAACTCGCCTGCCGTTCTGGGCGACGCGGCACCAGCCCGGCTTCTACACGGCGTTTGGACCGTGCGAAGAGTTAGTCGGCGCGGTCGATGACGCGGTTGCGGTGATCGGACCTGGGGAAGAGGTGCGACTGCGCTTCGCGGCTCCCGCCTCACAGCCACCAAAGGGCTGGTCGCGGCGCTACGTCCTTGAACTCGACGGCTGGTGCAAGGACATGGACCTCTTCACCGGCGCTGGCGAGACCCTCGGACCGCTTCCGCGGCGCGGCGAGAGCGCGAATCCGCAGCGCGAGGAATTGCATCGCCGTTTTCAGACTCGCTGGCGTGACGGCTATTGACGGCCTATAAACTGCCAATATGTCGTCTGTTCCGCGCGCGAAGTTTGTTGCCGTCGTCGGTCCCCGACTCAAGATCGTTTTGATGGTTGTGTTCGCGCTGTTCGCACTTCTGGTTGTGAACAGCGTGTATCTCGGAGCGGTCACGTTCGCTGGCTGGCGCAGTGGCGTGCGACTCGAGAACTACTTCTATCTGTGGATGTTCATGGCGCATCTCGCGCTCGGTGTCGCGTTCACGGCGCCGGTGATCGTCTTCGGACTGCTACATGCGAAGAATGCTCACAACCGACCGAACGTCTGGGCAAAGCGCGTCGGCTGGACGCTCTTCGTCGTAGCGATTGTGGTGCTGGTGACAGGATTCTTGCTCACGCGCGTCGAAGTGGGTGGCCTGACTATCGGCATGAAGGATCCGCTGCGTCTCGACATCGCGTACTGGACGCACATCATCACGCCGATTGCGGCGATTTGGCTGTTCGTTCTGCATCGCCTCGCTGGGCGCCGCATTCGCTGGAAGGTTGGTGTCACGTGGGGTGCTATCGCGACGCTCTTCGCATTCGGGATGGTGTTCCTGCATTCGCTTGATCCGCGCGATGCGAATCAGCCCGGACCGAAGTCGGGAGAAGAGTACTTTCGTCCCTCGCTTGCTCGGACGGCGACGGGCAACTTCATTCCAGAGCGGTCGCTGATGATGAATCAGTACTGCCTTGAGTGTCACGCTGATACCCACAAAAGTTGGTCGCACTCCGTGCACGCGTTCAGCTCTTTCAACAATCCGTTTTACACCTTCAGCGTGCGCGAGACGCGCCGCGTCGGACACGAGAGGGACGGCAACGTCACCGACGCCCGCTTCTGCGCGGGATGTCACGATCCGGTGCCGTTCTTCTCCGGTTCGTTCGATTTACCAAAGTGGGACGACCCCGACTACGACGTTGCCCGCGATCCGCTCGGCGCGGCGAGCATTAGCTGCACTGTCTGTCACAGCATCACGCATGTGAACGGAACCCGCGGCAACGCCGACTACACGATCGAAGAAAGCCCCCAGTATCCGTTCACCTTTAGCGAGTCACCAATTCTCCAGTGGGTGAATCGCCAGCTCATCAAGGCGAAACCGGGCTTCCACAAACAGACCTATCTCAAGCCCGAGGTGCATCGCAGCGACGAGTTCTGTTCGACCTGTCACAAGGTTCACCTTCCGATAGAGGTGAACGACTACAAGTGGCTGCGCGGGCAGAATCACTACGACTCGTTCCGGCTCTCGGGCGTGTCGGGTATCGGAGCGCTTTCGTGGTATTACCCACCGAAGTCGGAGACCGACTGCAACGGCTGCCACATGCAGGCGATCGCGAGCGATGACTTCGGCGCGAAGATGCGACCGATTGCGGGGGACGCTACGAAAGAGCCGGCGCTCACGATCAAGAACCATCAATTCCCCTCGGCGAATCCGGCAATTGCCTGGGTGCTGAACCTGCCCGAGCGGGACGCGATACTTGCCGCGGCCGAGGCGTTTAACAAGGGCGTCATGCGGGTCGACATCGTGGCGCTGCACGAGGACGCCGCGATCGACGGTGCATTGCACGCGCCACTGCGACCCGAGGTGCCAGCGCTGGAACCGGGCAAGAGTTATCTCATCGATGTCGTCACGCGCACGCTCAAGATGGGACACGAATTCACCCAAGGCACGGCCGACAGCAATGAGGTGTGGCTTGAGGTCACCGCTCGCGAGGGCGGTCGAATCATCGGCAAGAGCGGTGGCCTCGGTGGCAGAGAGGATGGAAACGGCGTCGATCCTTGGTCGAAGTTTCTGAACATCTTCATGCTTGACCGAAACGGATTTCGCGTTGACCGACGGAATCCGCAGGACATCTTCGTCCCGCTCTACAACAACCAGATACCGCCCGGCGCGGGTGACGTCACGCACTACGTGTTGCGGGTGCCGCCCGATGCGAAGGGGCCGATCACCTTCGACGTTGCGTTGCGCTACCGCAAGTTCGACACGATCTACATGCGCTACGTTTTTGGGCCTGAGCGCATCAACGACCTGCCGATTCTGACGCTGGCGACGGATAGTGTGGTGTTCCCGGTTGCGGGGAGCGCAACTGCCAGCGCGGTCGTCAACGAGAAGTCGTCGATTGATCCGTGGCAGCGCTGGTACGACTATGGCATCGGACTGATTCGCACCGCCGATCGCGGCGCGGGCAAGGGTGAACTGCGTCAAGCCGAAGCGGCGTTTCGCGAGGTTGAACAACTTGGTCGCCCAGAAGGTCCACTCGGGCGAGCTCGCGTGTACGTGCGCGAGGGACGTCTTGAGGAAGCGGTGACAGCGCTCGGCGAGGCAGCCGCGCACATCCCGCCGGCGTACCCTTGGTCGGTTGCTTGGTTCTCAGGCATCGTCGCGAAGCAGCAAGGGAATCTCGACGAAGCGATCGGTCTGTTCCGCCAGGTCATTGCGAGCGACTGGCCGCTGGCGCGGGAACGTGGCTTTGACTTCGCGCGCGATGATCGGGTGCGCAACGAACTGGCCGAGACGCTTTTGGAGCGGGCGCGGCTCGAGCGCGGGGAGGAAGCTCGGGAGCGGCGCGTCGCGCTCCTGAGTGAAGCGGAGGAGCAGCTTCGCGCGTCGCTGCGTGAGGACGCCGAAAGCGCAACGGCCCACTATCTCCTCGCGCAGGTGTTGCTCGACTTAGGTGACGAAGCGGGAGCCGCCGAGCATCTCACACTGCATGCCCGATACAAGCCAGACGACAACGCTCGCGATCGCGCCGTGGCTGCGGCCCGGGCTCGATATCCCGCCGCCGACAAGGCGGCTGAAGCGATCGTTCTCTTCGACCTGAATCGGCAGGGGGCGTACGGGCTTTCGGCGAACACGCCGTCGCCGTCGCCGCTATCGTCCGCCGAAGTCGCCGCGTGTGCGCGGTGAGCCTTCGACGGGCACCTCTATGACGAAACGCCAGCAGGACGACAGGCTGATTCCCGAGACCGACGTCAGCGCCGACGAAGCCCGCCGTGCTGATCGTCGCGTTGCCCGAGGGATTCTCTTCTCGCTCGGCTTCCTTGGTGTCGTAGGTGTCGTGATTGCGGCCGCGTGGTGGTCCACGCGTCCGACGAAAAAAGATGCCGTTGTCGCCGCGCCGCCAGTCGGCCCAAGCGCGGTGCGGCCGCCTCCCGACGGAGCAATCGTGAGCATTCCGTTCGCCGACTTCGGACCACAGGAAGGTATCTTGTTCGATCGCGAGAACGGCGCGCGGGGCGAAAAGATGTTGCCCGAGACGATGGGCGGCGGCGCAGGGTTTGGCGACTTCGATGGCGATGGACGGCAGGATCTCCTGCTCGTCAACGGCATGCCTTGGCCGTGGACGCCGGATCAGCCGAAGCACTTGCCGACGTCGAAGCTCTTCCTCGGCGCTGACCGAGGGGGTTTTATGGAAGTGACCAATCGCAGCGGACTCGACGTACCCATGCAAGGCATGGGCGTCGCGATTGGCGATTACGACGGTGACGGGAAGCCCGACGTATACCTCACTGGCGTTGGACAAGACCGGCTTTTCCACAACGAAACTGAGAAGAGTCCAGCGATTCGTTTCCGCGATGTCACCGCCGAAGCGGGCATCGCTCAGGAAGACGCGTGGGGTACGAGCGCCGGATTCTTCGACTATGACCGCGACGGTGACCTCGACCTCTTCGTCTGCAGGTACGTCGAGTGGAGCCCGGAGATTGATCGAAAGGTCGGCTATCAACTCACTGGAGTCGGTCGCGCCTACGGCCCGCCCGACGGATTCGCGGGCACCGACTCCAAGCTGTACCGCAACGACGACGGGAAATTCACGGACGTGACGGCGACTGCCGGTATCGCTGTTCGGAATCCAGCCACGCGCGAGCCAATGGGCAAGGCGCTCGCTGTGAACTTTGTCGATGTGGATCGCGACGGATGGTCAGACATCCTCGTTGCCAATGACAAAGTTGCTAACTTCTTCTTTCGCAACAAGCAGGACGGAACCTTCGAAGAGATGGGCGCGACGAGCGGCTTCGGCTTTGATCGCAATGGAGGCGCGACCGGTGCCATGGGTGTCGACTCCTCGTGGTTCCGTGGTGACGGCCGACTCGCCGTCGCTGTCGGAAACTTTGCGAACGAGATGAGCTCGCTGTACGTCGCCGAAGACAAGTCGACGCGCTTCGCCGACGACGCGATCCCGGAGGGCATCGGTCCACCGACCCGGCGAGTGCTGTCGTTCGGCACCTTGTTCTTCGATGCCGATCTCGATGGCTGGGAAGACTTCCTCCAGATCAACGGCCATCTCGAAGACGAGATCCATCGCGTCTATCCCAGTCAGAAATACCAGCAGGCAGGGCAGCTTTTCCGGAACGTTGTAGGTATCGCCCCCGAAGGTCCGGCATTCATCGAGTTGCCGGGCGCGAAGGTCGGCGATGTTGCACGGCCGATCGTTGGGCGCGGCGTCGCGTTCGCCGACCTGGATCAGGACGGTGATCTTGATCTCGTCGTCATGCAGCCGAAAAGTCAGCCGATGGTCCTCCGGAACGACGTTGCGAACGGCAATCACTGGGCTCGTCTCAAACTCATCGGGGCTGCAAAAAACCTTGACGCTATCGGCGCCGAAGTTGATCTGATCGCTGATGGTTGGGCGCAGCGCAGGCAGGTCATGCCCACGCGCAGCTACCTTTCCCAATCGGAATTGCCGTTGACGTTTGGACTCGGCAAAGCGACGAGCGTTGAAAAGGTCCGCATCCGCTGGCCCGATGGCGCGGAACAAGTGCTCGACGGAGACGCGATCAAGGTGAACGGAGTCACGACGATTCATCAGCCGCCGCGCGAGAAGAAGTGAGAAGAGAGGCGACGTGGAGAAACTTCGTCCGATCGTGATCCTCACCGGCGCTGGCATCAGCGCCGAGAGTGGCATTGCGACATTTCGCGGCGCAGGTGGACTCTGGGAAGGTCATCGCATTGAAGATGTCGCCTCACCCGAGGGATTCGGTCGGAACCCCGGGCTCGTGCACCGTTTTTACTCCGAGCGTCGGATGAAGCTCGATGACCCGAAACTTGTGCCGAACGCGGCGCACTGCGCGCTCGTCGATCTTGCTCGTGCGTGGGCCGCGCCGGTACGCGTGATCACGCAAAACGTGGACGACCTGCACGAGCGCGCCGGACTCGGCGTCGGCAGCACGGGTGAGTTGCTCCACATGCACGGGGAACTGCGGAAGGTCCGTCATGTCCGCACCGGCGGTGTGCAGCCGTGGTCCGGGGCATGCGACGAGAATTCGGTTGATCCGGAGACCGGCGAACTAGGTGTCCTTCGCCCGCACATCGTGTGGTTCGGTGAAGCGATTTTGGGCGCGGAAACGATCGACGAATGGCTCGGCGACTGCGGCTTATTCCTCTCGATCGGCACGCAAGGTGCGGTCTGGCCCGCCGCTGGTTTCGTGCGTGAGGCGAAGGCCCGCTGCAACGCGGAGACTGTCGAATTCAACCTCAACCCGACAGAGATCTCGGATTGCTTCGACCGCTCCATCATTGGCCCGGCCGGGTCGACGCTTCCAGAGTTCGTTCGTCGCCTGAGTACGTGATGCCGCGCGACTTTTGGCTGCCGACTGCGAGATTAGCGCTCGCGTTCGCGGAGTCCGCGCATGACAATGCTGTGCGTGAATGTGAACGAAGGGCGATCAAACGACCTTCTCGCGGCAAGCTACGACGAGCTGCGTCGCTTGGCTGGCGCCTATCTCCGATCCGAACGTCCCGATCACACGCTCCAACCGACCGCTCTGGTTCATGAGGCCTGGTGTCGGCTCGCCGGTCGCTCCGGCCGCGAGGGCATGACCCGCGACGATTTTGTCGCAGCGGCGGCGCAGGCCATGCGACGGATCTTGGTTGATCACGCTCGGGCACACCGCGCGACGAAGCGGGGTGGCGCTACGCCGACCCTCGCGATCGATGCGGTTGACGCCCCGACTTCCAAGGATACTGGCGCAGCGGTCGACGTTCTCGCGCTGGATGAAGCGCTTGAGCGACTTCGATCGCTCAGTGAGACGCAGGCGACGATCGTCGAGTTGCGGTTCTTCGGCGGCCTCTCGTTGGAGGAAGCGGCGGTGCTCGTTGGCGTTCCTCGCAGGACTGCCGACCGCGAATGGGCCTGCGCGAAGGCGTGGCTGCATCGCGCATTGTCGGCGGATTGAAGCCCGGTTGTGATTGGAGTGCTCAACGGGAATGTTGAACCACGACGCAGAGATTACCCGTCGAGCGCATGCACTGTTGTCCCGCGCGCTCGACGAAGTTCCCGATCGCCGGCGGGCATTCGTTGATGAGAGTTCCTCGCGCGACTCTCTCGTCTGTGACGAAGTACACCGGCTCCTCGACGCGCTCGACTCGGCGGGTGGCTTTCTTGAGACGCCTGCTTGGACAACACCAACTGCGGCAGTGCCGCGCCGCTTTGATGGGCGCACCATCGCCGATTTCACGGTGCTCGAGCACGCCGCAGCGGGCGGCATGGGCGACGTCTACCGCGCTGAGCAGCAGTCGCCACGGCGCATTGTCGCGCTGAAGGTTGTCCGCGGAGGACGTGCATCAGACGCTGCGCTGCGCCGCTTTGCGATCGAAGGTGAAGCTCTCGGTCGGCTTCACCATCCGCACGTCGCCCAAGTCGTTTCCGCTGGCGTCTTTGATTGCGATGGTGAACGTGTCCCGTACGTCGCGATGGAGTGGATCGACGGCGCACGCAACATCGCGCGGTGGGCCGCGGAGACCTCACTGGATGTGGGCGCGCGGGTGACCGCGATGCTCGACGTCTGCGATGCAGTGGCGCACGCCCACGGCCGAGGCGTCATTCATCGCGATCTGAAGCCGGGCAACGTCCTCGTCGGTACCGATGACCGAGTCAAAGTCATTGACTTCGGCGTCGCGCTGCTCGCTGACGGCGCGACGCGGGCAACGCTTGACGGGCAGTTTCTCGGAACACTTGCGTCGATGAGCCCGGAGCAATGTCGCGGTCCCCTCGAGCAGGTCGACGTGCGCGCTGACGTGTACGGACTCGGTGCCATGCTCTACGAGTTGCTCGCGGGGCAGCCCGCGTTCGATCTCTCGGGTGTTCCGCTGGCGCAAGCGATCCGGATCGTGACCGAGACCTCGCCGCCAGCGCTCGTCGGCGTGCCCGAAGATCTCGCGACCGTCGTCGCGAAGGCACTCGCGAAAGACGTGGATGATCGGTACGTCTCAGTGGAGGCATTCGCACGCGATCTCCGCAACTTTCTGGCGCATCGTCCGATCGAGGCGCGGACACCGTCATGGCCGCGTCGCGCACGCCTCTTTGTCCGGCGTCATCGCATTGGCGTCGTGGCCACGACCGTCACCACGCTCGCGGTCTTGGTCGGCGCTAGCGCAGCAGCGGTGGGCATGGTCCGAGCTCGCGTTGCTGAAGGCAATGCCGAGCGACGACTTGAAAAACTTGAGACCCTCACAACGTTCCTGACGTCCATGTTTGATGTCGAGGGATCACAAACGCTCGGCGCCGATGTCACGGTCGCCGATCAACTTCGCATGTGGGAGTCGCGCGTCGACACCGACTTAGCGGCTGCACATGACGTGCGGGCCCAAGTGCATTTCGAGATAGGTCGCGGCTTCTTCACTCTCGGCCTGTACGCGGACGCCGAGCGGCACCTCCTGCAAGCGCTCGCACTGATCACTGTGTTGAACGGCGGTGAATCACACGATGGTGTGATGACGCGCGGAAAAATCGCGATGGTGCTTGAGAAACAGAACCGACTGAAGGAGTCGGAAGCGATCTACATCGAACTTCTACCGCTCGTCGATCGCGTGCTCCTCGAGCGGCCATCCCAGCGCGAGGTCATCCTTGGGGGCTACGCAATCACGCTGCATCGGCTTGAGCGGCCGGACGAGGCCGCGAGGATTCTCGAGGAGATCTTGGTAGCGCGGCGCGAGCGTCAGCCGCGCGACGACGAGCGTGTCGCGGCGACGCTGGGACAGCTCGGTCGGGTCCGAGTTGCTCAAGGGCGCAAGGCCGACGCCGAGGCCTGCTACCGGGAAGCGATGGCGATCGAGACCGAGCGCTTCGGCGCTGGTGCGCTACGCGGAATTGCGACTAAGAACAATCTCGCGGTGCTGCTGCGTTCCCTGGGCAAGCTTGACGAAGCGGAAGCGCTGACACGCGACGCCTACGAGACTCGCCTCGCGCGGCAAGGGCCGGATCACCCCGAGACCTTGACGACGCAGGCGAATCTCGCGATGCAGCTTCTGAGTCTGGAGCAGTTCGCTACGGCGGTCGCGATGCTCGAAGACTGCACGGAACGGCATCGGCGCATACTCGGACCGCGGCACGAAGACACGCTGAAGACCGTCGCGAACTTTGCGCGGTCACTCTTATTGGTCAATCGATCCGACGAGGCTGAGGCGGTGGCGCGGGAGCTGATCGGTGACGCCGCCCAAACGATGGGAGCGAGTCATTGGCGCGTTGCGTGGGCGCGAGCCATTCACGGTCAGTCGCTCGCTCAGCTCGGCCGCGCCGATGAGGGCCGCGCCGAACTCGATGCCGCGCTCGTCGCGCTCGGCAGCGCCAAGGGACCACCGAAGGAAATGGTCGATCGAGTGAAGGCATGGCGCGAAGCGATTGGCAACTAGCGTTGTGTTAGCGGCGCAACTGGATGAGCGTGTCTGCGCCGCGACGCCGTACCGAGATGGTGCGGAACTGCGATGCATCGTCGATCGCTAGCGGGGTCATGCCGCGCACTGCGTCGAGCGCGTCTTCGTCACCCATGATCAACGGTGCGACGAAGATCCACGCCTCGTCGATCAAGTTCTCTCGGAGGAGTTGCCCGAGGAGTCCGCCACCAGCTTCGACGAGAACCGTCGCGACGCCGTCGTCCCGCGCGAGTGCGACGAGCAGCGGCCGGAGCTGACCGGTCGGGCCCAGCGGCACGTGACGCAGTCCGCGGGCCCTCACCGCTTCGGCGTGCTGCGGCAACGTGGCAACCATGGACGGTGCGAGCGCTGCATCGAAGACGCGCAGCGACGCGGGAAGCGCGAGTTCTGGATCGACAACGACGCGCGTTGCAGTTCGGCGCGTCCGAACGCCGCGGGCGGTGAGTTGCGGGTCGTCGGCTCTCGCCGTGCCGTAGCCCGTCAGAATCGCGTCAACGCGTCCACGCTCACGGTGCACCATGCGGCGACTCCGCTCGCCAGAGATCCACCGGCTGTCGCCCGTTCTGGTGGCGATCTTTCCGTCAATGGTCTGGGCCCACTTCGCCATCACCCACGGCAACCCGGTGCGGCAGCGGCGAAGGAACGGTTCGTTGAGAAGGTCGGCTTCGCGGCACGAGACGAGCTCGACGGCGATGCCCGCGGCCGCGAGCTTGGTAGCGCCTCCCTGCGCGACGGGGTTCGGATCGCTGCTGGCGTAAACGACTCGGGCGACTCCGGCTCGTATCAAGGCGTCGGCACAGGGTGGAGTTCGGCCGTGGTGCGCGCAGGGCTCCAAGGTGACGTAGGCGGTCGCGCCGATTGACCGTCTACCGGCGACGCGGAGCGCGACCGCCTCTGCGTGCGCCCCACCGATCCCCCGATGGTGTCCTTCGGCGATGACGCTTCCGTCCGGAGCGACCAAGATGCAACCGACCATCGGGTTGGGCTCGACGCCGCCGTGGCCGCGCAACCCGAGCCGCGTGGCTTTCCGCAGGAAAAATTGGTCGGTGAAGGACATTTTCGAGTTCGAGGATGGCAAGCGACGAGACTCCACAGACCCGTAGGTTCTGACGAAGAGTTGGCGTTAGTGTTTTCTACCCACGTACTCGGTACAGTGCCGAAGCGGGAACAAACTCGCCGCCGCCGCGCAACGAGGGCGGCGGACTGCGGTGTTGGGTGCTCGTAGCCCAAATGGGGCTTGCTTGGGATTCTCTTCGATCGGTTTGGTACTCGGGAACCCGTCGCTGAACTCGATGTGAAGAGAAAACGGCACCGCTGCCGCGTTGCCGTCGTCGTCCGTTTGGATGTTTCAATCTATCAGGAGGAGTCTTTATGTCGTTCAAGAGAATGCTGTGGTCGAGCGCGCTCATGGTGGGTGCGCCAACTTCGCTCGCGGTCGCTGCTACGAATGTCGGCGGACCCATTTTTAGCAACACGACGTGGACGCTCGCAGGCAGTCCCTACATCGTGACCAATTCGATCATCGTCGGTGCCGACGCGACGCTCACGATCAACCCTGGCGTCGTCGTCAAGGTGAACAACGGACTGGGAATTCAAGTCGGGTCGCCCGAGGGTTTCGGCGCGGGCAAGCTCGTCGCGGTCGGCACTGCGGGTCAACCCATCCTGTTCACGAGCAATGACGCTGTTCCAATCCCGGGAAAGTGGAACAACGTCCTCTTCACTGACTTGGCTGGCGACGCGGTCTACAACGGCAGCGGCGTCTATCAGTCGGGCTCGATCATCGAGCACGCGATCGTCGAGTTCGCTGGCGGCGGCACGGCATCGACCGGCTCAGTCACGGTGGTGAGTTCATCACCATTCTTGAACTTTGTCGAGGTCCGCAAGTCGAACCGAAGCGGTATTCGCGTCGACGGCGCATCGGCGCCGGCACTTCGCATCACGAACTGCGATGTGCATGACTGCACCGCCGTGAGCCAAGATGGCGGCGGGCTGTACCTGATCAACGGGCAGACGCACTTCATCAGCGGCAACAACTTCCATAACAACTCGTCGAGCAACGGAGGTGGCATCTACCTCCAGAATTCGAACGGCGTGTCTGTGAGTGGCAACACGTTCATGTCGAACTCGTCGAGTGGTGGCGGTGGCTTCTATGGAACGAACGTTGCTACCCTTCTGTTCCAGAACAACACCTCGTCGTCGAACTCGTCGAGCAACTTCGGCGGGATGTACGTTGACGGCAACGCCATCCAGTTGCTCACGAATACGTTCAATGGAAATACCGTCGGTGGGAGCTACGGTGGCGTCTATTGCGCGAGTAGCAATAGCTTCATCACGGGCAACATCATTACGAATAACACTGCCGCTGGCTCGTACGGCGGTTCGTATCTTACCGGCAATAATCAACAAATCACCGGGAATCAGTGGACGGGCAATCAGGCTGCGGGCAGGGCGGGCGTGCACGTTGACGGTACCGCTGTGACGTTCTCGAGCAACATGGTCAAGAACAACAACGCGGTGGGCGCGAGTTCTGACATCGGCGGGCTTGAGGCGCAGGGCTCAAACGGCACCTACTCCGGCAACACCGTGCAAGGCAACAATTGTCAGCGCACTGCGGGCGGCGTGTATGTGCTGGGAACCGGGCACGTCTTCGCGAACAATCTGATCGACGACAACTTCGCTGGAAGTGTCGGTGGAGGCGTCTACGTCGACGCGTCGAATACGACGTGGACCAAAAACACCGTGTCGAACAACGAGGCGAGTTCATCGGGCGGTGGCGTCTACGTCAACGGCCAAGGCACGAGCTTCGATGGACCGAGCGATCTCAGCACATGCAATAGTTTCTCGGGCAACATCGCGCCAAATGGTTCCGCGATGTACAACAACCTTCGCTACGCCGACAGCGGCGTCGGCAACGTCGATGCCGCTTATGTTTGCTGGGGCACGAACGATCCGGCAGCGATCGCCGCGAGCCTTTACGACTACTTCGACAACGCCGGTAAGGGGCTCATCTTGGCAGCTCCGCTCGTCGGCGGTCCGATTGCGACGAACACGACGTGGACACTGGCCGGAAGCCCCTACACCGTGATGCAGTCGGTCCTCGTTGGCAACGGCGCGACGCTCACCATCCAACCCGGCGTCGTGGTGCGATTCGGCGCGGCAACCGGTCTCACTATCGGTTCGGGACCGTTCGGTCCGGGCACGCTCATCGCGCGCGGAACGCCGGCGCAACCGATCACGTTCACCACGTCGCTCAATCCGCCGTTTGCGGTCGGGAGCTGGAAGGACATCCAGTTCTCGTCGTCGGCTGTGGATGCCGCGTACGACGGATTCGGCGGATACGTCTCGGGCTCCGTCTTAGAGCACGCGATCGTGGAATGGGGCGGGGGCGGCAACGTCAGCTCTGGTGGCATCACCGTTGTGAGTTCGTCACCCTTCTTGAACTTCGTCGAGGTGCGCGAGGCAAACCGCAGCGGTATTCGAGTCGACGGCGCGTCAGCGCCAGCGCTTCGCATCACCAACTGCAACGTCCATGACTGCACCGCAACGAGCCAAGACGGCGGTGGGCTCTATCTCATCAACGGGCAGAGCCACTTCATCGGGACCAACAATTTCCATAACAACACAGCGAGTAACGGTGGCGGCATTTATCTTCAGAACGCGACTGGCGTTTCCGTCACCGGCAACACCCTGAACTCGAATTCGACGAGCGGGGGTGGCGGGTTCTACGGAACGAACGTCGCAAACCTGCTGTTCCAGAACAACACGGCGTCGTCGAACTCGGCGAGCAACTTCGGCGGGATGTACGTCGATGGCAACGCCATCCAAATTCTCACCAATACGTTCAATGGAAATACCGTCGGTGGGAGCTACGGTGGCCTCTATTGTTCGAGCAGCAACAGCTTCATCACGAACAACATCGTGACGAACAACACGGCAGCTGGCTCGTACGGCGGGTCGTACCTCACCGGCGGTAATCAGCAGATTAGCGGGAACGACTGGACGGGGAACAAGGCTGCGAGTCGCGGTGGTGTGCACGTCGATGGCACCAGCGTGACGTTCTCGAACAACACCGTGGAGGGCAACCAAGCGATCGGCGCGTCGTCCGACGTCGGTGGGCTCGAAGCGCAGGGCTCGACCGGTGTCTACAGCGGCAACACGATCAAGAGCAACATCTGCCAGCGGAACGCTGGCGGCGTGTACCTCCTCGGCAACGGCCACTCCTTCGCAAACAACGAGATCGATGACAATTTCGCTGGGAACGCAGGCGGCGGCGCGTACATCGATGCCACGAACACTGCGTGGACCCACAACCTGCTGACGAACAACACGGCGACTCTGAAGGGCGGCGCCATTTACAACAACGCTACTGGTACGAACATCGCGGGCAACTCGGTGACCGGCGTTTACAACACGGTGATCGGAAACCAAGCCACGAACGGTTCGGCCATCTTCCACAACGTGCCAAACGGAGGGACTGGCAATCTGCCAGCTCAATTCGTGTGCTGGGGCACGAACGATCAAGGCGTCGTCCAAGGCGAACTGTGGGACTTCTTCGATAACTCGTCCCTGGGCATCGTGCTCACGTTCCCGCTCGTCACCGACTGCGGTCTCGCGAATCCGTGCCCGGCTGATCTCTCTGGTGATCAAGTCGTTGGACCGGCGGACCTAGGCATTCTGCTCGGTCAATGGGGCGTCGGCGGTTCGGGCGACCTCGACGGCAACGGCATCGTTGGCTCCTCCGACCTCGGCATTCTGCTCGGAGCGTGGGGCGCCTGTCCCTAAACTCTAACGATTCGCTGCACTGAACTTGAAGGCCCCTCGGCGTCTGCCGGGGGGCCTTTTCGTGCGCGTCGCTTTGCTTCACGGGCTGCTACAGGGAAACGATTGCCGTGTCTGCGTCTGCGAGTGAGATCAACGGGGATCCGCTGCGCCTTCGTAGGAAGGTCAGGCTCGCGACGAGGATGTCGTCGTCGAGTGCACCCGCCGAGTAGCTCTCAGCGAGCGAGATCAAGAAATCACCCCACGCTGGCGGCGGCGGCTGTCGGCGGAGCGACTCGCGGAGTCCGGCGATGCCCAGCGCTCTTCCGCTTCGATCGCGTGATTCGAATGCTCCGTCGGTGTAGGCAATGATCGTGTCACCGACTTCGACCGATGTCGTGACATCGTCGACTCCGAAGTCTTGTGGCGCGACGACGCCGAGCATCGGCGCAGTGCTGTCGAGTTCCCGTACTTGGGCGCCGCGGGTGCGAATGAACATTGGGGGGTGGCCGGCGCTGGCGTAGATCACGTTGCCGTCGCGAGGATCGAGTCGAACGACGGCAGCAGTTGCGTAAATCTTGTGCGGCGCGAGGGTGAGCGAGACGTAACGGTTGATCAGCGACAGCACGCTGCCCGGTCGAAGGTACGGATGCTCGTAGCGCAAGCGTTCGAGCTCGCCGTACAACCGATTCACTGTCATCGCGCTTGCAAGGCCGTGCCCGGTGACGTCGAGAATCGTGAGATGTATCGCACCGATGTGATCGGTCCAGACGTGCACGAAGTCGCCGCCGATTTCGTGCGCTGGTCGATAGCGAAACTCGAAGCGACAGGTTCCGTCGTCGAACGACTTCGGAAACAGACTCTCGTGAATGAGTCGCGCTTGTTGGAGCTCGCGCCGCATCGAGACGAAGAATTTCTTGCGGAGCTCGCGTCGGAACTGCCGGCGGTGGCGGGTGAGCCGCCAGTGCGCCACGAGAATTCCCGGCGCCAAGACGAGCGGCCCAGCGAGTACCTCGAGCGAGGTCATCAGCCAGCGTGCATCGCGGTAGCCGAGCGTCGCGTGCCAGACCGCCCAAGCGACGAGAAGCGGCGCGATCGGGCGAAGTGACTCGCGTGGCGTCCACGGGAGAAAGAGCGACGCCATCAAGTGCCAGAACGCGATCGATAGGATTGGAATAATCGGCGCGCGCGGCCACACAAAGTGGATCACGAGCTCGAACGCGAACGTCGTCGCGCCGAGCGCCAAGATCATCTTGGTCGCCGCCGTGACCGCCTCAGCTCGCGTCTCTATGCGCGGCCGAATCGTCCGCCAGAACCAGAGGACGATCACGAGCACCGCGGAGGTGTTCACCGCTGTCAGTGCCCGCGCGAGCATCGCCGCGCGGGCGCTTGGCGCGGTTAGATCTTCTTCAACACCCGAGATGAGCGACAGCGCGAGCGCGATGGCCGCGCCCGCCTCCCAGACGAGAAACGCTACGCAGAGCCAGCCGAAGCGGCGGCGGAACCACCGCTCGAGCACGACCTCGTACTCGCCGCGGTAGCGGTCGCCTTCAGGGAACTCGAGTGATTCTTGTGGCACGAGTGAGCGGCGTCCTTGCCGGTGCAATGCTACGAGATCGCTGAAACGAGTACGGCCCGCCGGATCGGACCGACGGGCCGTGGGTCGTGTTTGGGGGTGGGGCGAAACTACAGCTTCTTCAGCACTTCTTCCTTGAGACGGTCCGGCATGAGTCGGTATTCAGCGGGCTCCATCGTCGACGTCGCACGGCCCTGCGTCATGGAGCGAAGCGTGGTCGTGTAGCCGAACAGTTCAGCGAGCGGCACTTCGGCGGTAATCATGCGAACGACGCCGCGCAGCTCGCTGTCCACGATGTGTCCGCGGCGGCTGGCGATGTCGCCTGACACGTTGCCGAAGAATTCGTCGGGTGTGGTCACCACGAGCTTCATGATCGGCTCGAGCAGTCCCATGCCCGCCTCGCGGCACGCTTCACGGAAGGCGAGACTTCCCGCCTGTTCGAACGCGATCTGGCTGGAGTCGACGTCGTGGTACGAACCGTAGACGAGCTCGATCTTCACATTGATGACCGGAAAGCCGCCGATGACGCCCGATGCCGCAGCCTGACGAACGCCCCACTCGACGCTCGGGATGAACTCGCGTGGGATGACGCCGCCGGCGACCTTGTCGACGAACACGACGCCGTTTTCCATCTCCAGTCCTTGGGCTTCGGCCTCTTCCTTGGTGATCGAGCTGATGTTGACGACGGCATCGCCGAACTGTCCGCGACCGCCAGTCTGCTTCTTGAAGAGCCCGCGGACCTTCTCGGCGTGACCCGTCACGGCTTCGCGGTACGACACGCGCGGGCGGCCGACGTTGACGCCGATCTTCATGTCGCGCACGAGGCGCGTCTTGATGATGTCGAGGTGCAACTCGCCCATGCCTGCGATAATCGTTTCGCCCGTCTCGTCGTTGAAGGTTGAGCGGAAGGATGGATCTTCGCGGCGAATCGTGACGAGCGCTTCGCCGAGCTTCTTGCGGTCGTCGGCCGTGATCGGCTCGATCGCCATCGAGATGACGGGCTCGGGGAACACCATGCGCTCAAGGATGATCTGCTCGTCTTGGTCGCAGAGCGTGTCGCCGGTGTAGGAGTGCTTGATGCCTACGACGGCGACGATCTGTCCAGCGCCGATCGAATCAAGCGCCTCGCGCTCGCGGGCGTGCATCTCGTAGATGCGGCTCACGTTCTCGCGCTTTCCGTTGTTCGGATTGACCACGCGCGAGCCCTTTTCAAGCCGACCGGAGTAGACGCGAATGTAGGTGAGGTCGCCGTGTGCGTCGTTCACGACTTTGAAGACGAGCGCCGAGAACGGTGCCGTCTCGTTGTGTGGGCGCGTGAGGTGGACCGACTTGTCCTTCGGATCCGTGCCTTGCACGTCTTCACGTTCGGTCGGATTCGGGAGGAAGTCGATGACGCCGTCGATGACGCGCTGGATGCCGATGTTCTTCAGCGCGGAGCCGACGAACACGGGGAAGCACGCCTTCGCGATGGTGCCCTTGCGGACGGCGGCGCGAAGTTCCTCGGCGGTGATCGTCTTCTCATCGATGATGAACTTTTCGGTGAGGGCGTCGTCGAGCTCGGCGGCTTTCTCGATGAGCTCGTGGCGCCACAGTTCCGCGGTGTCGCGCAGGTCGGTCGGGATGTCGCGCTCGTCGACGAGCGCGCCGAGATCGCCGGTGTCGAAGTAGTACGCCCGCATCGTGAGGAGGTCGATGATGCCTTCGAACTTGTCGCCCTTGCCGATCGGGATCTGCACGGCAATCGCGTTTGCGCCAAGGCGGGTGCGCAGCGAGTTGAACGAGAACTCGAAGTCGGCACCGGTCTTGTCCATCTTGTTGATGAGACAGCAGCGCGGAACGCCGTAACGATCGGCTTGGCGCCACACCGTCTCGGACTGAGCCTCGACGCCTTCCTTGCCGTCGAACACGGCGACCGCGCCGTCGAGTACGCGGAGCGAACGCTCGACCTCAATCGTGAAGTCGACGTGGCCGGGGGTATCGATCAGGTTGATCTTGTATTCGACGCCGTCCTTCGTCCACGGGCAGGTCGTCGCGGCCGATTGAATCGTGATGCCGCGCTCTTGCTCGTCTTGGAGAAAGTCCATGGTCGCGGTGCCTTCGTGCACTTCGCCCATCTTGTAGGTCTTGCCCGTGTAGAACAGGATGCGTTCAGTGACGGTGGTCTTGCCAGCGTCGATGTGGGCGCAGATACCGATGTTGCGAACCTTGGAGAGATCGAGAGCCATGGGAGAAAGGACTTTCTGCTGGACAGGCGTCTGGCGTAGGACGGACCGCGTTCAGTCGTTCGGTGGTCGTGCCGTCGTGGGCGTGCCGTCGTGGGCGTGCCGTCGTGGGCGTGCCGTCGTGGGCGTGGTGGGGAAAATCGAGAAGCGGGGGACGAATCAAGCGCCCGATCACACGGGCGTTCGGTCTTCTGACTGGTTTGGAGGGAACGACGGCGGGTGTCGCGGCGAGGGCCGCTCGGCCCGGGTTCCTTGCAGCGGGCAACGCTCAAGCGGGCGTCGGACGTGAGTACTACACGCGCGACCTCACTGGCCAACCGCGGCGCACGCCGCGGGCAGGGTCAGGGTCAGGGTCAGGGTCGTCATCGTCGTCGCCGGGCATAGGAGCATCGATCCGTACAGCCTGCGGTTGCCGATCAAGGGCCGCCGCATGGAATCGAGCATCATAGAAATTCCCCGAAAATGATGCAAGCGTTTGGGATTCAGCGGCCGCGGACCAGCTGGTCCTCACGGATTTTCAGTCTCCTGAGGACCGGCCGGACGTCCTCCAGGTACCGCCGGCCGTCCTCGACGTATCCAGCGGTTGGCTTCAACTCGGGCAAGTGGCCGCGAAAGAAGCGATTCATGCGCTCCATGAAGAGTTCGCGAACGTACTTGGCCGTCATCGACGCCAAGGCGCTGGGAAGGTGCCGCGACTCGCTTTCGGATTCAAAGGACAGCGTCAGCAGACTCCCGTCCCGTTCGAGGCGATAGCGGCTGAGCGCGTCCGTTTCGCCCAAGATCGTGAGCCGCGCACCCGGGAAGCACAGTTGCAGCGGCTCGCGGTAGTGGGTTCGCCCCCCTTGACGGTCGATCACGATCCGCGGGTGCCGCGCGGCGAAGCTCGACCAGAGACGCTCGACGTGACGCATGGCGACGCAGAAATTGAGATCGCTCTTCTGCGACTTCGCCGTGGCTCGATTGAACGCCAGGCCGTCGACCGCCTCGCACGCGAGCACTGCGAGACCGACGCCAGCGCCGTCCGATGCGACGCGAAGGCGATTCGCCGCGATCGCGACAAGGTCGCGCTCGTTCGCGATCGGCAACGACAGCGGCGCCTCGTACCAAGGACTTGCCTCGCGCGAGTCAACGACCACGCCGAGGCGTTCAAACAACTCCGTGTCCGTCGTGGGAAGCGGGCCGACGCTACCCAGCGCTGCGAGTACGCCTCGTTCGAGGTGTCGCAGCGGGTGCGCCTTGCCGTCTTTCGCGCCTTTCAGTTTCTTGCTGTCGGCGATGGCGATCTTGGAGCGGTCGCTCGTCGACGATGCCACAACCGACTTGAGTCGCTGCCACAGGTCCGGTGCTTTGCCGTCTTCTGTATCGGCGACTTCGAATGCTGCGGCGGCGACGCAGAGCGGTCCGAGCAGGGGCCCGTAGCCAGCTTCATCGAGTCCGCAGTAGACGAGCATCGTCAGATCGTAATGCGGCGTCACACGATGCTGCTGAGCGCGACCGACATCCCGACCGACGGCGCGGTGCTGCCACCGAAGTACCCGCGTCCCGATTGGACGTCAGCGTGTCCGAGGCAGCACTCCAGCCAACCAGATGCGGTGACGCGCGGCGCGAAGCCGACCGTTTGCGTTCCGCCGAGGTGCCGCACGAATGCGAGGAATTCGTCAGCGGTGAAGGGATGCCCCGAGGCAGAGGGTTCGTCGAGCGGCGATTGCCGCAGCGCGGTGCGCACGCACAACACGCCGCCGGGAGCGAGCACGCGCAGGCATTCGCGCATGAGTCCAACTGGATTCCAGTAGCGCTCCAGCGTGGCGAAGAGGCAGACGATCGGGCGCGATGTACTCGGAAGTGGAAGTCGTGCGAGATCTTCGACGGCAATGAAGCGCGGTGGAATCGCCGCGCGAGCGAGCGCTTGGCTGGCGATGGCTGCCGCCACGGCAGGACCGGTTTCTTCAAATCCTTCGTACGCGCCGCCAGCGCGAGCGATGGTCGCGCCGAGACAGCCGCATCCGGCGCCGATCTGCGTGAGTGGGCAAGGGGCACTCGCTGATCGCAGCGCCGTTGAGGCGAAATCGAACTCTTCGGCAATCTGTTCCGAGAAGTGCGGCTCGCGTGTGAGCCGCAACCAATCGTCGGCTGCGGCGGGCACTCCGCGCGAGGCGTGATCCCGCCACCAGAGCGGCGTGTTGGCGTAGCGAGCGCGAATGTGTGCGAGATCGGGAGCGAGTCGGTCGAAGCCGCACTTGGCTGCGAAGCGCAGCAGCGATCCGTCGAGGCTCGCAGCGCTGTCGGCGCGATTGGCCCGCGGCGCGCGTCCGACGTGCCAGTGTTCGAATGCGATGCGCGATGTGGCAACCACTTTCCAGCCGGCGAGCCGAACCCGCACGCCGTACTCCTCTGTTTGCCCGCGCAGCACCTCTAGGTCGTAATCACCAACGGTGGTATGGACCGCGCGACGGGTGGCGTAAAAACATCCCATCGCGTGATCGACTTCGCGTTCCTTCGGCAGGTCACCTAAACGCGCGCCGTGGGCGATGTGGCGATATCCGCGCGGACCCCAGAGGTCGTCGCCGAAAGCGTGAACAATTCCGTCGGGCCGAAGTTGGACACCAGTGACCACGCCGATGCGCTCATCGCGATCGAAGATCGCAACGAGTTCGCTGGCCCAACGGTTGGTCTGGAGCACGACGTCGCCGTCGAGTCGCGCGATGATGTCGCCTTTCGCTTCCGCTAGAAGTCGATTCAATACCCGCGACAACACGCCCGAATGTTCAAGCTCGATGATGCGAAGAAATGCCCGACCGTCGGGCCGTCGCCGCTCCGCCCACGTACGGGCGGTCGCGAGGCTCTCGTCGGTCGAACCGTCGTCGGCGATCACAATTTCCAGGAGCGCTCGATCGGCGTCGAGTGTGCGTTCGAGCGATGCGAGGAGCGCTCCGAGCATGTCGCGCTGTCCGCCCAGCGAACTTGCACGGCCGTTGTTGAAGTTGGGAATGACGACGGAGACGCGCGGCGCGGACATCTACGAACCCATATCGGAGCCCGGACCCTTTTGGGTCCACGGATCTAGACCTGTCTGGGTCCACGGCGCCGGACCCTTTTGGGTCCACGGAGCCCGGACCCTTTTGGGTCCACGGAGCGCGTCCATTGGGCCCAGCGCACCGGTTCTGCTCGCGCACGCCGAAGTCGATGTACGCCGACCACGAAACTCCGAGCGTGTTCGCCGGGGTCGGGGTGCGCTCGATGGTCGGCTGCTGCGTGCCGTTCAGGAAGACGATCTCGAACGCGGCGACAAGCGTCGGGTCGGCAAAGAGATACCACGCCTTCGCGCTGCTACCGGTGTGGAGGGTGTCCGAGAGATGCGGCGCGACGGCGAGGCAGCGGAGCGGGCGCCGCCGGACGCAAGCGAGTCGCCGCAAACGTTGCACTGTTAGCGGATCCCTCGACCAACTTAGGCGAAACGGCAACGGACGAACGAGCGTCTGCGCGATTGGTGCGCGCGGGCTGAGGCGTTTCGCAGTCGCCTCGCTCGTAACCGGCATCACGACGGCTGCAGATGCGGCCGCAGGGCGCAGGCCGAGCATCGGACTGACGCCTAGGTCAGCCGTTCAGCCGCACCCGCCGAGCGCTAAGCTGCACTCGAATGGGTGTGGCCACTATGGCTCGGCCACTATGGCTCCACTATGGCTCCACTATGGATCCGGGGCGAGGAAGTGCGGCGGCAAGCGTCGCCGGTCTGTTTCCCGCCAGCGCCACCTGTTTTCACCCCGGGGCCGGCGAGAACGGGTGTTTTGGTGTCGAAATCGCCTCTATGCAAGGCGAGTGTCGGGTGCGCAAGGCGTCCGCGGATTCAGTTCATGAACGCCTCGGCCCGCACCTTGAACCGCGCCGACAGCAGCTTGAGGTGATCCACGGTGAGCGCCCGCTCACGCTTGAGGATCTTCGAGCCCATGCTGGCGTGGACACCGAGGAGCCGAGCCAGGTCGGATGCGCTCATGCCGTTCTCGTCGAGAAGGTGTTTGAGTGTGGGAATACCGCGGCGTGCCTCGATCGCGTGGTGCGAGGCTTCGTAGGCCTGCACAAGCTGAACGAGCGTCTCTAGGTAGCTCTCCTGCCCCTGCGTCAGCTTCCCGCTGGCCATCAGGCGGTCGATCATCTCGGTCGTGTTCTCGTAGTGGGCGTCGTCCACGATGGCCTGCGGGGGCATCGTGCGGACCAGCTCCTCGAAGCGGCGCGGCAGTTTGGTCTTGGGGTCGTGCTTGGTTGCTGGCATGGTCCTATTCCTTCCACTTGCCTTCGTCGTACTCCGCGTGCGTCAGAACGTGCCGGACGTTCACGAGCTGGTAGACGTAGCGGATGCGGGCGATGAGACGGTACTTGTTCCCGCCGATGTTGAAGACCGTCAGGGTGTCGCCACCTTTCGTCTTTACGCCGTCCGCGTGCGGGTAGGTCGCTCGGGCGTCCTGAAGGTTCTCCCATTCGGCCCCGAGCGTCGTGCCGTACCAGGCCCGCAGCGGCTCTTCCGCATCCGGGTGCATGGCCCAGAACTCCCTCAGGGGTTGGAGGCTGATCACCCGCATATAGACATTTTGTCTAATCTCGACCGGAAGTCAAGCCCGCTTAGACAAAAAGTCTAAAGTCTAAAGATGGCTGTTCGGCCGCCGGGTTACCGGGTACCCGGGAACGCCCGGCCCTTCGAGACGTGCTGCCCTGACCGGGATAACCCCTCTACAGGAGTGTCGACGAGATCGGCGCTTCTGCGGCCCTGCTGTACGCGAGCGAACGGCTTCCGTGCGGGTCGGCCACCTCCGGCCGGGCAAGTGGCTCCCTGGCCGATTCAAGGACAGGGCGCGATGACCTCTGCGACGCCCAGCGTCATCGGGCTACGGCGGGGCCACCCGCGCGGCCGGTTCACCACACCGTCGGCGCAACGAGCGGGTACTCAACCCTCGCCTCAGCGAGCTTCTTGAAAGACCGTACGTTTTCGTTCAGCACGTCGCGGCAAAGATCGGCGAGTTCCTTGCTCAGAGCATTCAGCTGCGCGACCGTTGCCCCCGGTCCGTTGCCGAACACCACGCGACTCCCGTCGGGCACGGACACGGAATCACGCAAAGGTGCGTTGATGGACAGAAGAGAGCAGAACTCGGGAGCGCATAACGTGAGCGGATGAGCGCATAACATTAGCGCATAGCGGACACACCCATACGCCCGCCCAACCACACCAGAAAAAAGTCATCACTCTCGGGCGCGCGATTTTGTCGTTGATGATCTCGCGTCAAACGCGACTTCGCGTAAACATATCTTCGATCCGGCCAAGCCCGTTACTTGCCACTGCATCTCGCGCTGCGTTCGGCGCTCGCCGCTCCTTGAACAGGAGGAACGTCGCCGCGCGCTGGCTGATCGTCTCGTTGAACTCGTCCTCTACTTCGCCATCGACGTCCTCGAGTGGGCGCTGCTGACGAACCACTTTCATCTTGTTGCGTCGACGCATCCCGACCTTGCCGCGCTCTGGTCCGACCGCGAGGTCGTAACGCGGTGGCGTACCCTCTCGCCCGACTACGCTGGGCGGCTGCGGAACAAGATCGACAAGTCGCTTCCCGCCCAGCCCGAGGAGATTGCCGCTGCGCTCGCCGATCCGGCTCTGATCGCCCGCTGGCGCCGCGAGTTGGCCGACCTCTCCACTTTTCATAAGTTCTTGAAGCAGCGGATCGCCCGCATTATTAATCTTGAAGACGACGTCACCGGGCACTGCTGGGAGGGGCGATTCAAATCAATCGTCGCACTCGACGAGGAGGCGATCGTCGCCCACATGGTCTACGTGGCGCTGAATCCCGTCCGCGCCGGCATGGCCAAAGCGCTCGACGAGTACGAGTTCTGTTCGATGGCCGATCGCATCGACGAATTGAAGCGCCGCATCGCTGTGGGCGAATTCTCCGGCGAGGTCGATTCGGCGAGGGAGAAGCTGCGATCCGCGCGGCTCGTGCCAGCGCTGCCGTGCAGACCGGGGCCGGAAGCAATAAAGGTCGAGACGCTTTGGAACGGCCTCAGGAACCCGTGGTTTGGCGGTCGCGTTCCGTCGGTGATGGAGGGCGCGAGCCTTGCCGCGTTCATCGCCGAGGTCGACGCAGCCGGACGAGTGAAGTCTGAAGACAAGCGCGGCGTGGTGGCACCGTCGACACCAACGCCGCTCGCCGAGCTAGACCTCGCATTACTTGAAACCGCGCGAGGTGCAGGGGACGCGCGGCTCAGTGATTTCATGCGCGGTCCGCTTGCAGCGATCGAGTCGGCGATGGCGCGCGGGCTCGCGAGCCCGCTCGGGAACTTCAGCGGAGGCGCGGCTGCGCTGGCGCGCAAGGCCAAGGAGACGGGCCGACGGTTCGTCGTTGCGGTGGCGGCGCTGGTTCCGGGCGCGGGGCGACGTGTCGCAGCCGAGCGCGCGCCGCCGGACGCAGGTGAGTCGCCACAAACGGCGCACTGTTAGGGGTTCGCACGACGAACAGAGACAAAACAGAGACAAAATGGCAACGGACGAGCGAGCGTCTGCGGGATGGCTGCGCGCGAGCTGTGACGTTTTGACAACCTCTCGCTCGCCATCGACATCACGGCGGCTGCAGCTGCGGCAAAAAGGCGCACGGCGCGCCTCGGACTGACGCCTGGGTCAGCCGTTCAGCCGCACACGCCGAGCGCTGAGCTGCAATCGAATGGGTGTGGCCACTATGGCGTCCCTGATGAAACTCCCGCGGTCGCGATCCCCTGTCTCTGCTCGCCGACCCCCGGCGAGAAGGCTGTTCACCGCCGGGTCTCCCGCTCACAAGCGAGAACGGGCGACGAGCGCTCCGCCAAGGCTTCGAAGAGGGTTCCTTTCGGGGAGGGCTCGGGCTGGTGGCAACGCGCACTGATTGGATTCGCTACGCTTTGGAATCGTCATGGAAGCATCCGACTGGAACATCGTCATCCTGGGACACTGGAACCGCGCGATCCTCACGCCCAACTGGATCGCCGAGCGGATCTTCGAGCTTCCTCCCGGTACACCGGTGGACGTACTCGTATCGCTTGATGGCTTTGCGCCCTTTCAGGTCCAGAATAAAGGTATCACCGTGATTCCGTTACCGGGGTAGCTCTTGGTCCAGTTGGGAACGCCCACCCAGGAGTCGCTCGCTGCGGGTTTGGCGGCCTTGGTCCGTGCTGTCGACGCGTTGCCACAAACCCCGTTCAGAGCGTGTGGCATCAACCTGCGATTTGTTTCCGCAGAGCCGCCTTCGCTTCTGCTTGAGCGCACGCGAAGTGCTACCGAGCAACGGCTTTCTGACGCTGGCTACGAGCTTCGTATCCGGCGGCGAGGTGAGACGCTGGGCTACAAAGAAGGCACGCTCAACATCGTCGCTGACATCCCTACCGCAGGAGAGTGTCGGGTCACGGTGAATTTCGATCGCCAGGGATCGAGTACCCAGGACATCGTCGCGTGGCTGAAGAATGACCCGGCACAGTACATCGCCGAGGCAACAAAGATCATCGGGCTATTGGCCGATTAAGGAGGTATTTGCGTGACTTCAACCAATCTCACCCCAACGACAAACGTCGCGGCTCCAACGACCGGTGCCGTCAAAGCACAACCTGGTGCCGCACCTCAGTCTGTGCCAGTGAATTCGACATCTAGCCCTGCGACTTCAAGCGGACGCACGATCTGTGTAAGCAGTCAGGGCGTGCCGGGCGACGTGGTTCGCCTCCGCTATGCGCCGATGGCACCTGCGAAGAACGCCTCGCTGAGCAGGTGAAACCCTTGTCGCATGCACTGGACATATGCCGAAACTACTGGCGGCGACTTGGCCCAGGGTGACATCCTTCTGCCCAACGAGCGATTGCGCGCCGCACTCGAACAGGTACATGGATGGTTCGTCGATCCGAAGTACCTCGGCTTTCTTGTTCTGTCGCAGTCCTGTGATGTGGTTCGCCGCGAGGGCGAACTGTGCAAGACACCGTACATCACCATCGCGGCGATTCGACCGCTCCGCCAAGTGCTCTTGCAGTTGCTCCGGCAGCAATGCAAATGCATTAGTGACCGGTATTTCCTGAGCTCTGAGAAGGGCAAGGCGTCCGACTTCCTGACTCGGATCATCAACCAGAACGAGACAGCGATTGGGCTGTTTTACTTGCACCCCGAGGCGACGGTCGGAATTGCAGAAGAATCGGTGGCCTTGCTTCGCGTGAGCATCGCACTGAGGGGTCGCAAGCATTACGACACCCTCCTTTCCGCGAGAACGGGAGGCCTGCAAGCCGAGTTCGTGAACAAACTCGGATGGCTTTGCGGCAACCTGTTTTCCCGAGTCGGCGTCACAGATTGGACTGAGAGCCAGGATCGTGTTGATCAAGCCAAGAAAATCGTCGGTGACATGCTCGTGGACCTGAACGAGCAATCGCCAAAGTTCATCGACTCAAAGCGATTCGAGAAGGACTACCAAGCGGGCAAGATTGTTCTCAAGGACGCCAGCCCGGAACAGGTCGAGGCAGAACTGGCAAAGTTCAAGGGGCCCACGTTCAAGGAGACGGCGCTCTTAGCTGTCGAACGGGCGCTCTCCGCACAGCAAATCGCACCATCGACCATCGACAAGGCCAAGCAGAACCTGGCCAATGACGCTGGCTTCGTGAACGCTGTGCGCCCTGGCTCAGAATAAGCTTTCGCTGAGTCTCCTGAGGTTGACGCGGGGTATCGATCGGAGCACACGCCACGATCGGAACCGTTCGCGTAGATGGTGAGGACGATCCGCTCGGCGGGTCGAAACCCTCAAAACGCCCGTGGCCGACACACCTTTCGGCGCGGGTTCCCAACGTGGAAGCACGCATGACGATCGCTAGCGCTCGACCTCCCAGCAGCACCATCTCTCTTGCCTCCGCCCGGCGTTGCCTCACACTGACTGCGTGACTCTCTCCCTCGACCGCCGCCGCATCCTCGACCGCTGGGACCGCAGCGGACTCTCCGCTTCGGCGTTCGCTCCCTCGGTCGGCGTCAGCCCTTGGACCCTCTACGCCTGGCGGCAGCGAACTCGGGAGCGCATAACGGACACACCCCTGCGCCGAACCCGCTGGCCTCCCGAGGCGCCTCGGACTGACGTCGCCGTCAGCCGTTCAGCCGCAGACGCCGCGCGCCGAACTGGATTCGAATGGGGGATTCGAATGGGTGTGGCCACTATGGCTTTCGGCCACTATGGCTTTCCCGCTACGGCACATCGGATGTCCTGAAGCGCGAATTTCTGGGTCTTCGAATGGTTGAGAATCATCGGCACGTGTCGCCCACGCCGTGCGCGGCGTGCGCCGTCGAACGAGGACGTCTGTCAAGGACGTTCCATTCTGTCACCCGCTCTTTCTGGTGCGAAGGCGTCCTCGGCCGCTGGGCAACTTCACGGGAAGTGCGACTGCCATCGCCCGCGAAGCTGGCGAGACGCCGTAACGGCGCGGGGAACGCAACGGTGTCGCCCGCTCGCAAGGCGAACGGTCCGCAGACACCTTCCTCCGGAATCCAAGCATCGTCCCCGCGAGAGCTGATCACGCCGTCTCGAGACGTCTCGAACGATGGACACGGTGTGACACGTTCGAAGTGGATCAAGTGGCCGAACGAGAACGGTTGGGAGGAACGTCACCGATCAACCGGTCCACGCGCCGAGCAGCACTGCAAGATCGGCGGCGTCGACGGCACCGCTGCAATCGAGATCTGCGGCGCAGCTTGCTCCGCAGGGGCCCCACGCGCCGAGCATCGTGGCGAGATCGGCTCCATCGACGTCGCCATCTCCTTCGAGGTCGGCGACGATCGCCACAGCAGCCCCGGGATGGTCACGCAGGTAGTTGACCTCCGCGCAGTTGAGGACGCGGTCATAGATTTGTACATCGTCGAGCAACCCGTCAAAGGCTGCGAGCGCTTGCCCGTTCGTGTTGGTCACGCCGCCGAACAGAAGTCGCGAGAGCGGATGCACCGCCACCGATCCGGACGAACCGTGTGCGTCAACAGGGCCACCGTCCACGAAGATCCCCTTCGACGCACCGCCATCGAACACCGAGACGATGTGATGCCACGCGCCATCGAACACATTGATCGGTGACGTTACCTCCGCACCGCAGGGGTCGCTCACATAGAAGCTCATCTGATTCGGATCTCCATAGCAGCCACCGGACACGCCGGTGAAGCAGAACCAACCGTTCGCGACGGTGATGTAGTGATTCGTGACCGGGTAGTGATCGCCCGTCGAATCGACGGTGTACTTCACCCAGAGGGAGACGCTGAAGTCGGCATCGTTAGCGAAATCGAAGAGCGGAATATTGCCGACATCGACGCAGTCGCCCGTCGAGCGTTGGAAACTGAGAGCCGTGCCCTGCACGCCCCGCACAAATGTCGGGGCACCGATGACCGCGCCGTTGCTCCGTCCGGCCGAATCGTGGACGACGCTACCCCGGCCCTCGTTGAAGGTCCAGTGACCGACGGGGCCGTTGGAGGCGAAGCAGGTGGTCGAGCCGAGGCTCGCGAGAATGCAGCCGAAGAGTGATCGCATGGTGGAATCTCCGGGGTCCACTCTAACGAGGCGACGGTTATAGAACAGCGAGCAGCTCGTGAGAGTCGCCGTTTTTGTAAAGACGTCGTCCGATAGCAGCCTGTGCCGACGTGCTTTGGAAGCGAGGATTTGTAGCCCAAATGACTTTCGTCACGGGCTGCCAGGTCAACCTTCTCGTCGCGGTCATCAATCCCACGCAGGAGAGCCATAATGGCCACACTCATTCGAGTGCATGATCTAGCGCACTACGGCGCCCGCAACGATCGCAGCCGAGCCCCGATTCGCCAAGCGTGAGCCGCCGCGCGCAGGCGAAGTGCCGCATCATCCTGTCCATCCTGTGCATCCATGTTGAACCTCTTCATGCGGCGAACTCTGGGATGGAGTTGACATTGGACACAGCCGCTGGCCACATGCGACGGATGGGACAGCGCACGCCGCGGTTT
>Ga0209591_10000377_pt1 | contig 58154 bp, 50 predicted proteins | sample MAT01_FD_187207 | JGI IMG/M metagenome (GOLD analysis project Ga0209591, IMG submission 187207) | Freshwater microbial communities from Lake Fryxell liftoff mats and glacier meltwater in Antarctica - MAT-01 (SPAdes) (version 2) | ecosystem: Environmental > Aquatic > Freshwater > Ice > Liftoff...
ACCCCAAACAACGCGCCAGCGCCCCAACATGGGCTCCGACCGGGACTGGTTTGCAAGAGCAGTGCCCAAGGCGGAAAAACGCCAGTGTTCCGTCGAGACCAGTGTGCAGGCGCGGTAAAAGCTCTCCCCTGCGAGGTCACCAGCCACGATATTCGTGACGGAGCCGTCATTCTGCCGGCTACCGAACACAAAGGCGCGACGGAAAAGTGACTTTTGATGACCTCGACACAGGGGGTTTGTTGGCTCTGTGTCGGAATCTCGACACTTGATCCGGGGCTTCGCGCCCAGTAGATGCTGCCGCGGGTCAGCGATTTGCCGCAGCGGCTGGGGTCGTTGGTGCACACCGCGCAGTGCAGCACCCGGCGTGCCCCGGCGAATTCCCATGAAACGCGAAGTCGTCAGTTTGCGTCGGTGAAATCGCTGACGCCTGCCTGCTTCAGGGCTTGTCGCAACGCAGCAAGCTGATCCCGGTAGTGCCGCGCCCGACCAGAGGCATCGCGATACAGCGGCCGCCGCACCTGCCAGAAGCTGGCGGTCTTGACCGCGTTGCGTTGCCGGTGGAACTCCAGGCAACGCGCATCCCACGGCAAACCGAGGAAATCCAGAAGCCGGCGCAACGCCGGTTCGGGATCGCGCACGAACTGGTCGTAGTCGAAGCGCAGCATGCGCGGGCCAAAGCACGCTTCGAGATGCCGCATCAGGCGCCGGTACTGGCCGTAGTAGTGGCCGATGGCGGCAAGCTCGCTGCTGTAGCTCACCGCGCGCTGGTCGAGGTGCTGCACGAAGATCGACAGACCATTATCGAGCGGATCGCGGGTGGTGTGGATGACTTTTGCGGTGGGGAACAGCCGCGCGATGAGACCCAGCAAGAGGAAGTTGTCTGGCCGCTTGTCGCTGAAATAGCGCGCCTCCGCTTTGTCGGCCGGCGCAATGCGGGCGACGTACTGGCGATACTGCGCGGCCCAATGTGCGGCCGTTGCCTGATCGAGCTGCTGCAAGCTGGCCGGAAACGGCGCCAGCGGGCCGGCCGCCAGTCGCGGCAGAAAATTCAGCTCACCGCCGGCGGCAACCAGCGGATGCGCATGCAGTACCTGTTCGACCAGCGTCGAGCCGGAGCGGAACATGCCGCAGATGAACAACGGCTGCAGTCTGCGCTCGGCTGCAGCGATTGCCGAGGGCGCAGTTGCGATCGGCGTGGCGGCGATCAGGGCGTCGACGTACTCAACCATGCGCGTCGGCTGGTACGCCGGCCCACGCCGCGCGCTGTAGCGATTGGCGCTGCCGAAAGCGGCAAAGGCCTGCGGATAGCAGGCCATCGCATCGTAGGCGCGGCCGAGTGCGAACAGCAGGTTTGCGCGCACCGCATCGTCGATGGCGGTCGAGGATTCCGCGCTGGCCTTCAACTGCAGCAACAGCGAATCGTCGGGCTGTTGCGGCGCATGCAGTGGAACCAGCCGGGCCAGCGCTTCCAGACGCAGATCGGCGTGCCGGTCATTCGCCGTCGGCCCGCGCAGAATGCGCGTATAGCTGGCCATTGCCTCGTCGCGCTGACCCAGGTCTTCGAACAGGTTGCCGAGGTTCAGCCACGCCGGCACGTAATCGGCATCGATCGCCAGCGCGCGGCGCAGCGAATGCACGGCCGCGGCGTGATCGTGCAGGTGATCGGTCTGGATCACCGCGATGTTCAGATGCACTTCGTGTGGGTCGCGCACCTGATGGACCAGCGCCTGGGCATAGGCGGCCACGGCGGCATCGTATTGCGCCTCGCGCTTGAGCAGCATGGCCAGCTCGTACCACGCATCGGCCAGCTGCGGCTGCTGTGCGAGCAACGTCCGATACGCGCCGACGGCCTCCACGCGCTGCCCGGCATCGGCCAATTGGCGCGCACGCTGGAGTTGCCGCTGCGGGTTCGAATCCATCCGCATAGCATGCGTGCAAGGCGCGAGGATCGGCAACCGGCAGGTCCCCGGACGCTACCCTTTACGTCGCGCGCGGACGCGGGTAGGCTATTTACGACAACTTTAGTAGTTGCCGTCCCCTGCTGCCGGAAGGCAAGGCGCACATGGTGCTTCGAGCATTCAACGTTTGCCATCGGGGCAACGACCGGCGCATCTGCCGGCGCGTCGCTGCTACCCAAACCCGCTTGGCCATGGCGGGGTGCTTGACCGACCCAGCCCGCTTGGCACCGCTGTGTGCCATCGCAGCAGGGCAAGAATTCGTGCCAACGGAGATCGGAAGATTTGCGTAATCCAATTTTTATTGCAGTGGGCTTGTTGCTCGCATTGGGACTCGCGTGCGCGGGCGAGGTCTTCGCACAAGATGGTTCCAACGATGCAGCGCGCGCTGCCAAGGCCGAAGCCAGCGCACGCAAGATCACCAATGCCCAGGCGTTCATCGGGGAAACCGAGCAGGCACTGGAAATGGCCCACAGCGGCCAGTACGGAAAGATCAAGCGTGGCGACCTCGATCGACTCGATGAGGCCAAAGCCACCATCGTTTCTTTGCTCGATGGGCGGGAGAACGCCAGCAAACTGGAGCGCGAGCAGCGCCTGGAGCTGTACAACGCGCAGGAGCTGATCACCGCAATCCTGCGCAACAATGAAAAGGACCGCAGAATCTGCCGACGCGTGCAGGTCACCGGTTCGCGGGTCGCCGGAACCGAGTGCTTGACGATTGCCGAACGCGAGGCGCGCACGCACGCGGCCCGCGAAAGTACGGCACGCGCGCAGCGCGAGGGCTGTGTCCCTGGCGACTTCAGCTCCTGCGCAAGATAGGCCGGCTGTATTTTCCGCACGGCCGCCGCTGATGGGCGGTCGAGCAGCATGAGCCGCGTGCAGGCGCTCGATCACGCGCAGGCCGGGCGTGCTTCACAAGCGTTCGCCCTGCTGCGCAGCGGCAACCCCGCAGCTGCGTTGCTGATTGCACGAGAACTGGCGGTGCAGGCGCCGCAGGCGCCGGACGCGCAACAACTGCTGGCACTGAGCCTTGCCGAATGCGGCGATCAGGCTGGTGCCGAACAGGCATTCAGGGCGGCGCTGCGTCTGGCGCCCGCGCAACCTGCGATTGTCGGCAACCTTGCGCGCCTGCTGCGCCGCACCGGTCGCCACGCGGAGGCTCTGCAGTGTTGGCAACAGGCCGCTGCTGCCGCACCGGGCGTGGCCTCGACGCAGCTTGATGTGGGTCTGGCCGCACTCGCGCTGGCGCAGCCGGAGATGGCGATCGAGGCCCTGCACAAAGCGCTGGCGCTCGACCAGAATCTGGTGCGCGCATGGCATGCACTGGGCAATGCGCTGCGCGATGTGGGCGATCTGGACGGTGCCGAAGCGGGCTTTCGCAACGGCCTCGACCTGCAACCCGACAGCCAGCCGCTGCTGATCAACCTTGCCGCGGTGCTGCGCCTGCGCGGGCGGCCGCAAGAGTCGGTGTCGTTCTACGAGCGCGCGCGCGCGTGCGGGCCTGCCACTCCTGAGCTGCTGGATGCGACTGTCGGCTCGCTGCTGGATGCGATGCGCGTGGACGAAGCACTCGCGCTGGCGTGTGAGGTCGTGCAGGAGCATCCGCAGTTTATCGCGGGCCATGTCACGCTGGCCGACCTTGCGTGGGAGTACACAGATGCACAACAGGGTGCCGGCGATCCATTGGCGCAGTTTCGCGCGGCGGCAGCCAAGGCGCCGGCTAACCTCGACCTGCAGCTGGCGCTGATCGGTTTCCTGCTGGAGGCCAAGTTTTGCGACGAAGCGCTAGAGCGGCTGCAGCGGTTGCGCGGCCAGGTCGACCATCCGAACCTGATCGCGCTGCACGCCAATGCGCTGGAGCTGCTCGATCGTCCAGCCGAAGCGGCCGTGCTGTACGCGCAGGCCTATCGATCGGTTGGCAGCAGCGATCCTGCGTTCCTGTGTGCGTACGTTCGACACCTGCTCAAGGCCGGCGAGTGGAAGCAGGCGGCAATCCATGCGCGGGATGCAGTGAAGATCCAGCCCGAATACCAGGAGGCCTGGGCGTATCTGGCCACCGCGTGGCGGCTGCTCGGCGATCAACGCGAAGACTGGCTGTGCGACTACGATCGATTGATCGAGAGCATGCCAATCGAGACCCCCGACGGATTTTCCGACATGCCACAGTTTCTTGTGGCACTTCAGGCCAGTCTCGAGGCGCTGCATCGGGCGCGAGTGGCACCTGTGCGGCAGAGCCTACGTGGTGGCTCGCAAACGCCGGGCCGATTGTTCGGCCGCCCGGATGCGTGCATCGGCGCACTGGAAGCGGCACTGCTGCGCACGGTCGAAGGCTGGATCGCACGGCTGCCGGCCGCGCCTGATCATCCATTCCTGCGACGTGCGGCGCGCAGCGTGCGCTTTACCGGGTCATGGTCGGTGAAGCTGCGCACCTCGGGCAGTCACCTCAATCACTATCACAATGAGGGCTGGATCAGCTCGGCGTTCTACGTAAGTTTGCCGCCGTCGGTGCGCGAGGCCAGCGGCAGCAATCCGAATGCCGGTTGTATCCAGTTCGGCCAACCGCCGGTCGAACTCGGGCTCAACCTGCCACCGCGGCGAGTGATCCGTCCGCAAGCCGGGCACCTGGCGCTGTTTCCCTCGTACATGTGGCACGGAACGATACCGTTCGACGATCCGGTGCCGCGGCTGACAGTCGCGTTCGACATGCTGCCGAGGAAGCAGCGCGAGTAGCGCCAGCGACTATGCCCGGTTGCCGCAGCAATCCGTCCCGCGTACAGGAACGCACCCTGTGCGCGACCGGCAGATCCGATTCTTGCCGCCACACCGGTCGCCCACGGGGTGGGCTCCCGCAAAAGCGTGCGCGAGGGCGAGCCGTTCGATGCAACGGCGCGCGCTGCTACTGCGTATCGTCGATCACCACGCCCGCACTGCGCAGCGCCTGCACCAGCGGCCCAAGATTCTCGCGGTAGTTGCGCCAGCGGCCCGAGGCCTCGCCATACAGCGGCCGCCGCACTTGCCAGTAGCTCGCGGTCTTGACCGTATTGCGCTGCGCATGGAATTCCATGCAGCGCTCGTCCCATTCGAGTCCGAGGAAAGCCAGCAGGCGCTGCAGCGCCGGCTTCGGATCGCGCACGAAAGCGTCATAGTCGAAATCGAAGATGCTGTCGGCGTATAGCGACTTCCAGTGCGCCATCAGGCGGCGGTACTCGCCGTAGTAGTGGCCGATGTCGCCCAGATCGCCTGCATACGCGGCGACCTGCAGGTTCAGGTGCTGCATGAACACCGACAGGCCGTTGTCCAGTGGATTGCGCGTGGTGTGCACGATGCGCGCGGTGGGAAACAGGCGCTTGATCAGTCCGATCAACTGGAAATTGTCCGGCCGCTTGTCGGTGATGTACATGCCGGTTGCAGCGCTCGGGAACAGCTGTGCGAGGTGTGCCGCATACTCATCGGCGAGTGCGGCTTCGCGCGCGGCATCGAGCCTGGCCATCGATGCCGGAAACGGCGCCATGCGCTGCGCTGCCGTGCGCAGCAGCCAGTCGCGTTCGCCGCCGGCGACCACCTGCGGATGCGCAGCGAGGACCTGCTCGATCAGTGTCGATCCCGAACGGAACATGCCGCAGATGAACAGCGGCGTGGCGCCAACCCGCCGCGCCCGATCGATGTGCAGGCGAGCATCCGGGAACGCGGCGATGAATGCGTCGGTCAGACGCGCAGCATGCTGGCGGTCGTAGAGCCGTCCGGACTGGCGCAGCAGACAGCGATTGCCCTTGGCGAAAGCCTCGAAGGCCTGCGCACGGTCGCGCAAGCGGTCCCAACACTGGCCCAGCGCGAACAGCAGGTTGGCGCGCACATGGTGATCGCTGCCGGCCGCATCCGCCGCGGCTTGCAGGCGGCCGAGCAGCGGGTCGTCGCGATCGACTGCAGGGCGCATGATCGCGCTGCGCGCGAGCGCTACCCAGCGCAGCGTGGCATCGCTGTTGTGCGCAAGCGTCGCGTCGGCCAGGATGCGGTCGTAACACGCCAGCGCCTGCGCACGCTCGCCGCGCTGCTCGTGCAGATTGCCCAGGTTCAGCAGTGCTGGCAGGTAGTCCGGCTTGAGTGCGATCGCAGCCTGCAGCTCGGCCTGCGCCGCGTCATCGCGCCTGAGGTGGTCGGCATACAGCACCGCGCGCTGCAAATGGACCTCGTGCGCGCGCTCGACGCGCTGCTCCAACGCAGATCCGAACGCATCGACGGCTTCGGCGTAGCGGCCTTCGGACTGCAAAGCATGGCCCAGCTCATTCCAGCCTTCGGCGTGGCGCGGATCCAGCGCGAGCGCCTGGGCAAACAGCGGAATCGACGGTGCGACGCGGCCTTGCCGATGCAGCGCGCTGGCTTGCCCCATGAGCTCGCGTGCCTGCGACGTTGCAGGATCGTGCGCCGCACTCATGGTCGATGCAGCAACAATTGCCAGCCGACAAGGTTGGTCAGGGCGTGGTTGAGCGGCGTGTACTCGACCAGGGTAAAGCCGCGCGCGGTCGCGTCGCGCTGGATGTTCGCCATGTCGTCTTCGCTGCGCGCATGGCCGACCAGATCGTTCAGCCGTCTCCAGGCGGCGCGCATTTCTTCTTCGGCGCGGTCGACGTCCAGGCCGACCACTTCGGGTCGGCCCTCTCGACGCGCAGCCAACAGCTTTTGCACCGCGTCGAGGGCGACACTCAGGATGCGTCCCGCCCCGGGGTGGCGCGCCTGCGCCTGCGCCAGCTCCAGCTTGAGCGTGCGGATGGCCGCGACCAGTTCGCGGGTGGCGCGATCCATCGTCGCCTTGGGCACCTGGTCCATGCTGACCAGCCTGTGCAGCCTGCGGTAAATTCGGGTTTGATTGAGGACCAGATCGACCTCGCGCATCGAGTTGCGTGCACTGCGAACCAGTGCGGATTCCGTGTGATGCAGGATGAACTGGGCGTCGCCACCGGGCTTGAGCACGCGATGGATCTGCGCCAGTGCCGCGGGGATATCGCTGTATTCCAGCGCGTAGTGGCCGCTGACCGCGTCGAAGCTGGCGTCGTCGAACGGCAGGCGTTCGGTGGCCACGCCGGCATGGAACGTCACGCCCGCGAAGCGCTCGGCGGCATTGGCGACATGACGCAGCGGGTCGATACGGGCCAGATCGGTGCCATGAATCTGCCAGCGCATGCCGCGCGCCGCAGCAGTTTCGCTGGCGATCAGCGCGATCACACCGTTGCCGGTGCCGATGTCGAGCACGCGCGCATCCGCAGGCAAGGTCGAGAAGAACTCGCTCCAGGCCTGGCGCACCTCTTGATCGTACAGCCCATCTTCACCGGCAGGCCCCGTGGCCAACGCGCCGCTGCGATAGAACGTCTCCCACTGTTCGAGACTCAAACGCGCGCACTCCAAAGTCAGGCCCTTGATTATAGGTTATCGGCCTTGTGCCCCGGTTGCGCTGCCGCAGCAGTCCCTTGGCGCAATGTGGGTGTCAGAGGCGCGGTATCCTTGGGCGCTGCGGGTTGCCGCTCGAAATCCGGAGTATGTGCGTGAGTCCATCGCTGCAATCGCTGGTGCAGGCTGCCGGCGCGGCCGTCAATCAGGGCCACTGGCAGGAGGCGGAGCGGCTGTGGGCGGCAGTTCGTGCGCTCGACCCGAAGCATCCACAGGCTCTGTACAGTCTGGGCGTGCACGCATTCCGTCGCGGCGATTTGGCGGGTGCGCTGCAAACACTGCAGCAGGCACACGCGGTCGCACCGCGCGACCCGGTTGTGCTGCTGAGCACGGCGGTCGTGTTGCGCGCCATGGGCGAGGGCCAAGGCGAGCTGCGCGCGATCGATGCCGCACTCGCACTCGACCCGCTCTTGTTGCCCGCGCTGCTGGCAAGGGCTGCGAATATCGAGCGTCATGCCGGCGCCCGTGCTGCGGCTGCGATCTGGCGCAATGCGCTCAAGGTCGCACCGCCCGAAGAGCGCTGGCCGCAAGCGCTGCGCGAGCAGCTGGTGCACGCGCGCATGCAGGCGCAAGCCTACGGCGAGCAGCTCGCCACGTTTCTTGCCGAGCGCATGCAGCGCGATCTGGATCGCCTGAGCCCGATGGAAGCCGAGCGCTGGCGGGAAGCCGGTGCGCTCGTCAGCGGAACGTCACAGTCCTACCCGTCGGTGGCCAACCGTTTGCAGGTGCCGCGACTTCCCGCGATTCCGTTTTTCGAGCGCGGCCTGTTTCCGTGGGTCGAGGCGCTGGAGGCGCAGACCGCGGCGATCACGGTCGAGATGCGCGCTGCCTACGCGAGCGAGCCCGACCAGTTCAAACCCTATGTGACCTACGCACCGGGCACGCCGGTCAACCAGTGGCACGAGCTGAATCACTCGCAGCGCTGGAGCAGCTATTTTCTGTGGCGCAACGGGCAAGCGCAGGCCGAGCGATTGCGGCAGTGCCCGCAGACTGCGCAGGCGTTGGCTGAGGTCGAGATGGCGGATATCGGTGGCTTGTGTCCGAACGCGATGTTCTCTGCACTGGCACCGCACACCGCGATCCCGCCGCACCATGGCGAGACCAACGCGCGGCTGGTGGTGCACCTGCCGCTGGTCGTTCCGGATGGTTGCATGTACCGGGTCGGTTACGAAAAGCGCCAGTGGCGGGTTGGGCAGACGCTGATTTTCGACGACAGCATCGAGCATGAAGCGCGCAACGACAGCGACGAGCTACGCGTGGTGCTGATCTTCGATGTCTGGAATCCGCTGCTGTCGGCCGGCGAGCGCGATATCGTGCGCACACTCAATGCGGCCACCCACGCGTTCCTTTCCCAGGAGTAGTTTCGTGTCGAACCCGCAACCCATTGCCAACGACCCCGTGTTGAACAGCCAGATCGGCCGTGGCTTCGAGCTGCTGCGGCAGGGGCGCTACGCCGATGCCGCACAGCTGAGCGCACGCCTGCTGGCAGCGCACGCCAACAATCCCGAGGTGCTGTACCTGGCCAGCGAGACCAGGCTGGCCGAGGACGCGCTGGAACCGGCGCTCGCGTTGATTGTCGCGGCAATCGCGTTAGCGCCGCGGCAGGTTCCGCTGCTGCTCAAGCAGGCGCGGATCCTGCTCGCGCTGCGACGACGCTCCGAGTTCCGCCAGGTCGTCGCCGATTCCGAGGCGCTGGCGGGCAACGATGCACAGGCGCTGTGGGCGATCGGTCGCGAGCACGCGCGCGGCGACGATCCGCAGTCGGCGGCGCGGCTGTACCAGCGCGCGCGCGCGGCCGGCTGTAGCGAGCCGGCGCTGCTGTACGACCTGGCGAGCGCGCAGTTCTTCACCGGCGAGTTCGCGGCCGCCGAGGCCAATCTGGATGCCGTGCTGGCGGAGGCTCCACGCATGGGCGAAGCGCTGCATCTGCGCTCGCAGCTGCGTCGGCAAACAGTCGAACGCAACCACGTCGCCGACCTTGAAGCGCGCCTTGCGGTTCGGTTCCCCAACGATGGGGCACGCGCTGCATGCCTGTATGCACTGGCCAAGGAGCTCGAAGACCTCGATCAGCCCGAACGCTCGTTCGCAGCGCTGTTGGATGCGGCCAAGCTGATGCGCAGCACCTTGGGCTACGACGCGGCCGCCGAGGTGGCGGCAATCGACGCGGTCCGCGACACCTATGGCGCCGATGCGCTGCGCGCGATCACCGAGGGCGACCCGGAATCCGGTGCGATCTTCATTGTCGGCATGCCGCGCACCGGCACCACGCTGGTCGAGCGCATGCTCGATCGGCATCGCGATGCGCGCTCGGCCGGCGAGTTGCTGGATTTCAAGCTGTTGCTGGCTGCAGCCGCCCGCGAGGCGCAGGCGCGGGAACCGGACAAGACGCCGATCGCGGCGTCGCTGTCGATCGACTTCGCAGCCCTCGGTCGCGACTACATGCGTGGCGCACGGCAGGCAGCACCGGGCCGGCGCATGTTCATCGACAAGATGCCGGCCAATTACATCTATTGCGGGCTGATCAACAAGGCGCTGCCGAACGCGCGCATCATCCATCTGAGTCGCGATCCGCTCGACAGCTGCCATGCGGTTTTCAAGACGCTGTTCCATCAGGCGTATCACTTTTCCTACGATCTGGCGGAACTGGCCGACTACTACATCGCCTACCACCGGCTGATGCGCCACTGGCGCGCCACGATGCCGGGTGCGATCCTCGACGTGCACTACGAGCATCTGGTCGTCGACCCCGAGGGTCAGGCGCGCCGCATGCTCGACTTCTGCGGACTGGTGTGGCAGCCGGATGTGCTGATGCCGGCAGACAACGAGCGGCCATCGACCACTGCCAGCGCCGCCCAGGTGCGCGAACCGATCCATGCGGGATCGGTGCAGAAATGGCGCCAGCATGCGCAAGGCCTGGCCCCGCTGAAGGCGCGGCTGGAAGCGGCCGGCATCGTTGATGCGGATGGCGCACCTGTCTGAGCTTGCTTCCGACTGCGGCAGGCGGAACCCCGCCACCCACGTAGGCCAGGTCGTCCCGACCTGCCGTCACGGTCGCCACGACAGCGGTCGATGCGATTCGAAGAGCGGCAGGTCGCCACGACCATGGTCAAGGCGATCCGAAGAACGGCGGGCCGGGACGACCCACCCGACGAACGCTGTCGGCATCCGATCGTTGCCGCACGACCTTGCTTGCGTAGCGCAGGTCGCCCCGCCCTGCCATCACGATCGCGACGAAAGGGAGCATGGCGATCCGAAGTGCGGTGGGTCGAAGACCCACCCTCCGGGCTTGCGCGGCAACCGGGCAGTCGCGCGCCACCGCATCCTTGCCCCGCCACCCCGTCCTCGTAGGGCAGGTCGCCCCGCCCAGCCATTACGGTCGCCACCAGAAGGGTCAAGGCGATCCGAAGAGCGGCGGGTCGAAGACCGGCCCTCCGCGCGGCAACCGGGCAATGCCGCGGACTCGCGGGCACCGTTCCCACGCCGTCCGCCACGGGGCCAAAAAAAACGGCGGGCCGAAGCCCGCCGTCGTACAACTCCCCGGTGAAGCGAGGCTTAGAACTTGATGCTGATGCTGGAGAAGATGAAGCGTCCCAGCTGGTCGTAGCCGCCCGCCGCATTACCGTTGAGCGAGAGTGCCGCGCCAAGGATCGGCGGCTCCCTGTCGAACACGTTGTTCACGCCAACCGTGAGATCGACATTGCCGAAGAACGTGACCGACCCGGACAGGTCGATGTAGTTCTGCGCGTCGACTCCACCGTCGGCGAAGGCGAGCGTGTCGGCACGCAGCGGATTGCCGGAGTTGTCGACATAGTCAAGCGAGCCGAAATAGCGCCAGCGCATGCCCACCGAGAAAATGTCGCGGGCGTAGCGGAGGTTGGCGATGTGGCGCCATTCCGGGGTCTGGCAGCTCGGGTTGATGACGCCGGCACAGTCGAAGGTTGCCTGGTTGTTCACGCCCGGCAGCGGCGCGGTCTCTTCCTCGGTGATGAAGTTGCCGATGAAGGAGGTGGAGAAACGACCGCCGAATGCTTCGAACGCGTAGTTGGCGCTCAGATCGACGCCCTTGACCGACAGCTCACCGAAGTTGTCGGTCAGGTTGGACACGAAGCCGGTGTTGCCGCGCCAGATATTGCCGTCGGTCGGGTTGCGGTTGATGCGGCTGCACAGGAAGGGATCGCCCGTGCGGGCGCAGAACTCGAGGATGGTCGCCGCGCCGATGGCGGTGATGGTGTCCTTGATCTGGATGTCGTAATAGTCGACCGCGATCTGCAGATTGTCGATCGGGTTGATCACGAAGCCCAGCGTCCAGGTGTCGGCTTCTTCCGGGGTCAGGTTCGGATTACCGCCGGTGAACTGGTTGTTCTGGGTTGCCGGGTTGGATGGGACTCGGCCGAACTGGGCCGCGGTGACGCCGGTGTTTGCGCACTGCGCAGCAGTGAAGGTCGGGGTGGCTCCCGCGCACGGGTCTGCACCGCCGAACAGCGTGATGCGCTGCTGCGAAAACAGGTCGTTGATGCCCGGCGCCCGGATGGCGCGGTTATAACCACCACGCGGACGGATCGGACCGATCTCGGCGGTGAAGCCGATCTTGTAGGTATTGGCGTTGCCCGAAAGGTCGTAGTCGGACAGGCGATAGCCGAGATCGAGGTCGAACGACTTGACCAGACCGTCGCCGGCGAACACCGGGATTGCGCCTTCGACGAACACTTCCGTCACCTTGGTCTCGCCATCGACGGGCGGTGCTGCTGCACCAGCGCCGGCGAAGTTGCCATCGGCGCTGTTGCTGTCGGCGATGAAAAAGTACTGCTCGCGGCGGTATTCACCACCGACCACCAGCGAGATCGTCTCGCCGTCGGCCCAACCAAGGCCAACACCGGTATCACCGGTTGCATAGGCGTTGAATATGGTCATTTCGGTGGCGACATTGTTGAAGCTGGTGCCGGCCAATGCGTTGGCGGCGGCAGCGGTCACGCGACCCGGCTGCCACACGTTGTAGAACTGGCAGCCCGTGAACGAGCCCGCCGGGCAGTTCCGCAGGGCGTCCTCGATCCGCGAGGTCAGGAAATCGTTGGACCCCACGGTGTCGTTGGAGGTGCTCGCATACAGGAATGACGCGTCGTAGGTCCAGTTGTCGGTGATCGCGCCTTCAGTACCCAGTACCAAACGGTAGGTAGCGTCATCGGTGCGCGTGATGCGCGGACCGCCTTCGACATTGCGGCGGGCCACGTATACGTCCACCGGCTGGGCGGCATTGAAGCCGAGATCGCGGCAGGCAGTTCCGAGCAGGGGGCTGGAGCAGGGAAGGCCGCTCAACAAAGTGAAGAATGCACCGGACTCGGCGATCTGCACGCTGTCCTTGCGGTTGACGAACATCGTCTCGAGGTAGGGCTTGAAGTACTCGTTGACCTCGAACTTGACCGAGCTGCCGGCGGTGATGCGCTCGTCGGGACGCTGGAAGTAGTTCGGCGGCGCGTAGTTGTAGGGGTCGCCGTAGGCGGCACGCCAGGTGCCGTTGGGATTGAGACTACCCTGCGAGCCGTTGTTGCCCTGGACGAAATAGAAGTTGCCGGTCGCGTTGGTGCCCGAGCCACCGCAGCGCGTACCGGCCGCGTTAAGGGCGCACGACGAATAGTCGCGCTGGCCTTGAAACAGGGCGTCGTTCTCGCGATAGGTTATCCACGCCATGGCATGGCCGGCACCGTCGGCAAAGCGGCTGCCGAGCGCGATGTCGATGTTGCGCGAAGCGCCATCGAAGCCGGAGTCGCCCTCTTCGAAGGTGAACCCGCGAGCCCTCTGCAGGCCCTGCATGTAGGCGTTGTCGTTGTTGTGCTGGTAGGCGGAGTAGCCGCCATTGATGCTCAGGCCCTCGAACTCGGTGTCGAGCACGAAGTTGACCACGCCCGCGACGGCGTCGGAGCCGTACACCGCCGATGCGCCACCGGTGAGGATGTCGACGCGGCTGATGAGCGCGGCCGGGATGATGCTGATGTCGCGCAGCTCGGCAGGACCGGGCGGCAGGCGACGGTTGTTGACCAGGGTCAAGGTGCGCTCGGCACCCAGATTGCGCAGCGCCACCGTCGCATAACCCAGCGACGGATTGTTGTTCTGCGAGTCGAACGAAGCGGTCAGCTGCGGGTACTGATTGATCAGGTCCTCGACGCGGGTTGCGCCGGCGAACACGAACTCTTCACGCTCGATCTCGAGGACCGGCGACGAAGCGGTCACGGTTTGACTCTGAATGCGCGAGCCGGTGACGGTGATCGTCGACAGCACGGTCTCGTCGGTTTCTTCTTCTGTTTGGTCCTGCGCGAGCGCCGGACCGGCCAACAGCGTCATGCCGCCGGCCAGTAGGGCCAGGCGGATTGCGCCGGACAACTCGTTGAATTTGATCATGCTTTAATCCCCAGTATTCCCGTTGATTGATCGTGCACAGGTGCGACCTGCGTACACATTTTGCGTAACGGCGGATGTGAATTCGGGCCCACTACCCACCCCCTGAATTCCGGGGCTGGCACAACTATAACGCAAAGTTCACAACACGCCAATGTTGCGGTCATGAAGCGCGGATACGCATATTGAACAGCGCGTGGTCGCTTGCTGCGGTGGTCGCGCCGATCCGGTCCGGATCCTTTGCGGCTCGGACTGCCGTCAGCGCACCAGACGTCCAATGTCGTCGGCAGTCAGTGGGGTGCCTGCCGCTGGCACCCGGTTCACCACCGGCAGCGCCTCCGGCAGCGCGCTGTCGTCGAGCACGCAGCGCCACGCGAGGTCGAGAGCCTGGTGGGCGTAGGCCATCAGTGGCAGCATGCGGCCGGCAAATGCTGGCGCGCCGAGAAAGGCATCGAAGTGCTGGACGTGGTTTGGCTCCCAGTAGCGCAGCGCCACGCTGGGCGCATTCGTGCGCGCGGCGGCCGCCCACGCGCGCGAGGTGAATGCCGCTGGCACCAGACCGTCATCGGCACCATGCACGACGAGCACCCGCGACGTCCGCGGCACTGCAGTCGCCAGGGTCTGGGCGATTCCCTGCGCCAACGCAGTTGCCTGCGTGCCCTCGCCCGATCGCAGGCGGCGCACGCAGTCGAGCGCCGGGAAAGCGCGATCCTCGCCTTGCGCCAATTCATCGAGCAGCGCGATCCCGATTCCCGGTCCGATGCCGTTGCCGTCTGCCCACCATGCGGCGCGCTCGAGCGCGGTGTTCGCGCGCGGGTTGCCATCGGCGTCGACGGCGGAAAACGCGTAGCCGCAAACCGGCTGCGCCAGCGATGCGCGCGTGTAGGCCTGGCTGTAGGTCGCCACCAGGGCACGCCAAAGCTCCAGCCCCGAGTGGAACGCTGCCAACCGCAGCGGCAAATCTTCCCACCCGTTTGCACGCAGCACGGCCAGCGCGTCGCGAGCCTGCGCGACGGGATCTGCACCGCGCAGCAGGCCTGCGCCCGCAAGGCTGGCGCAGCGCGCGACTGCCGCAGCATGCAGTGCGGCCGGCGCGAGCACGCCGGGAGCGCCTTCGAACGCCGGATCGGCGAACAGGCAGGGCTGGTAGAGCGCTGCATCCAGCGCAAAGTCGAACAGGTGGCGGGTGCCCGTCACGGTGATATTGGGGGCGGCGGCAACCACCGCGTCGAAGGCCTCGCCGCCGGATAACTCCGCGGCACGCAGTACCGCTCCGCCGCCATTGGAAAGACCTGCGGCGATGATCCGGGTGTTCTCCGGCGTGAACGGTGCAAGGGAGGGGAACGCAAGATCCAGTGCGTGCAGCCCGAAGCGCATGGCCTGCAGTGTATGTGCGCCCCAGTCGGCTTCGGGATTGTCACGCGAATGCGCGTGGCGGAATGCGACGCGATGCGGCGCGGCGCCAGCCGTGGCGGTCGGCACGAAGGCCAGCTCGCCGCGGTCGCTGCGGGTGCCGTCGAGAGCCACTCCGGTAGCCGAATCGAAGTCGTACAGATCGCTGCCGAGGCCTTTGTCGGTGTAGACCACCGCGCAACCGCGCGGCAAGGCCCACGATGCGGCAAAGCCGATGGTGCCGTAGACCCCGCGCGAACCCGATACCGGGGCGACCAGCAGGCAGCGCGCGCTGCGATCGAAGGCGTCTGGAATCTGCGCCAATACGCGGTGCGGCGCGTTGGCGCCCGGCACGGTTGCCAGCGTCGCGAATTCACGACCATCGACCTTGGCTGTACTGCCGTAAAGGCTGCCGAAGCCGCCAGTTGGCGACAGATCGACGATGCCGCGCCAGTTGGTCCAGATCGCGCGCCGCCGCAATTCGGCCGGTGTCGGCAGTGCTGGATCGGCGAAGCCAGGCGCTGGACCACGCAGCCCGTCCAGCGCCATACCTGCGGTGAGCAGGTCATCGGCGCCCTGGTGGCGGGTCTGCCGGATCTCGCGGGTGAACTCGTCGGTCATGGGCCGGATCGCGTCGCGCGGGGCGCACGCACCCACACAGAGTAGCGAAAGGCAGGCAATGATGATGCGCATGCGGCCGGCTGCAAGCATTCTTGCATGCTAGCAGCACGCGCGCGCCGGTCCAGTGGACCTCCATCCGAGGCAGCCGGCGGACAATCCCCGCGCATCGCGCCGATGCCGACCGGTTAGCATTGTCCGATGACCCGCATCGTGATCGCCGACGACCACCCGCTGTTCCGCCGCGCGCTCGCGCAGGCGGTGCGCGAGATCGTGCCCGATGCGCTGCTGGCGGAGGCTGCGGACCTGGCGAGCGCACGCGCCGATCTGGCCGCACACAGCGATACCGACCTGCTGCTGCTCGACCTGCACATGCCGGGCAACCACGGACTGGTGGGACTGGCCGCGATCCGTGCGGAATTTCCGAGCGTGGCGGTGGCGATGATTTCGGCCCACGACGATCCAGCCACGATCCGGCGCGCGCTGGATCATGGCGCTGCCGGGTTCATCTCCAAAAGCGCCGACCTTGCCGAGCTCAAGCGCGCGGTGGCCTGCGTGCTGGATTGCCGCACCTACGTGCCGCCCGCGCGCAGCGAGGCGCTGACCGCCAGCGGCGCGGCCAGCGATCGCGATCTGGCTGCCCGACTGGCCGCACTGACTCCGCAGCAGTTCCGGGTGCTGGCGCTGGTGGCCGAAGGCAAGCTCAACAAGCAGATCGCCGCCGCGCTCGGCGTGCAGGAGCGCACCATCAAGGCGCACCTGTCGTTGATCTTCGAGCGCCTGGGCGTGCGCAACCGCACCCAGGCCGGCGTGATGCTGCGCTCGCTGGAACTCATCGACCCCACCCGAGCCTCGCTGTAGGAGCCCACCCTGTGGGCGAGCCATGTTGCAGCACGAACCGGATGTCGCGGTCGCGCACACGGTGCGCTCCTACACACCACCGAATGCCGCGATGTCGTGTAGGAGCCCACCCTGTGGGCGAGCCATGTTGCAGCACGAACCGGACGTGGCGGTCGCGCACACGGTGCGCTCCCACGCACCACGACCGCCGCGCTCATGTAGGAGCCCACCCTGTGGGCGAGCCATGTTGCAGCACGAACCGGATGTCGCGGTCGCGCACACGGTGCGCTCCTGCACACCATCACCTCCGCAGTTGTGTAGGAGCCCACCCTGTGGGCGACCCATGCTGCAGCACGAGCCGGATGTCGCGGTCGCGCACAGGGTGCGCTCCTACACAACCGCAACAGGTTCCATTGCCGACACCGTCCAGCGGTACAGGCTCACCCACGCCTTGCGCGCGCGCGCATCGAAGCGCGGACCGTTGACCTCGGCGAGTGTATCGATCAGCACATTGCCCACCGCCTGATAGTGGGCGGTCTGTGCCCCAGAACGCCGGTGCCGTTCGCCCAGTTCGCGCAGCGCGATCGTCAGTTCGCCCAAATCGTGCAGATGGCCGACCAGCACCAGCACGGTATCGGCCAGCTTTCCCTCCTGCGAGGTGGTGTCCAGCGGGAACATCGTACGTACCGCTGGCGCGTGGTCGAACAGGCGGCGATAGAACAGGCGGCCGAACGTTGCCGGGTCTGCGGCAACCGCAGCGACGGTGTCGCGGAGCACGGGCGCGTCGGCGGTTTCGAGCGCCTTGCGGTACAACGCGTCGGTCGAATTCATCGGCAGTTCTGGGCAATGGGGGTACAGACATCCACGGCTGTGCTGAGCATCGCAAGTCTCCCGATCGCCGACACCAAACGACACCACCGGCCCGGTTTTGGTTATAAGTGCGGGATACCCGATAGATCGCCACCACGAGCAAGCAATGAGCGACACCACCCAGACCGTGCACCTGAAGATCGAACGGCGCTCCAATCATCCGTGGATCTTCCAGAAGATGGTCGACAAGCCCGAGCCACGGCCCAAGCCCGGCAGCGTGGTCGAGATCGTCGACCGCGACGGCACCTGGGCCGGACGCGGCTTTTACAACGGCCACTCGCGGATCGCGCTGCGCGTGCTCACTGCCGACCCGGATGAGGCGATCGATGCGAGCTTCTTCGCGCGCAAGATCGCCGATGCCGTCGGCCTGCGCCGCGAACTGCTCGGCCTCGACCGGATCACCGACGCCTATCGGCTGGTGCATTCGGAAGGCGATGGCTTGTCGGGACTGGTGGTCGACCGCTTCGGCGATACCTTGGTGATCGAGTACTTCTCCGCTGGCATGTGGCGGGTACGCGACCAGGTGCGCGCAGCGCTCGCGACCCATTTTCCCGACGCCCATCACTACTGGTTTACCGAGGCGCACGTGCAGAAACAGGAGAGCTTCGACTGCAAGCCGCCTGAAGCACCAACACCGACCATCATCACCGAGCACGGCGTGCGCTTTCGCGCGGCCCCAGGCAGCGGCCACAAGACCGGCTTCTTTGCCGACCAGCGCGACAACCGCAAGCTGCTCAGCGAGTTCACTGCCGGCAAGCGGGTGCTCGATCTGTGCTGCAATTCCGGTGGTTTCGGCATCACCGCCAAGACCATCGGCGGCGCCGAGGACGTCACCGGCATCGACCTCGACGAGGAAATCCTTCAGATCGCCGAGGGCAACGCCAAGCTCAACAAGGCCCGCGTGCGCTTCGTGCAGGCCGACATCTTTCCGTGGCTGCGCGAAGTCGCCGTCGGCAAGCGCGAGCTGTACGACGTGGTGATCCTGGATCCTGCCAAAATGACGCGCGATCGCGAGCAGGTGATCCCGGCGCTGAAGAAATACCTCGACATGAACAAGCTGGCGATGGGCGCGGTCGCCCCCGGCGGCATCCTGCTGACCTGCTCGTGCACGGGCCTGGTCAGCGAGGAGCAGTTTCTCGACATGCTGCGCCGCGCGGCGTTCTACGCCAACCGCACGCTGCAGGTGCTGCGCGTCAGTGGCGCCGGCCCCGACCACCCATGGCTCGCGCACGTGCCCGAGAGCCGCTACCTGAAAGCGGCGTTTTGCCGCGTGTGGTGATCGCGCGATGAACGACGGTCACCCCCGCGACGTGGACAACCCCAGCGGGCACGCTGCACCCACCTCGCTGGAGGCGGTGTGGGACGACGCGTGGTCGCGCCTGGTGCGCGGCGCTGCGCGACGCAATCACGCATTCCACAACTGCGCGCTGGCCACGATCGGCGAGGACGGTGCGGACGCACGCACGGTGGTGCTGCGGCACGCCGATCGGATGGCGGGGCAACTGCGCATCCATACCGACCGCCGCAGCGCCAAGCTCGGCCAGTTGCTGCACGACGACCGGGTCTGCCTGCTGTTCTACGGCGACAGCGTGCAGGTTCGCGTGCGCGGGATCGCCCACGTGCAGGTCGACGATGCCGAGTGCGATGCGGCGTGGCGCTCGATTAGCCCGATGTCGCGCCGCTGCTATCTGACCACCGGCGCACCCGGTACACCGAGCCACGCGCCGACGTCCGGCCTTTCGGCAGAGATCGAGAGCGGACGACCCGCCGTCGAAGTCACCGAAGCGGGTCGCGCGTTTTTCGCGATAGTGGTAGTTCAAGCGCAAGCCATCGAGTGGCTCCATCTGGCCGCGAGTGGCCAACGGCGCGCCGGCTTCAGTCGCACCGGCGGCGGCTGGATGTCGACCTGGTTGATTCCGTAGACAGCACCTTCGGCAAGGCCGTGCGGCAGGTCGGGACGCCCTGCCAAACGGGGCGATTGCATCGATGAGTGGGTGCTGCGCCGCGCAGATGGCTAACCCCGGCGCGCGCTATGGTGCGTTGCACGGATCGATACCCGGACGAGGACCCACCATGCGCCGCCACCTTCTTGCCCTGGCCATCGCCGCCATGACCGCCACTGCCGCCGCCGAAGCACCCGACTACGCGCTGACTGTCTACAGCTCGGCCGTGCCCGGCCAGATCACGGTCGAGGGACTTGCAGGCTACGGCATGGCACTGCCCGGCTATGCGCTGGTGCGCGATGCGCGGGCGATGACGCTGTCGAGCGGCGCGAGCACGATCCGATTCTCCGACGTGGCCAAGCGCATCGATCCGACCACGGTGGCGTTCAGCTCGCGCACCGATCCGGCCGGCACGCGGGTGATCGAGCAGAACTTCCAGTTCGACCTGGTCAGCCAGCAGAAGCTTATCGAGCGCTACATCGGCCAGGACATCACCGTAGAGCAGCAGCGCGGCGATGCGCTCGAGCGCGTCAGCGGGCGCCTGCTGTCGGCCAACGGCGGGCTGATCGTGCAGAAACCCGGTGGCGAAGTGCTGACCATCGGCAGCTGGAGCAACGTGGAGTTTCCCAGCCTGCCGGGCGGTCTGATCACCCAACCGACCCTGGTGTGGCTGATCGATGCGAAAAAGGGCGGCGTGCATCAAACCGAGGTCGCCTACCAGACCCAAGGGATGACGTGGTGGACCGACTACAACGTGACGCTGCGCGGCGATGATGCCGGGTGCACGATGGATCTGGCCGCGTGGGTCACCGTGGTCAACCAGAGCGGCGGCAGTTTTCCGGACGCGCAGCTCAAGCTGGTCGCGGGCGATGTCAATCGCGCACCATCAGCATCGCAGCCGACGATGATGATGGCCAAGGCGATGGGCTCTACCGCCGAGGCCGATAGCAGCGGCTTCGCCGAATCGCAGCTGTTCGAGTACCACCTGTACACGCTCGGTCGGCGCACCGACCTGCCGGACCAGTCGACCAAGCAACTGGAGCTGTTTCCGGCCGCGGCCGGCGTGGGCTGCAAGCGCCAGCTGGTATTCACCGGCAGCCCACTGCCGTGGCGGCAATGGTCCGCGCCGATCAGCGACCAGGGCTATGGCGCGAGCAGTGAAGGCACGGTCGGTGCGTATCTGGAGTTCGACAACAAGCAGGCCAACGGGCTCGGCATGCCGCTGCCAGCCGGCCGCGTGCGGGTCAACCAGGCCAGCGTCGACGGCGCGCTGGAGTTCATCGGCGAAGACCTGATCAAGCACACGCCACGCAACGAGACGCTGGTGATCAAGCTCGGCAACGCCTTCGATGTGGTCGGCGAGCGCAAGCAGGTGAGCTTCGCGTTCGACACGGCGGCGCGCAAGATCAGCGAGACGATCGAGGTCAGCGTACGCAACCGCAAGCTGGCAGCGGCCAAGGTGGTGGTGCGCGAGTATCTGTATCGCTGGAGCGACTGGCGCATCGTCAGCCACAGCCAGCCCTTCGTGAAGCACGACGCGGCGACCATCGACTTCGCACTCGATATCGCGGCCGATGGCGAGGCGAAGGTGCGCTACGTGGTCGAGTACAGCTGGTAGGCGATTGCCACGACCGTTGCCGTAGGGCAGGTCGCCTCGACCTGCCATCCCGGTCGCCACCACAGTGATCGATGCGACGCGCAGAGCGTCAGGTCGGGACGACCTGCCCTTCGAACCACCAACGTTTCCTGCGACATTCGATACTGAGCAAAACTGCTAGGCTCGACGGTCAACGTCATCGGCTTTTCCCGAGTGAGCACTCCCGCGGTTTCCTCGCCACCGGTTGGACCGCGCAAGGCCGCTGTGGCATTCGTGTTCATCACCGTGCTGCTGGACATGCTGGCCTTCGGGGTGGTGATCCCGGTGCTGCCGCAGCTGATCCGCGACTTCGTCGGCGGCGACTATGCGCAGGCGGCGGTGTGGGTGGGGATCTTTGGCACGTTGTTCGCGGTTGCGCAGTTCGTGTGCTCGCCGATCCAGGGTGCGCTGTCGGATCGCTTCGGGCGGCGACCGGTGATCCTGCTGTCCAACCTCGGCCTCGGGCTCGATTTCATCCTGATGGCGCTGGCCAATACGCTGCCGCTGCTGTTCCTTGGCCGCGTGCTCGCGGGTGTTACCGCCGCCAGCGTGGCTACGGCCAACGCCTATATCGCCGACGTGACGCCAGCCGATCGGCGCGCCGGGGCGTTCGGCATCGTCGGTGGCGCGTTCGGACTCGGCTTCGTGCTGGGGCCGGCGTTGGGCGGCTTGCTCGGTGGCATCGACATCCGCCTGCCGTTCTGGGTGGCCGCGGGACTTGCCTTGCTCAACTTCGCGTACGGCTTTTTCATCCTGCCGGAGTCCTTGCCGCTGGAAAAGCGCAGCGCGCGCATCGACTGGCGCCGCGCCAATCCGGTGGGCGCGCTGCTGATGCTGCGCAGTTTTCCGCGCGTGTTCGGGCTGGCGCTGCTCGCGTTCACCTCCAACCTCGCGCACTACGCCCTGCCCTCCACCTTCGTGCTCTACACCGACTATCGATACGGTTGGGGTGCGCAGAAGGTCGGGCTGGTACTGGCCCTGGTCGGCATCTCCAACGTGCTGGTGCAGTTGGTGCTGGTCAGGCGCGTGGTGCCGCGTTTCGGCGAGCGACGCACCCTGCTGGCGGGCCTGCTGTTCGGCATGGGCGGCTTTGCGATCATGGGTCTGGCACCGCAGGGCACGCTGTTCCTGCTCGGTATCCCGCTGCTGGCGCTGTGGGGATTGGCCGGACCGGCGACGCAGTCGCTGCTCAGCCGTCGAGTGCCCGACGACCAGCAAGGTCGCCTGCAGGGTTCAATCGCCAGCGTGGTGGCGGTGGCGGGCATCTTCGCGCCGTGGCTGTTCACCCACATATTCGCCGCCGCAATCGCGCCCGACGCGTTGCTGGCGCTGCCGGGCGCTGCATTCGTGGTGTCGACCCTGCTGCTGGGCGTTGCCTTCGTGCTGGCTCTGCGGGTGGCGCGTGCCTGAACTGCGGGCGTTGCGAGCGACTCGCGGAAGCGCTCGAACTGCGCGATGATGGGTGACCCTGTGTCTTCCAGGTACGCGATGGACGGAACCGCGCAACTGCAACGTCTGCTGACCTCGCCGTGGCGGCGCGAATTCACGCGCAGCGCCCTGGATCGCGGCATGGAATACGCATCGCAAGGCGACGTGCTGTCGACCGAGATCGTGACTGAGGCACAAGGACTGCGCATCCAGGCCGAGGTCGCCAGCAGCGAAGGCGAGCCGTTCGCCGTCGAGCTGCTGGTCGGCTTGAACGAGCGCCAGCTGCGGCTGGGCACGACGTGTACGTGCGCGGTCGGCAATCGCTGCAAACACGCAGCGGCGGTACTGCATCGACTCGAGGACGATGCCGAGCGCAGCGCGCCGATCGCCGAGGATCCCGCAGCGCTCGAGCCATGGACGCGCTGGTTCGAACGGGTGGCGATGCTCGGCGAAGACACCCGCCCGAGCAGCGGTGCGGCTGGCGAGCAGGTGCTGGTATTCGTGATCGATGCAGCCACCGACTCCGCGCCGATCCCGGTCCTGCGCGTGCGACCGACCTGGCTCAAGCGCCTGCCCGGCGGGCAGCTGGGCGAGCCGTTGCCGTTTGCCGCTGGTGCGATGAGTGCGCGCGAGTGGGGCCCGCTGCTCGACGACCACCAGCATGATCTGATGGCGCGCGTGCTGCTGATGACCGGCGCCTATCACCAGGGCAGCCACGGATTCTCGCTCGAGGGCCGCCGCGGCGAGCGCCTGCTGCGCGAGCTGCTCGCCACCCAACGCTGTCACTTCAAGCGCAGCACCGCGCCCGCACTCGGCCTCGGCGAAGCGCTGCCGGTGGAGTGGCGCTGGCATGTGCTGTCCGACGGCAGCCAGCGCCTCGAAGCGACCTCGGTGCCGGGCCGACAGGTCGCGCGCGCCGAGGGTCTTTGGTATGTCGACGAGACCGAGGCGCGCATCGGCCCGCTGCTGAGCACACCCGTCGCGCTGCTGGCCGCACTCGATGCGCCGGCCCTGCGCCCTGAGCACACGGCCAGCATCGCCAGCCAATGGGCCGACCTGCCGCAGCTCGCCGGGCTGCCGGCACCGATCAAGCTGGATGCGCCCGAAGTCTGGAAGCTCGATCCGGTGCCGACCCTGCGCCTGTTGAACCTCGCCCTCAAGCGCCCGGTCGAAGCACCCAACCGCCCTTATGAGAACGTCGTCTATGCCGAATTCGGATTCGACTACGGCGGCATCGCGCTGCCGTCCGAGTCGCTGTCGCGGCGCGAGAACCGGGTGCTCGATGGACGCCCCGTCACCGTCGAGCGCGATCTCGCGCGCGAACGCGAGGCTGCTGCCGCGTTGCGCCGTGCGGGTCTGATCACCGCCACCAACAGTCGCGAGGCGATGGTGGTCTCCAGCGGTCGACTGCGCGCTTCGCACTACGTGGTGGCCGGTGGCAGGCTCGACCGCGCCGAGGTGCTGCTCGATACCGTGCCCGCGCTGCGCAGCGCCGGATTCCGGGTCGATTTTTCGCACGAGTTTCCGCTCGAGCTGCTGGATGCGCCCGGCGAGTGGTCGGCGCGGATGTCCGGCGACGGCGCGAGCGGCTGGTTCGATCTCGAGCTCAGCGTGACCGTCGACGGCGAGCGCATCGCGCTACTGCCGATCCTGCTCAAGGCGCTCAGCGATCGCAGCCTGCCGCGCGACGACGACGACAACGAGGGCGTGTGGTACGCGCCGATCGACGAGCGCCGGCGCCTGCCGCTGGCGCGCGCACGGGTACGGGCGCTGGTGGCCCCACTGATGGAATGGCTCGACGATGCCAATCCCAAACGCGGCAAGCTGCGGGTGCCGCGCTCGGCGGTCACCGCAGTCGCCGAACTCGACGACGCCGGCATCGCGCTCGATCCGCGTACGCGTGAGCGTCTGCGTACCGCGCTGGCCCAGCTCAAGCCCTCGCCGGATGCGCCACTGCCCGATGTGCCCGCAGGCTTCGATGCGCAGCTGCGCGACTACCAGCGCGACGGCCTGCGGTGGCTCGACTTTCTCGCTGTGGCCGGCATCGGCGGCGTGCTGGCCGACGACATGGGGCTGGGCAAGACCGTACAGGTACTGGCCCACGTGTGGGCGCGCCGTCTCGCGCAACCAAAGATGGCGCCGACGTTGGTGGTGTGTCCGACCTCGGTGCTGCTCAACTGGCGCGAGCAGGCCGAACGCTTCGTGCCGCAGATGAAGCTGCTGGTGTTGCGCGGTGCCGAGCGCGAGGCGCTGTATCCGCGCATCCCCGAATCGCATCTGGTGGTGACCAGCTACGCGCTGCTGGCGCGCGATCGCGACATCCTCGCCCAGCAGCTCTTCGACCTCGCGGTATTCGACGAAGCACAGGCGATCAAGAACGCGAAAGCGAAAACCGCGCAGGCGGCGCGCGATATCAATGCGCAGCGCAAACTCGCGGTCACCGGCACGCCGCTGGAGAACCACCTCGGCGAGCTGTGGGCGCAGTTCGACCTCGTACTGCCCGGCCTGCTCGGCAGCGAGCGCGGTTTCGCGCGCCACTACCGTACGCCGATCGAAAAACACGGCGATGCCGAACAGCAGGCGCGACTGAACCGCCGCATCGCGCCGTTCATGCTGCGCCGGACCAAGTCGCAGGTCGCGCGCGAACTGCCGCCCAAGACCGTGATCGTGCAGCGGGTCGAGCTGGAGGGCCGCCAGCGCGAGCTGTACGAAACGCTGCGCCTGGCCATGCACGAGCGGGTGCGCGACGCGGTCGCCGCGCGCGGCCTGGCGCAATCGGGGATCGTGGTGATCGACGCGCTGCTCAAACTGCGCCAGGTGTGCTGCGATCCGCGACTGGTCAAACTCGAGCGCGCCGCCGAGATCGAACAATCGGCCAAGCTCGACGCGCTGCTCGAGATGCTCGAGCCGCTGATCGCCGATGGCCGCCGGATCCTGCTGTTCTCGCAGTTCACCAGCATGCTCGACCTGATCGAGCAGCACCTGCTCGAACACCACTGGCGCTACGTGCGTCTGGATGGCGGGACGGTCGATCGCGAAACGCCGATCCACCGGTTCTCGCGCGGCGACGTGCCGCTGTTCCTGCTGTCGCTGAAGGCCGGCGGCACCGGACTGAACCTGACCGCCGCCGATACCGTGATCCACTACGACCCGTGGTGGAACCCGGCCGCCGAACTGCAGGCCACCGACCGCGCGCACCGCATCGGCCAGGACAAACCGGTGTTCGTGTACAAACTGATCTGCGCTGGCACCGTGGAAGAACGCATCCAGGCCCTGCAGCAGCGCAAGAGCGCATTGGCGCAAGCGGTACTCGATGGCGGCAGCAGCGGCGCGCTGAACTTCGCGCAGGAAGATCTGGATGCGTTGTTTGCGCCGTTGGTGTGAGGAGGGCGGCGAATGGCGAATGGCGAATGGCTAGCGGGAAAGCGGGCTCGGGGCGCTCGTAAGCGGTAAGAGGGGAGTGGTGAGTTTCGGGCTCGCCCACTTGCCTGCAAACAAGACTTCCTCGATGGGGGATCCGGTACGACAGCTGCCGGCCGGCGGCGTCAGGGGGCCTTGGTGGCGGGTGTCGGCGTTCGCAAGGCACCGCAGAGCTGTCTGCCTGAGAATCAGCGCGCGGCGATTCTGGCGGTCCTCCACAGACCGCGGTTTCGCGATCAAACGCCGGCGCACACCGAGTGAGCCTCTGAACAACTCGCGCGCAGCGCAAACCTCGGCGGCCAAGCGCAGCTGACCCACCGCCGCGCCGCAGCATCGGGTGGCCGCGGACCATTGATCTCGATCAAGGCCTGCGGCGCCCCGCGGACTAGGCTTGCGGCAGTAGCGCCGTGGGGGCGCTGGCCGGGAGCGCCGATGCATCACGCGACGGCTGACGAGGACGGTGCCACGGCGGAAGCCGCGATCGGCGAAGTGCTCGACGCGCAGGCGCGCGCTCGTGCCGACCTCCACGCCGCGCGCGCCGAGGCCGCGGCGCGAATCGCGCGTGCGCGTGAGGATGCGCGGCGCATCGCCGCGCGCGCCGGCGAACGCCTGCAGCGCGCGCTGGCCCGCCACGAGGGCGCGCTGCGCGAGGCGGTCGCGGGCATCGATGCCGCGCTCCCGCCGGACGCCGACGCCACGGTGGATCCACGCGCGCTCGAGGACGCGGTGCGCGCGGTCGCGGCCGATCTCGCGGGTAGCGCGGCGTGAGCGCCGGCGGCGACCTCGACTACGCGCTGGCGCGGCTCGCCGCCCGCCGCGCGCGGCGTCCGGGCCCCGCGACCTGGCGTGCGCTCGAATCGCTGCGCGCCTTCGCTCCGGCCCTGGCCGCCGCGCGCAACGGCGGTCTGGTCCACTGGCTCGACGGGATCGATGCGCGCTCCGACCCGCACCGCATCGAGGCAGCGTTGCGCGCAGCGTGGCGGGCCGAAGTGGCGGCGCTCGCGCGCTGGCTGCCCGCGCGCTGGCAGCCCGCGCTGGCGGCCTGCGCTGACTGGATCGACCTGCCGCGGCTGCGCGCGATCGGCGCCGCCGAAGGCGCCGACAAAGACCTCGCCCGGCTGCATGCGTCGCTGCCGGGCGGGCACCGCGATCCCGACGCCGCGTGGCAGGCGCTGCTGCTGGCGCGCCTGTGCGAGGCGGGCGCCGTCAGCGATCCCGCCTTCGCGCGCCTCGCACGCGCGCTGACCTTGCACCGCGAACGCTTCGCCGTACTGCCACCAGGCAATGGTTGGCCGCTTCGAGCGGACCTGGACGACTGGCTACTGGGCTTCCTGCACACCGCGCCGCCGGGTCCCGCGACCGCGTTCGCCTGGGTCGCCCTGCAAGCGCTGGAGATCGAACGCGTGCGCGGCGTGCTGCTGCCGCGCGCCGCGCGCGAGGCCGCGGCATGATGCGGCCGCGCCCCGCGCGCTGGTTCGAAGTGCTCGTCGCGCGCGAGGACACCACCTTGCTGCTGGAGGCACTGGCCGCCACCGGCGCGGTCGAACTCGAGGCACGGCAGGCCGCGGCACTGCCGGAAGACTTGCTCGCGGCGCAGCCCGGGCTCGGCGAGTTCGCAGCGCTGGAAGCACGCCACGCGGCCTACTGGCCGCGCGATCGCTCGCAGCCGTCGCGCTTCCCGGAGCCGCCGGCGACGACGCTGGCGCGAGGGATGGGCGCACTGCGCGCCTGGGCTGCGGCCGCCGAACCCGATATCGCAGCGCTGCAGGCGCTCGATGCCTCGCGCGAAGCGGCCGTCGCCTGGCTCGCCGCACTGGCGGCATTACGCGACGCAGGCAGCACGCTGCGTCCGGGTGCATTGGCAGCCTGTGCACCGCAATTGGTGGCCGCGCTGGCACGTACGCCTCTGGCGCAGGCGCCGAATTTCGGCGCCGCGGCGCTGGTCCGCCTGCTGCCGGATGCCGACGACGCGGTGCGCGCGCTGCTGCTCGCCGACGCGCCTACGGCCGCGCGCTTGCAATCACAGGTCGCGGCCACGCACGGTCACTGGTGGCCAGCCCCGGAGTGGCTGGCTGCAGACCTGCCGGCGAGCCTGGCCGAAGGGCATGCGGCGCTGTCGCGCAACGACGAAACAGCACGCGCGCGGCGCGCAGCGCTCGATGCCCTCGACCAGCGGCACGGACTCGCCGGCGTGCTGTCAGACCTCGCGCGCCTGCGCTGGCTGCTTGGCGCGGCGCGCGGGATCGGCAGCGAGGGGCTGTTCGCGCGGATCACCGGATGGACCTCGGATGTCTCCGGAGCGGCCCTGCGCGCGGCGCTCGAAGCCAGCGGCGCGCGCGCCCTGCTGGATTACCCCGCAGCGCCGCGCGGACTGCCGCCGCCGCTGCTGTTGCGCAACCCAGCATGGGCGCGGCCGTTCGAGCTGTTCGCCCGCGCCTTCGGCGTGCCGGGACGCAACGAGGCAGACCCGACACCGGTGCTGGCCGTCGTGGTGCCGCTGATGTTCGGCTACATGTTCGGCGACGTGGGCCAGGGGGCGGTACTGCTCGCAGTCGGCACCTGGCTGCGCCGGCGCCACCCACTGGGCCGGCTGCTGATGTGGGGCGGCGCGGCGTCGATAGGTTTCGGCTTCGCCTTCGGCAGCGTGTTCGCGCGCGAGGACCTGATACCCGCGCTGTGGCTGCATCCGCTCGCGCACCCGGTCACTGTGCTCGCAGTGCCGGTTGCCGCGGGTGCGGCGCTGCTCGCGCTGGGGCTCGCGCTGTCGGCGCTCGGCGCGTGGTGGCGCGGCGCGCTGGGCGAATGGTGGCTGCGCGATGCCGGCGCCGCGCTGTGCTGGCTCGGCCTGCTCGGCGCGGTGCTCGATGCACGCGCGCTATGGCTGGCCGGCGGCGGCGCGCTGTGGATGGCGCTCGGCCACGGGCTGCACGCGCGGCGCGCGGCGGCGGCGCTGGCCGGCCTCGGCGAATGCCTCGAGCGCACGCTGCAGTTGTGCGTCAACACGCTGTCCTTCGCTCGCGTCGGCGCCTTCGCACTGGCCCACGCCGGCCTCGGCAGTGCGGTCGCCGCGTTGGCCGATTCCGCAGGCCACCCGCTGGGCGCGGCACTGGCGATGCTCGTCGGCAACCTCGTGATCCTGCTGCTGGAGGCGCTGGTGGTGTCGATCCAGGCGACCCGGCTGGTGCTGTTCGAGTTCTTCGCCCGCTTCCTCGAGGCCGCCGGCCGCGTCTTTGTGCCGCTGCCGCCGCCCCCGAGCCATCCCCAGGAGGCCTGAATGTCCGCACCGTCCGCACCACCGTTTGCGCCGCGCCTGCGGCTGCTGCTCGGCGCCGTCGCCGTGGCCGCACTGCTCGGCACCCTGCTGTTGGTCCTGGCCCCGCTCGCGCTCGCGCAGGACGGCACGCCGCGTGCGCCGCTGGACGCCGCCGCGAGCTGGGCCTTCGCCGCTGCCGCGCTGGCCACCGCCGCGTCGTCGATCGGCGCCGGGCTCGCGGTCGGGCGCGTGGGCAGCGCGGCGATCGGCGCGCTGGTCGAGAAGCCCGAGCTGTTCGGCCGCCTGCTGATCTTCATCGGGCTGGCCGAAGGCATCGCGATCTACGGCCTGATCGTCTCGATCCTGATCCTCAACCGGCTCGGCTGAAAATGGCGGCGATCGTATTCTTCGGCGGCGAGGCAGAGGCTGCGGGCTGGCGGCTCGCCGGCGTACGCGCGGTTGTCGCACCGGCCGCGACCAGAGTGGGCGAAGCCTTCGAGGCGGCCTGCGCCGATGCGCAGCTGGTGCTGCTCGACGCGGCCACCGCCGCGCGGCTGCCGCCGACCGTGCTCGCTACCGCGCGCGCGGCCGGACGCGCCCTGCCCTGCGTGCTGCCCGCAGCGACTGCCGACGCCGTGCCCGACCCCGTGGTTGGCGCCGCACGGCGCCAGTTGGGGATGGACGAATGAGCCTCGAAGCACGCAAGGCCGCGCTGCTTGCGCTGGTCGACGACGACCTGCGCCGCCAGCGCGCCGCGCTGCTGGATGCAGCCGACAGGCAGGCCGTTGCGCTGCGTACCCAGGCCCGCGCGCAGGCGACCGCGCGGGTGCGCGAGGCGCTCGCGGGCGGGCGCGCGCGGCGCGACGCAGCACTCGCCGCCGCCACCGCGCGGCGCCAGACCCGCGAACGGCTGGCGCGCCAGGGCCGCGCCAGCGCTGCGTTGGCTGCCGCATGGGCCGCGCTGCCGCGCGAACTCGAACGCCGCTGGGGCGAGCCGGCGGCGCGGCACGAGTGGCTCGCCAATGCGCTGGCGCGCGCGGCGCACGAACTCGACGGCACCGGTGGAACTTGGCTGCTGCACCACGCGCCCGGCGCACCGACCGCGGAGCTCGACGCCGCCACCGCGTCGGCACCCGCGGCGATCGAGTGCATCGCCGATCCCGGACTGCGCGCCGGCGTGCGCATCGCCCGCGGCGGCAACGTGCTGGACGCGAGCCTCGACGGCCTGCTCGCCGACCGCGATGCGGTGGCCTCGGCGGTGCTGCGCGCGCTGCAGCACGCGCCATGAGCCGCGCCATACTGCACTGGATCTCAGGCCCCGTGCTGCGCGCACATCGCGAGGGCGACTTCGCACTGCGCGAGGCGGTGGCGGTCGGCGAGCGCGGTCTGCTGGGCGAGGTGGTGCGCATCGACGGCGCCGAGATCGTGGTCCAGGTCTACGAGGACACCACTGGCCTGCGCCCGGGCACCCCGATCGAGGGCAGCGGCATGCCGCTGGCGGTGGAACTCGGCCCGCACCTGCTGGGTGGCATGTTCGACGGCCTGCTGCGCCCGCTCGGCGGCGTGCACGAGGCCTTCGTGGCCGCCGGCGGGCGCGCAGCACCGCCGCAGTCGTTCGGCTTCGAGCCGGTGGCCGTTGCGGGCGCAGCGGTGGCGCCGGGCGCGTTGCTCGGCCACTTGCGCTGTGGGCAGTCGATGCCGCAGCCGGTGCTGTGCCCTCCCGCGGTGCAAGGCGTGCTCGAATGGATCGCCGCTGCGGGCCCGTGCAGCGACGTCGATCCGCTGTGCGCGGTGCGCGACGCCGCGGGCGTCAGTCACCCGATCGCCGCGCGCCAGCGCTGGCCGGTGCGCACGCCGCGCCCGGTGCGCCGGCGACTTCCGGCAGACGCGCCGCTGGTCACGGGGCAGCGCATCCTCGATTCGCTGTTCCCGGTCGCACTCGGCGGCAAGGCCGCTATCCCCGGCGGCTTCGGCACCGGCAAGACCGTGCTGCTGGAAGCGCTCGCGCGCGGCTGTGCGGCCGACGTGATCGTCTACCTCGGCTGCGGCGAGCGAGGCAACGAGATCGCCGGCGTGCTGGAGGAGTTCCCGCAGCTGGCCGACCCGCGCAGCGGGCGCTCGCTGATGGAGCGCACGGTGATCGTGGCCAACACTTCCAACATGCCGGTAGCCGCGCGCGAGGCCAGCATCTACAGCGCAGTCACCGTGGCCGAGTGGTTTCGCGACCAGGGCCTCGACGTCGCGCTGATGGCCGACTCCACCAGCCGCTGGGCGGAAGCCCTGCGCGAGGTCTCCGGGCGCTTCGGCGAACTGCCGGGCGAGGGCGGCTATCCCGCCTACCTGTCCTCGCGGCTGGCCGACTTCTACGAGCGCGCCGCGCGCGTGGAGACGCTCGGCGGCCGCACCGGTTCGGTCACTGTGATCGGCGCCATCAGCCCGCCCTCGGGCGATTTCTCGGAACCGGTCACCAGCCACACCAAGCGCTACGTGCGCGCGTTCTGGGCCCTCGACGTGCGCCGCGCGCAGGCACGCTTCTACCCCGCGGTGCACCCGCTGCAGTCCTACGCCGACAACCCGCGAGGCTTCGCGACGTGGTGGGCCGCGCAGGGCAACGACGCATGGTGGTCGCTGCGCCGGCGCTTCCTGTCGCTGCTGGAGGAGCAGGCGCGGCTGGAACGCATGGCGCGGATCATCGGCAAGGACGCGCTGCCGGCGCGCCAGCAGCTCGCACTGCTGTGCGCGGAACTGCTCAATGAGGGCTTCTTGCGCCAGTCGGCGTTCTCGCCGATCGACCGCGTGGCGCCGCCTGCCAAGCAGGGCGCGATGATGCGCCTGCTGGCGCGCTTCATGGATCTGGCCGAGGACGCGCTCGCCGCAGGCGCCGCGGTGACCGCGATCGCCGCCCTGCCCTGCCTGCGCCCGCTGGCGCGGATGGGCGAGGAGATCGCCCACGACCAGCCGCAGCGCTTCACCGAACTGCAGACCCGCATCGAGGCCGAGTTCGGCAGCCTGCGGTCCGCCGAGACAGGGGAGGCGCATGCGCCCGCTGCTGCTGGTTGAAGGCGCGGCGGCCCGCCTCGACGGGCCGCTGCTGTTCCTGCGCCGCACGCTCGACGTCGGCCTCGGCGACGCGGTCGAGGTGCGCGGGCGAGACGGCCGCGTGCGGCCGGGCCGCGTCGCCGCGGTCGGCGAGGACATGCTCACCATCGAGGTATTGGAGTCCACCGCCGCCCTCGATCTCGACCGCACGGTGGTGCGCTTCCTCGGCGAGCCGATCTCCTTCGCACTCGGGCCCGGCCTGCTGGGGCGCGTGTTCGATGGCATCGGGCAGGTCATCGACGGCGGCCCGCCGCTCGCGGCATCCGTGCGCCGGCCGATCGATGGTCTGCCGATGAACCCGGTAGCGCGCGCCCTGCCGCGCGACTTCATCGAGACCGGGGTGTCGTCGATCGACGTGCTGAACAGCCTCGTGCGCGGGCAGAAGCTGCCGCTGTTCTCGGCCGGCGGCCTGCCGCACGACCGGCTGGCCGCCGACATCGCGAGCCACGCGCGCCTGCGCGGCGCGGGCGCTGGCGGCTTCGCGATCGTGTTCTGCGGGATCGGGCTGGCGCACGACAGCGCGGCCTTTTTCCGCGACGCGCTGGAGCGCAGCGGCGCGCTGGAGCGGACCGCGCTGTTCCTGAACCTCGCTTCCGACTCCAGCACCCAGCGCCTGCTGGCACCGCGCTTTGCGCTGACCGCCGCCGAATACCTCGCCTTCGAAGAGGGCCGCCACGTGCTCGCCATCCTCACCGACATGACCAACTACTGCGAGGCATTGCGCGAGGTCTCGTCGAGCAAGGGCGAACTGCCGAGCCGCAAGGGCTTCCCCGGTTACCTGTACTCGGACCTCGCGACGCTGTACGAGCGCGCCGGCCGCCTGCGCGGGCGGCCCGGCACCCTGACCCAGTTGCCGATCCTGACCATGCCGGCCGACGACATCGGCCACCCGATCCCCGACCTCACCGGCTACATCACCGAAGGACAGATCGTGCTGTCGCGCGAACTCGACCGCCGCGGCACCTATCCGCCGGTGGCGGTACTGCCCAGCCTGTCGCGGCTGGCCAAGGACGGCACCGGCGGCGACTACACCCACCCCGACCATCCGGCGCTGGCCAGCCAGCTGTTCGCCGCCTACGCGCGCGCGGTGCAAACGCGGGTGCTGGCCGGGGTGGTCGGCGAGGACGGGATGGCGGACGCGGACCGCCGCTACCTGCGCTTCGGCGAGGCCTTCGAGCTGCGCTTCGTCGCGCAGGATGCGCCGCGCAGCCTCGAAGAGAGCATGGCCATCGGCTGGCGCCTGCTCGCCGACCTCCCGCGCGGCGAGCTCACGCGGCTGTCGGACGCCCAGATCGCCGCCCACCTCGACGCGGGAACCGCCGGGTGAGCGCAGCCCCGGCCAGCCGCAGCGCGCTGCTCGAACTGCGCGAGGAGCGCGGCGCGATGCGCGAAGGCTACGTTTTCCTCGACGAGAAATGCCTGCTGCTCGCCGGCGGGATCCTGCGCGAACTGCGCCGCCACGCGGCACTGTGGCCGCAGGTCACGGCCGCGCGTGCGGCGGCGCTCCAGGCCTTGTGGGCGGCGGTGGGCCGGCACGGACTGGAAGATCTCGCCGTCCTGCCGCTGGCCGCGGCCGACGCGCCGCGCCTGGTCGCGGCCGGGCAGCGCCTGATGGGCGTGCCGTTGCGCACGCTCGAGGCGCATTGCAATCCGCCGGCGCCCGCCGACCCACTGCTGCGCAGCCCGGAATCAGCGGCCTGCGCCCTGGCCTTCGCCAGCCTGCTGCCGCAGGCCGCAGCACTCGCCGCCTGCGAGGACAACCTGCGCCGGCTACTCGCCGAGTATCGCCGCGCGGCGCGCCGCGCGCGCGCACTCGACGGCGTGCTGCTGCCCGAACTCGATGCAGCGATCGACGCGATGGCGAGCGAGCTGGAGAGCCAGGAGCAGGAGGATGCGATCGCGATGCGCCAGCGGGCCCGCTGAGGAATTGCCGCCGGCGCCGCGGCGGGCCACGCATCAGCAGATGCGCGGCAGTTGCTCGCCGGTGAGCCAGTCGACCATGCGGCGGCCGCCGAACACGGTGTCCATGGCGACGAAGCGGCTGGGGTCCTCGACCACGCTGCCGATGATCGCGGCGTCGCGGCCGAACGCATGGGCGCGCATCGCCGCGAGCACGCGGTCGGCGTCGGCGGCAGCGCAGATCGCCAGCAGCTTGCCCTCGTTGGCCACGTTGAGCGGATCCAGGCCGAGCAGCTCGCAGGCGCCGCGCACCTGCGTGCGTACGGGCAGCGCACTCTCGTTCAAACGCATGCCGACCCCGGCTGCCTGGGCGATCTCGTTGAGCGTCGCCGCCACGCCGCCGCGGGTCGGATCGCGCAGCACGTGCAGGTCGGGTGCTGCGGTGAGCATCGCCGCCACCAGCCCGTGCAGCGGCGCGGAGTCGGACACGATGTCGGTCTCGAACGCCAGCCCCTGGCGGTGCGAGAGGATCGCCACGCCATGATCGCCGATGGTGCCCGAGACCAGGATTGCATCGCCCGGCCTGGCACGGCGCGGATGGATATCCACACCCGGCGGCACCACGCCGATGCCGGCGGTGTTGATGAATACCCCGTCGCCCTTGCCACGCTCGACCACCTTGGTGTCGCCGGTGACGATTGCCACCCCGGCCGCACGCGCGGCGGACGCCATCGAATCGGCGATGCGCTTGAGATCGGCCAGAAGAAAGCCTTCCTCGATGATGAACGCCGAGGACAGCCACTGCGGCACCGCGCCGGCCATCGCCAGGTCGTTCACCGTGCCGTGCACGGCGAGGCTGCCGATGTCGCCGCCGGGGAAGAACAGCGGCGAGATGACGTAGGAATCGGTGCTGAAGGCGATACGGCCGGCGCCGACGTCGAGCAGCGCCTGGTCGTCGCCGCGGTCGAGCACCGGGTTGTCGAAGGCGCTGCGGAACACCTCGTCGATCAGCTGCGCCATCGCGCGCCCGCCGCCGCCGTGACTCATGTCGACCCGGCCGCGCGCGAAGTCCAGCGTGCGCGCCTTCATCGACCTGCCCTTGGGTTCGATCGTGTCCACCGGATCTCCGTGCGCTGGATCAGGCAACTGCCGGCTGCTTGTGCCGGCCGTAGGTGTAGTACGCCGCGCATGCGCCTTCCGCGGAAACCATGCACGAGCCCATCGGGTTCTCCGGCGTGCACACCGTTCCGAAGATGCCGCAATCGGTCGGCCGCTTGACCCCGCGCAGGATCGCCGGGCACTCGCAGGCCTTGTTCTCGCGCGCTTTCACCGGCGCCACCGCGAAGCGATGCTCGGCGTCGAACGCGGCGTACTTGCCGCGCAGGCGCAGCGCAGAGAACGGCACCTCGCCCAGCCCGCGCCACTCGAACGTTTCGCGTACCTGCAGCACGTCGCCGACGATCTCCTGCGCGCGCAGGTTGCCGGCCGGCACCACCGCGCGGCTGTACTCGTTCTCGATGGTGGCGCGGCCGTCGTTGATCTGCCGCACCAGCATCAGGATCGACTGCAGCACGTCCAGCGGCTCGAAGCCGGCGATCACCACGGGCTTTCGGTAGTGCTCGGCGAAGCGCTGGTAGGCATCGGTGCCGATCACCACGCTGACGTGGGCGGGGCCGACGAAGCCGTCGATGCGCACCGGCTCCGGGTCCTCGGGGTTGGCCGTCTCCAGCAGATGCACGAGCGCTGGCGGGGTGAGCACGTGGTTGCAGTACACCGAGAAGTTGCGCAGGCCCTCGGCGGCGGCGATCTGCACGGCCACCGCGGTCGGCGGCGTGGTGGTCTCGAAGCCGATGGCGAAGAACACCACCTCGCGGTCGGGCAACTCGCGCGCCAGGCGCAGGGCATCGGTGGCGGAGTAGACGATGCGCACATCGGCGCCCTCGGCCTTGGCGCGCAGCAGGCTGCGCTTGCGCGAGCCGGGCACGCGCATCATGTCGCCATAGGTGCACAGGGTGACCTTGGGGCGCAGCGCGAGGTCGATCGCCAGGTCGAGCCGCCCGATCGGCAGCACGCAGACCGGGCAGCCCGGCCCGTGGATCATGCGCACGTTGGGCGGCAGCAGGTCGGGGATGCCGTAGCGGAAGATCGCATGCGTGTGGCCGCCGCAGAACTCCATCAGTCGGTACTCACGGGCGGGCACGGCCTCGGCAGCGATGCGCGCGGCCACTGCGCGCGCCGCAGCTCCGTCGCGGAACTCGTCGATGTACTTCATGCGGCATCCTCCAACGTCTCGCCCAGTGCATGCAGCGCCTCAAGCGTGCGCTGCGCCTCCGCGGGATCGATCCTGGCAAGCGCGAATCCGACATGCACCAGCACATAGTCGCCGACGGCGACGCCGTCGACCAGATGCAGGGCGATTTCCTTGACCACGCCGCCGAGGCTTACGCGCGCGCGCGTGGCGTCGACTATCTCGATGACTTCGGCCGGTACGGCGAGGCACATGACACCCTCCGGATGATGCCGCCATGCAGGTGCGCATGGTGGCGGCTGCCGCGCCGGTCGGACTTGCGCGAGATCAATTTCGGACGCGGTCGCCGTGCACTAGTGCGCCAATCAGAGCCTCGCGGCCGCCACCGCGGCCTGCCCGAGCGAGATGCCGCCGTCGTTCGGCGGCAGCGCACGCGGCAGCAGCGCGCGCAGGCCCGCCCCGCGCAGCGCAGCCGCCAGCCCTTCGGCGAGCACCCGGTTGAGGAAACAGCCGCCGGACAGCGCCACCGTACGCAAGCCGGTGGCGCGCGCGGCGCACAGCGCCCAGTCGGCAAGCGCGGCGATCAGGGTGCCGTGGAAGTACTCCGCCCCCGCGCGCGCATCCATCGGCTCGATCGCGGCCAGCAGCGGCAGCGGATCGAGCACGCCATCGGCGATCCGCCAGCCGCCCGCAAGCACCTGCGGCGCGCGCACCAGTGCCTCCAGCAACATCGGCGCCTGGCCCTCGTAAGCCGCCTCGGGATGCACGCCCAGCAGGCCGCACGCGGCGTCGAACCAGCGTCCGGCGCTGCTGGTGTCGGTCAGGCCGCCGGCGGCCAGCAGGCGCGCGACCGGCCCGGCCAGCACTTGCGCGGGGAATCGCGCGGCGATCGCATCGCCGCGGCCCAGCGCGTGCAGTGCGGCGCTGGCACAGCGCCACGGCTCGCGCGCGCAGCGATCGCCGCCGGGCAAAGCCAGCGGCGCGAGATGACCGATACGCTCGAAGCTGCCGCCCTCCACGCGCAGCAGTTCGCCGCCCCAGGCGCCACCGTCGGTGCCGTAGCCGTAGCCGTCCAGCGCGATCCCGAGCGCCGCGCCGTCGACGTGGTGCTCGGCGAGCACGGCGGCGACGTGCGCGTGGTGGTGCTGCACCTCGAGCAGCGGCAGGCCGAGTTCAACGGCCAGCGCGCGACCGGGGAAATCCGGATGCAGGTCGGCGACGATGCATTCCGGCCGCACGTCGAGGATGCGCTGCAGGTGGGCGGCGGTCTCGTGCAGGAAACGCCGTGCCTGCGGTCCATCGAGATCGCCGATGTGCTGCGAAACGAAGGCCTCACGGCCGCGGGTCACGCACACGGTGTTCTTCAGGTAGGCGCCGGTGGCGAGCAGCGGCGGGAACTCGCGCCCGAGATCGATCGGTTCGGGCACGAAGCCGCGCGCGCGGCGGATGAAGGCCGGCGCGCCGTCCACGATCCGCACTACCGAGTCGTCGCAGCGCACCACGATGGCGCGGTCGTGGTGGACGATCGCATCGGCGATTGCGGACAAGCGCGCGCGGGCATCGGGATCGGTGTGCACCAGCGGCTCGCCGCGCGGATTGGCGCTGGTCATCACCAGTGCGGTCGGCCACGCACGCTGGCGCCACGCCGGATCGGCAGGCAGACCGGCCGCGGCATGGAACAGCAGGTGGTGGATCGGCGTGTACGGCAGCATCAGGCCCAGTGTCGGCAGTTCCTGCGAGACCGACGGCGCGATGCCGTTGCCCGCGAGCGCATCGAGCACCACGATGGGCCGCTCGCGACCGGCAAGCAGGCGTTCCTCTTGCACGTCGAACGCGGCCACGAGGCGCGCCGAGGCGAGGTTCGCCACCATCACCGCCAGCGGCCTGGACTCGCGCTGTTTGCGCGCGCGCAGGCGCGCTACCGCGGCTTCGTTGCGCGCATCGCAGGCCAGGTGATAGCCACCGATGCCCTTGATCGCGACGATCGCGCCACCCGCCAGCAGGTCCAGGATCGCGGCGGGCGCCATCGACAGGCGTGGCCCGCAGTCCGGGCAGCAGGTGGTCTCGGCATGGAAGCGGCGGTCGGCCGGATCGGCGTAGTCGTGTGCGCACTGCGGGCACAGCGGAAAGTCCGCCATCGCGGTCCGTGGCCGGTCATAGGGCAGCCCTGCTGTGATGGTCAAGCGCGGGCCGCAGTGCGTGCAGGTGATGAAAGGATGCAGGTAGCGGCGATCGTGTGGATCGAACAGCTCCACCAGGCAGGCTTCGCAGGTCGCGGTATCCGGGCCGATGTCGGTGCGTACAGGTCCGGCAGCCAACGTCTCGACGATCCGGAATCCCGCAGGCGCCGGGCCAGCGGCCGCGCCCTGCAGTTCGACCGCGTCGATGCGTGACAGCGGCGGCGCGCGCCCGCGCAGCAGCACCGGCAGTTCACCTGCGCGCGCACCAAAGACCTCGATCAGCACGCCCTCGGCATCGTTGCACACCGTGCCGGTGAGCCCGAGTTCGCGCGCCAGTGCATAAACGAAGGGGCGGAAGCCGACGCCTTGCACGCGCCCGCGAACGCGTATGCGCAGCGCTGGCGGGCGCGATCCGTCGTCCGGCAGGGTCACGGCGGCGGCGCGCCGCGCGGCGCTCAGGCCGACGGGCCCTGCATCGTGCGTGCGGCCTCGATCCACTGCAACCACGCCTGCATGCCCTCGCCGGTGCGCGCGGAAACGCGGATCACCGCGATGCCGGGGCGCACGCGTCGTGCGTTGGCGATGAGCGCCTCGACGTCGAAGTCCAGATGCGGCAGCAGGTCGATCTTGGACACCAGCATCAGGCTGGAAGCGGCGAAGATGTCGGGATACTTCAGCGGCTTGTCCTCGCCCTCGGTGACCGAGGCGAGCACGACCTTGTGCGCCTCGCCAAGATCAAAGCCCGCCGGGCACACCAGGTTGCCGACGTTCTCGATGAACAGTGCGCCGTCTTCGAGCGCATGCAGGCGCTCGAAGGCGCGCGCGACCATCGAGGCATCGAGGTGGCAGCCCTTGCCGGTGTTGACCTGCACTGCGGGCACGCCGGTGGCGCGGATGCGCTCGGCGTCGTTGCTGGTCTGCTGGTCGCCCTCGATCACCGCCAGCGGCAGCCGCGGTCGCAGCGTCTGCAGCGTGCGCACCAGCAGCGTGGTCTTGCCAGCACCAGGGCTGGACACCAGGTTCAGCGCCAGCACGCGATGGTCGGCGAAGCGCGCGCGGTTGCCGCGCGCGATGGCGTCGTTCTTGGCCAACAGGTCGGCCTCCATGCGGACCAGGCGCGATTCCGGGATGCCCGGCGCGGACAGGCCCGAGGCGGTCGCGGGCAGCAGGCCCGGGTCGGCGTGGCCCGCGTGGCGATGCTCGTGCTGTTGCGCGGCGTCGGCGCCGTGCAGCGCGTCATGCGCGTGCCCGCTGGCGTGGTCGCGCTCGTGGTCGTGCGCATGCGCATGGTGGTGGACGTGCCGATGCAGCGTGCCGTCCGCGTGCACGTGCTCCTGTTCGTGCGCATGTTCGTGTTCGTGCGCAGGTGCCGGCGCGGCTGCACGGTGGCCAGGGCCGGCCACCAGCTCGAAGCGCGCGTTCGCGAACTTGCGGTCGAGATCGATGCGGGTCTCGCCCTGCCCGCAGCCGCAGATGGTGCACATCAGATCACCTCCAGTTCCACAAGGCGTAGCGCGTCGCCGCCGGTGACCAGCAGTTTATGCCCACCGCACACCGGACATGCATCGCCGCGGACAGCGATCTCGCGGCTGGCTTCGCAGTCGGCGCACCAGGCGGTGCCGAACGGGCGCTGGATTTCCAGCACGGCACCCTCCGCCGGGCCGCCGCGGGTAGCGACGTCGAAGCCAAAGGCCATCGCCTCGGGCATCACGTGCGACAGTCCGCCGATCTCGAGCACCACGCGGCGTACCCGGTTGAAGCCGTCGGTCGCCGCGCGCTCTGCGATCAGGCGCGCCAGTTCATGGCAAAGCGACATCTCATGCATCGATCGTCTCCATGGCCTCGATGCGCAGCGGCGCACACGGGTCGAGCGCGGCGACCACCCAGCGCACGGCGGCCTCGGGGCGCGCCGCGCAGTCCAGATTGGCCAGCCAGCGGGAGGCCTCACCACCGTCGCCGAACACGCGATCGATCGGCGCATCGAGGCTGCAGTCGACCACCAGGCCGCCGCGCAGGGCGACGCGGTAGCGCAACTCGCCGCGCGCGGTGTCGACACAGCCCTCGCCTTCGCCGTCGCGCAACGGCGCGTCGACGCGGCCGGCGCCAGCGGCCGCACCCGCGAGCGCCGCGAGCCCATTGACCAGTGCCTCGGCGTCGGCAACCGCTTGCGCGGCCACCACGCGGAAGCGGGACTGCAGCCGCACCATCCAGGCCGGATCGGCACCGGCCAGCGCCGCGGCCATGGCGCGCCGCAGCGCCGCGAGGTGCTGGTCGAGTTCGAGTCCGGCGGCGATGTCGCGAAACGTCGCGGACCAGGCCGATGCGAAACCCGCGGTCGGGGCGAGCCGGCCGCCACCAGGCGCCATGCAGTCGCCATCCGGATACAGCTCGCGTGCGAGCGCCGCGGTGGCGCGGCGTGCTGCAGCTACACGCAGTGGCCGCCCGGTCGCGCCGACCAGTGCGGTCCAGTCGAACTCCGAACGCCACGCGTGCGCCGCCAGCGCGTCGGCGAGGCACAGCAGGCGGCGTGCCTGCTCGTGCGGCTGCGCCGCGACAATGCATGCAGCGGCCTCCAGCGCGCGCAGCCCTGCGACCGCGTGTGCAGTGCCGCACAACGGAAACAGCAGCGGAAGCAGGCGCAGGAAGTCCTGCGGCGGGCGCTCAAGGGCCACGCGCACCGCGTCCCGGGGTCGCCTCAGCCAGACGCTGGGCGCAAGTGGCCCGCCGACGTTTATGCGCAGGCGCACCACGATCTCGCTGCCCAGCACGGCGACTGACACGCGATCACGCCCGCCGACCGAACAGCAACTCGCGGCGGTCGAGGCCGCGCGATGTTTCGCCAGCGTCCGGCGGGGACGCTGCGCGCTTGGGTTCGGGCGCCTGGAACAGGCCTTCGGCGGCAGACTGCGCGGTCGCCCGTGCCACCGCCTGGTCGCCGAACTCGAACACCGGTGAGTACAGCGAGATGCTCTCGAACAGCCCGACCCCGTCGATGCGTCCCGCGATCGCCTCGTAATCGCCGGACGGAAAGCGCAGGGTGCGCTTGCTGCCGTCGGCCAGTGCAGGGACGCTGGCCGGGTCGAGCGGCATCACCATGATGTTCATGAACCAGGGGCTCACCAGCACGCAGGCGACACGATCGCCGTCGCGCCGCGCACCAACCGCCTCGACCTTGAGCAGGCCGTTGTAGACCGGCAGATCGCGCATCCGCGGGTCGCGCTGGCGGAACGCGTTTTCCAGCGCCAGCACGCGCGCGCGGACCACTGCCTCGGCATCCTCGGCACCGCGCTCGCGACGTCGCGCGCTGCCAGCCTCCAGCACCATGAACTTATCGCGCGGCGCGTCGCAGGACGGGCAGTGCCAGTGGTCGGGCAGCGCCGCGAATGGCGTGCCGGTGGGGATCGTCGTACCGGGATCGCCCAGCGCAGGGTCGTACACCGTCCAGCAGATGCCGCATTCCATGCGTGCGGTGTCGTCCAGCTCGTCCATGCCGCCGAGCCACGAGCCCTCGAAGCGCTCGTTCATGGGCGGTAGGCCTCGAGGATTTCGCCCAGACGCAGCGCGGAGTCGGTGAAGTCGTCCTGCGCGGCCAGCAGGGCCACCGGCACGTCGCCGATCTCGATGGTGTCGAGGATCACCTTGCCCATGCTGTTGAAATACTGCACGCCCCACACGCCGCGGTGGCCCGTGAGGTGCACCTTGCACGAGCCGAAGCCGCGCGAACTGCTGTCGAACGGCGCGCGTCCCAGCACGCGGGCGATCAGCGTGGTGTCGACCGGGGTCATCGGCATCAGGGTGAAGTTGATCACGTGATTCGGCTGGCCCGCGACCTGCGCGCCCATCCGCGCGGCGACCTCATCGAGCACCGGCATGGCGTTCATCGCGCCCTCGGGCGCGCTATCGGGCAACACCAGTTCCGGGCGGGTCATCGCCTGCGCGCCGGAGCGCACCACCTCAGGCACGTCGCCGATCTCCAGCCACTCCTGCACGCAGGTACCGTCGGGCTCGACCACCTGCACCCGCCACAGGCCGGGCAGCACCGATTCCCTGGCCTCGAAGCGCGGGTCGAGGCCCAAACCGATCGCCACCTCGCCTTCGCCCAGGATCTCGCCAAGCATGCGGCGGTCGTCGAGATCCAGCGCGTCGAAGCCGAAGCGCGGATGGGGATCGCCCCCGCGATGCGCGCCGAGCGCTGCGCGCACGCGGTCGAGGAAGGTGCAGACGCCCTCCCCGGCCCGCGCGATCAGGTCCGAATCGAGCGCCTGGCGCGGCGAATCGGAGGAATGGATGTCGAGCAGCCGCAGTTCATCGTCGCCGCTGGCATCGCTGCCGATGAACACGCCGACTGCTTGCGCCTCGCCCTGCCAGTGACCGGATTGCTTGATCGTCATTGCAGCGTCGCCTCTGCACGTGTGGTGTCCGCTGTGCCGCCGAGCAGTTCGTCGACGCGCGCCACGTAATGGTCCCAACCCTTCATGCGTTCGATCGCGCCCAGCGTGGCGCGGCCGCGAACGAACACCAGCGCCGGCGTGGAGGTCACTCCGAACAGCGCCTTGAGCTTGCGCTCGTCGGCGGACTCCATCAGTCCCGCGCGCAAGCGACCAGCGTGGCAGCGCACCAGTTCGCGCAGCACCACCGCGACGTCGGCCGACTCGCCGGTGCGATCGCGATCGCCGGCGAAGAACAGCGCGGTTACGGCGTCCTCGCGGGTGAACAGCGCCTCGAGGTCGGCGGCCGAGACGGCCAGTGCGCCCGGTGTATCGCGTAACGCTTCGAATACGTTCATCGCCTCATGCGCCTTGCGGTCGAAGGTGTGGTGGTAGTTGCGGCTCGCGATCGATCAGATCGGCCAGCAGGTGCTCGAAGGGCTCGCCCGCTGCGGCATGCTGCACCGCCAGCAGGGCATCGCGGATCAACTGCGCTTGGCTGGCGTCCACGGTGCGGATCGCGCTGGCGATGTGGACCAGCACCCAGTCGCCCGGCGCGACTGTCTCCAGCAGCAGGGTGTCCACGCGGCGGGTCGCGTCGCCGTTGCGACAGTCGGCCCAGCCGATCCCGGTTGCAACCACCTGCATCGGCACGCCGAGGCACATCGACGTTCAGCCCGCGCTGCGGTCGCGACTCGACGCGAGCACGCGCGCGTCACCGTGACGGCACGCGGCGTCCGCCGACGGCCGGCCCTGCTCGTAGGCATCGATCGCCAGCGCGGGGACCAGCAGTCCCGGCGCATCCGCGCCACGCGGCACCAGCGCAATGCCCCACAGGCCCAGTTCATCGGCAGCCAGCGCCACCGCTCGTGGCACCAGCGCACGCAGCGGCGGCGTCAGGCTGCCCCCGTAGTCCTCCAGCTCCAGCGGCTGGGCACCGATCACGGTCAACGCCACCGGCTTGCGCCCGGCCAGCATTTCGGCGCAGGCCAGCACCTCGGCCACACCGGCCTGGTGCAGGCTCATCTTGCCGGTGGCGATGAACGAGGGCACCGCGGCGTCGCGCACCACGACCAGGGTGCCGGCCGGCGCGCCAAAGTCGACCGCATCGAACAGCAGCACGCGGTCGGCGTCGGCGACGTGCTGCAAAAGGTAAAGGCCCTGGGTGCCACCATCCATCAGTTCCACGCCCGCCGGCACCGCCCAGGATCGGGCGAACTCCTCCACGCAGCGAACGCCGAATCCCTCGTCGGCCCACAGCAGGTTGCCGACACCCAGCACCAGCACGCGGCAGGCCGCCGTCACGGCTGGTCGTCCTTCATGAAGCGCCAGCCCGACACCATGGTCGAGATGATGCTGGTGCGGCCCATGATGTCCTCGCGGAATACGAGGTAGGTGTGGATCAAGCTGAACACGATCAGGATCCACATGCCGATATGGTGCAGCGTGTGGACCACGAACGAGCCGCCGAACAGCGGGATCACCCAGCCGAACAGCGAGAACATCCAGTGCTGCATGCCCTGGCCCTCGGCGTACAGCGCAAAACCGCTGACGATCATGAACGCCAGCGGCAGGATGCACATCAGGAGCATCGCCATTCCCGCAAGCGGGTTGTGCCCGAGGTGCTTCTTCGCATCCGGCTTTACGAACAGGTAGTACAACTGTTGATCGAACAGGCCCTTCCACCACGACCGGCGGTGCACCGGCGGCAGGAACACCTCGCGCGCGTGGTGGTTGCCGACGAAGGCCCAGTAGATGCGCAGCACGAAGAAGATGGCGAGCACCTGGCCGGCCATGAAGTGCGCCATCCGGATCCAGCCGAACAGGTAGCTGTTGCTGGCCTCGCCGGCGATCGACGGCAGCGGCGCACCGATCAGGAATCCCGTAACCACCAGGACCAGCATGCAGAGCACGGTGACCCAGTGCCAGATGCGCACCGGGGCCTCGTAGACGTACACCGCCCAAGGCGTGCGTCCGGGTAGCGGGTTGCGCGGGCGCTGGATCTGCTTGGGTTCGTGCTTGCGCTTGGGATGGACGACGGATGCCATGGCCAGTTCCTCAGCACACTTGAATGCGGGTCAGTTCTTCGCCGTCGGGGCCCAGCACGTGCGTCGCGCAGGCCAGGCATGGGTCGAAGCTGTGCAGGGTGCGCAGGATCTCCAGCGGCTGCCTGGCGTCGGCGACCGGGGTGCCGATCAGCGCCGCCTCGTAGGCGCCGACGTTGCCATCGACGTCGCGCGGCCCGGCGTTCCAGGTGGTCGGCACGATGCACTGGTAGTTACCGATCTTGCCGTCCTCGATGCGCAGCCAATGGCCCAGCGCGCCGCGCGGCGCTTCCGCAAAACCCACGCCGCGGCAAGGATTCGGCCATGTCGACGGCTCCCACTTGGCGGTGTTGGCAGTCGCGGTGTCGCCGGCCTTGATCGACGCCATCAGCTTGTCGAACTCGCCCGACAGTTTGTGCGCGGCCCACTGGCACTCGAGCCCGCGCGCCGCGGTGCGGCCGAGCGTCGAGAACAGCGCACTCATCGGCACACCGAGGCTCGACAGCAGGCGGTCGGTGGGCTCCTTGAACTCCGGGATGCCCTTCGCATAGGCGATCACGAAGCGCGCCAGTGGTCCGACCTCCATCGCCTGGCCCTTCCAGCGCGGGGACTTGATCCAGGAGTACTTGGCGCCCTCGTCGATCTGCTCGATGCGCGTCTTGGTGCCCTTGGAGGCCGGCCCGAGCACGAAGTTCGGCTCGGTGACGCCATCGTAGGGATGTAGCCCCCGGGTCTCGTCGGCGTAGCGGTACCACGAGTGGGCGACGAACTCCTGGATTTCGGAGCGGTCCTCGAGGTCGACGTCGTGGATCGTCGACAGATCGCCGTTGATGATCGCGCCGCGCGGCATCATCAGGCCTGCCGGCGAATAGTCGTTGGCGCGGGTGGGGAACTCGCCGTAGGCGAGCAGGTTTTTCGACGACAACCCGCCACCGTAGAGCCAGTCCTTGTAGAAGCCGGCGATCGCGACCAGGTCGGGAATGTAGACCTGCTCGGCGAACTGCAGGGAGCGATCGATGATCGTGCGCACCAGGTTGAGGCGTTCGATGTTGATCGCGCCGACCGCGCCGATGTCGTCGATGTTGATCGGGCTGGGCACGCCGCCCACCAGCCAGTTCGGGTGCGGGTTCTTGCCGCCGAAGACCGCGTGGATCTTGACGATCTCTTTCTGGAAGTCGAGCGCCTCGAGGTAGTGCGCGACGGCCATCAGGTTGGCCTCGGCCGGCAGCTTGTACGCCGGATGGCCCCAGTAGGCGTTCTTGAACGGGCCGAGCTGGCCGGAATCCACGAAACGCTTGAGCTTGCCCTGCAGGTCGCGGAAATAGCCGGGCGAGGACATCGGCCACGACGAGATCGACTGCGCGAGTTCGCTGGTCGCCTTCGGATCGGCCGACAGGGCGGAGATTACGTCGACCCAGTCCAGCGCGTGCAGATGATAGAAGTGCACGATGTGGTCGTGCACGTAGGACGTCAAATGCATGATGTTGCGGATGGTGTTCGCGTTCTCCGGGATGTCGATCCCGAGCGCGTGCTCCACCGCGCGCACGCTGGCCAGCGCATGGGTGCCGGTACACACACCGCAGATGCGCTCGGTGAAGGCCCAGGCGTCGCGCGGGTCGCGGCCCTTGAGGATCACCTCCAGGCCGCGCCACATGGTGCCGGTGGAGACCGCGTTGCGGATCACGTTGTCGGCGTCGATATTGACCTCGACGCGCATGTGGCCCTCGATGCGGGTCACCGGGTCGACGATGATGCGCTGGCCGCTCGCATCGAGATTGAAGCCGTTGGGAGTGGTCACGCTCATGGCTTCAACCCTCCACGCCGGTGTCGACCGGGGCCGCGCTAGCGCGTCCCGCCTTCTCACGCGCCCGTTGCAGCGCAGACAGGCCCGCGTGCGCGGCGATTCCCGCGCCCACCAGGCCCGCCGTGACCGCGCCGACCGTGTCGGCGTTGACCTCGGCGTTGAGCAGACGTGTGCCCGCCAGGCGTTGGTAGAACGGCCCGTTGTCCCAGAAATTCTCCTCCGAGCAGCCGATGCAGCCATGCCCGGACTGGATCGGGAACGACACGCCTTCGTTCCAGCCGATGGTCGAGCAGGCGTTGTAGGTGGTGGGGCCGCGGCAGCCGACCTTGTACAGGCAGTAGCCCATGCGCGAGCCCTCATCGTCGAACTTTTCGGCGAACTGACCGGCGTCGAAATGCGGGCGCCGATAGCACTTGTCGTGGATGCGCTGGCTGTAGAACATCTTCGGCCTGCCCATCAGGTCCAGATCCGGCAGGCGGTCGAAGGCGACCATGTAGGTCAGCACGCCCGTCATCACCTCGGCGATCGGCGGACAGCCGGGGATCTTGATCACCGGCTTGTCGGTGATGACCTTGTGGATCGGCGTGGCGGCGGTCGGATTGGGCTTGGCAGCCTGCACGCAGCCCCACGAGGCGCACGCGCCCCAGGCGATCACCGCGCTGGCATCCGCGCACACTTCCCGCAACTGCTCGACGAATGGCCGTCCGCCGACGATGCAGTACATCCCGTCCTCGTTGAGCGGCGGATTGCCCTCGATTGCGGCGATGTAGCGGCCTTTGTAGTCGCGGCGGATCTCTTCGAGGATCTCCTCGGCCTGGTGGCCGGCGCTTGCCATCAGCGTGTGGCTGTAGTCGAGCGAGACCATCGACAGCACCACGTCGCGCACCAGCGGATGCGCGCTGCGGATGAACGACTCCGAGCAGCAGGTGCATTCCAGTCCATTGAGCCATACCACCGGAACGCGAGGTTTGTTTTCCATCGCGTGCGCGATCTTGCCGGCGAACTCCGGCGCGAGCCCCAGCGAGGCCGCGGTCAAGGCGCAGAACTTCATGAAGCTGCGCCGGGAAATGCCCTGGCGGCGGATGGTTTCGTAGAACGATTCCTGGCGACCCACGGCGCAGCCCTCCTCGTCGAGCGTCGGGGATGCGCATCCCCGACGCGATCACACCTGACGGGAGGGACGGCGGCCGCGCGACTGATGCGCGCGCTCGGGCGACCGCAATCCACCCCTCCCCTTGGCGTCGAAGCCTCGCACCTAAAAGCCCGCGCGATCTTGACGTCGGTCAATCCGAAGCGCGGCGGCTGCACGCACAATGCACAGCACGCGGCGGACGCCGTCATCCCGCGGGCGACGCCGGCAACGGAAGGATCAACGATGAAGCGCAAGTTGTGGTTCGTGGTGCCAGCGCTGCTGGCGTCGAGCACGGCAATGGCGCACGGTGGCCACGACCACGTGCACGGTTTGATCGCGGGACTGGCGCATCCGTTCGGCGGCGTTGACCATCTGGTCGCGATGGTCGGCGTGGGCCTGCTAGCCGGCATACTCGGCGGCGCGGCGCGCTGGCAATTGCCGCTGGCCTTCGTGGCCGCAATGGCGCTCGGCGCAGTCGCCGGTCTTGTCGGCATCGGCAACGGCGCGCCGATCGAACAGGCGATCGCGCTGGGCGTGCTCACGCTGGGTCTCGCGGTCGCCTTTGCCGCGCGCTTGCGCCCTGCGCTGGCGACCGTGCTGGTCGCGGCCTGCGCGATATTTCACGGCCACGCGCACGGCGCGGAACTACCTTCGCAAGCGGACGCATTGACCTACATCGCGGGCTTCGCCGCGAGCACCGCGCTGCTGCACCTCGCAGGGCTCGGTCTCGCGCTGCTGCTGCATACCCGCCGTGTTGCAGCCAGCGCAGTCCGCGTGGCCGGCGGTGCGATCGCGCTGGCCGGCCTGGTGATGGTCGTCGTCTGATTCCGCCTTGCGGTGACGCCGCGCCGGTGTACAGCCGGCGTGGCCTTTGCGCAGCAGTCGCAGCAGCGCCGCGACGAGGCGCGCGGCAGCAATCGTCTGTTTGATCGCCGGAGCCGTGCGCGGCGGCTGGCAGGCGCGGCTGGCATGCTCGCAACAGTCGCCGCGGCGACGGCGTTGCGCGGTATCAACAAAGTCGCGCTCTGCGCATGCTCGGCTCTTGACTTCGATCAAGACTCGATCAGTTGCGTCCGTGCACAGTCGCTGGCATGGGGGCACTGCCCTGCGCCGGCTCCGCCCGGAGCGGCCGGCAAGATCGAGCGGGAGGTAACGGTGTTCGGATGGATCAAGCGCTTGTGGACGTGGTTCAGGTCCCCTAGTTCGCGCTGGGCATTGGGCACGCTGCTGGTCGGCGGCTTCGTGGCGGGCATCGGCTTCGTGGCGGTGTTCAACACCAGCCTGCACCTGACCGGCACCGACCAGTTCTGCGCCTATGCATGCCATTCGATGCGCGCCTTCGTGGCGCCGGAGTGGGAAGCCAGCGCGCACTTCACCAACCGCTCCGGGGTGCGCGCGGGCTGCGCCGATTGCCATCTGTCGAAGGACTTTTTCCCGAAGATGCAGCGCAAGATGCGCGCCGGCTGGAGCGACGTCCCCGGCGAGATCTTCGGCTGGATCGATACCCAGGAAAAGTTCGAAGCCAAGCGCCTGGAAATGGCCGAGGTCGTGTGGGCCGAGATGAAGGCCAACGACTCCCGCGAGTGCCGCAGCTGCCACGCGCGTGCCTACATGGACTTTGCCGCGCAGTCCAACCGCGCCCGCGATGCGCACGAGGACGCCTCCAGGAGCGGCCAGACCTGCATCGATTGCCACAAGGGCATCGCCCACCGCAAGCCGGATATGCCGGCCGAGGAAGGCGAGTCCGATGACTTCTCGCTCTGACCGGATGAACCCGATGACCGCAAACCAGACCCGCACCGTCCTGCGTCCCCTCGCTCTCGCCTGCGTGCTCGCCGGTCTGCCGGCATCGCACGCGCTCGCGATCGACTGGTCGGCCGTGCCCGCCAAGAACGTATTGCTCGGCTACCCGGGCCAGGCATCTTGGGAGTGGGTGTTGACCAAGAACGACCACGAAGGTGCCGAGAAATTCCGCGGCGGCAAGGACTGCAAGGAATGCCATGACGCCGAGTCGATCCCCAAGGACGGCGCCAAGACCGCCAAGGGCGGCAAGCTCGAGCCTGCGCCGATCGCTGGCAAACCGGGCCACCTGCCGGTCAAGGTACAGGTCGCAAACGACGGATCGAATCTCTACTTCCGCTTGCAGTGGAAGGAGTCCGGCACCAACGCCAAACAGGCCGACTTCGCCGCGCGCGCCAGCGTGATGCTGTCCGACGCCAGCGTGAAGGAAGCGGTCCGTGCCGGCTGCTGGGCGGCCTGCCACGACGACGTCGAGGGCATGGCCAGCGCGGGCGCCGCACCGCAGGAGAAATACCTCGGTGCGAGCCGCACCAAGCTGGGTCGCAGCGGCGGCGGCGCCAACCTCAAGCCCGCGGCCGAGATCGACAAGCTGCTCGCTGGCGGCACCTTCATGGAGTACTGGACCGCTGCCCTCAACCCTGGCAAGCCGGCGGTCGCGGGCAGCGGCTACTTCCTGGAAAAGGCGCACGCTGCGGCCACGTCGACGGTCGCCGCCGAGGCCACCTTCTCCGGCGGCGAGTGGACCGTGGTGCTGAGCCGACCAATGGTCAGCGCCGGCAGCGGACAGAAGACCTACGCGGCCGGGACTACCTATCCGGTCGGCATCGCGATCCACGATGGATTCACCGATGGCCGCTGGCATTACGTGTCGATGGAGCACTCGCTGACTATCGACGGTGGTGCAGCCGACTTTGTGGCCAAGAAACAATAACACCCCGATGCGCGCCTCGCGGCGCGCCGCTCCAGCACAAGAACCTGGGAGGCAACATGCAACTGCGCAGCATCCATGCCTGGCTCGCCGCGGCGGCCCTGTCGCTCGGCCTCGCCGCCTTGCCGTCGCAAGCCGCGGAAGGCGCCGACAACCCCGGCTTCAAGTCGTGCGTGAAGTGCCACGACGAGACGTCGGAGGATCCGGTCCTGCCGATCCTCAAGACCAGGCACGGGGTCGTGGCAGATTCGCGTACGCCCTTTGCCGACCAGGCCTGCATCACCTGTCACGGCGCCAGCCTGGCGCATCTCGACGGCGAGGGCGCCAACAAGCCAGCGCCCGACGTGACCTTCAAGGAGGCCGACGCCAAGACCGGCAACCAGGTCTGTCTGACCTGCCACCAGAGCGGCGCGCGTATGCACTGGGCCGGCAGCGTGCACGACAACGAGAACGTCAGTTGCTCGGGCTGCCATGACACCCACGTCGCCCACGACCCCGCGCTCGACAAGGACACCGAGTTCGAGGCTTGCCTGACCTGCCACCAGGAGCAGCGCGCGAACCTGTTCAAGCCGTTCCGCCATCCGATCAAGGAAGGCAAGGTCGGCTGCTCCGACTGCCACAACCCGCACGGTTCGACCGCGCCGTCGCAGCTGGTGAAGAACAACACCGTCGAGACCTGCTACCAGTGCCATGCCGACAAGCGCGGCCCATTCCTGTGGGAGCACCAGCCGGTCAACGACGACTGCAGCCACTGCCACGCGCCGCATGGCTCGGTGCACCCCGCGATGCTGAAAGCGCGCGGCCCGTGGCTGTGCCAGCAGTGCCATTCGGCGCAGTTCCACCCGTCGACGGCTTACAGCGGCACCGGCCTGCCCGGCGCCACGCGGCCCTCGGGCGCGCAGCAGGTGCTCGGCAAGAACTGCATGAACTGCCATACCGAAGTGCACGGGTCGAACCATCCGTCCGGCGCCCGCCAGACGCGCTGATTCCCCCTTCGACCGGATGCGAGGTGAGCCATGAAAATCGAACGCGATCCCCTGTCTCAGGCCATCCGCGCGCAGCTCGCCCTGCCGCTGATACGTGCCTCCTTGCTTGCGCTGGCGCTGGCCTGGTTGCCAGCGATTGCACAGGACGAGTTCTCGCTGGAGGGCGAAGAGCCGGCGGAGGACGGCGCTGAACTGCTGAAGGAGCAGACCGAGATCACCAGCACGGTCGAGGCGGGGCTGGGATTCCTCAGCGACGACGCCTTCCGCTACGGCCGCTATACCGGCCTGACCGACCAGGGTGTGTTTGCGATGCTGGGCTTCGACATCTTCAAGCGCGGCGCCTGGGATGGCGACGACGCGACGTACTGGCGCGCCGCGGCGAAAGACCTGGGCCTCGACTCCCGCGAAGCCGCGTTCGAGTACGGTCGCCAGGGAAGCTTCGCGTTTCGCCTCGGCTTCGATCAGGTACCGCACAACAAGTTCGACACCGCGCGGACCATCTTCACCAACCCGGGCTCTACCAGCCTGACGCTGCCATCCGACTGGGTCGGCGCACAGAACACAGCGGGCATGACGCGGCTCACCGAATCGCTGCGCCCCTTCGAGGTCGCGCACGAACGGCGCAAGTTCGAGGTCGGCTTCGACTGGATCCCGGCGCCCAAGTGGGACCTGGAAACCCGTTACAGCCGCGAGGAGAAGGACGGCCTGAAAACCATCGGGCTGACCATCGGCAACTCCGGCGGCAATCCGCGCTCGGTGCTGGCGCCCGAGCCGGTGGACTACCTCACGCAGACCGCCGATGTGGCACTCACCTTCGCCCAGCCGCACTACCAGCTGCGGGTCGGCTACTACATGTCGCTGTTCGATGACGCAAACAGCGGCCTGCGCTGGCAGAACCCGTACACCACGATCACCGGTTGGGCTGCGTCGGCGGGCTTTCCGACCGGCCTCGGCCAGATGCACCTCGAGCCCGACAATCAGTTTCACCAGGTCTACGCATCGGGTGGCTGGTCGATCAGCGACACGATGCGCCTGAGCGGCGACCTGTCATACGGGCGCGCGACGCAGGACGATGCCTTCCTGCCCTACACCATCAATCCGGTGCTGGCCGCGAGCATCAGCCAGCCGCTGCCGCGGGCTTCTCTGGACGGCCGAGTCGACAACACCTACGCCGCAGTACGCTTTTCGCACCGGCCGTCAAGCACGTTCTACTGGAACGCCAACCTGCGCTACGACGATCGCGACAACCAGACGCCGCACAACGAGTATGTCTACGTGCCCGGCGACTCGCTGCCCCAGAACGTCACGCCGACGAGCGGCTTCCGGCGGTTCAACGAGCCGAAGTCGCAGAAGGAGACGACTTTCCGCATCGACGGTACGTGGCGTACGCTGGACTGGCTGCGGATCGCGAGCGAAGCGCAGTGGCGCACTATCGACCGCCCGCACCAGGAGCGCGAGCAACTCGACGAGAACCGCTACGCGCTGTCGTTTACCAACAGCGCATCGGGCCTGGTTTCCGGCGGGCTGCGGCTGTCGATCGCCAATCGCGACGGCAGCGAGTACCGCGGCTACGAGACCTTCATCAACGGCTACGCCCCCGGTTATACGAACACGGTGCTGCCGTTCGTCGGCGGCTTCCCGTTCGAGAACTTGCCCGGCATGCGCAAGTTCAACCAGGCCGACCGCGAGCGTCGGCAGGCCGAGGTGTTCTCCAACCTGGCACTTGGCGAGAACCTGGCGCTGGGTTTCAACGTCAACTACAGCGAAGACGACTACGACGACTCGCAATTCGGTCTGACGTTCAGCCGCGTCAACGGCTATAACGCGGACCTGACCTGGGCGCCGGGCGAGTCCGGGTCGCTTTACGGCTTCTATTCGGTCGAGCGTTACAAGAACGACACCGATGGCCGCCAGTACCAGGGCGGTGGGGTACGCGCATCGCAATCGGCCGACCCGAATCGCAACTGGACAGCACGCAGCCGCGACGACGTCAACACCTGGGGACTCGGCGCGAACGCGAACTTCATCGAGGGCAAGCTGAAGATCGGCGTCGACTACGTCCACGCCAGGACCGACGCCGACTTGATCACCACCACCGGCCCGTCGCTGACCTCAGCACCACTGCCGACGGACAAGACCGACCTCACCTCGGCCTCGATCTACGGCGACTGGGCGTTCCGCAAGGACCTCACGGCGCGGCTGCGTTTCGCCTACGAGGACTACACGTCTACCGACTGGGCCCTCGACGGTGTGCCGGCCAACCAGTTGGCGAACGTGATCACGCTGGGCGAGGACAGCCCGGACTACAACGTCTGGGTCGCGAGCCTGTCGTTCGTGTACCGCTTCTGACCGCCACGGCGCGGCGGCTACGGCACGCCGCGCTTGTCGATCCTGCCGCAGACGTGCTCGTGGATCGCGGCGTGCCGAGCGCAATTTGGCGAACGGCGAATGGGAAGGCGGACTTCGGGCGCTCGTGAGTGGCGCTCGTGAGCGGTGAGCGGTGAGCGGTGAGTTTCGGGCTCGTCCGGTTGCCGGCAACGGGCCTTCTTCGCTGTGGGAGGCGGCATGACGGCGACCGCGATAGCGGTGCACGCCGCTACTCCGGTCGCTGCCATGGCAGCTCCCACAGACAGCAGCTGACACGGTCGCTGCCATGGCAGCTCCCACACACAGCTCCCGCGCAGAGCAGCTAGTCCTTTTTTTCCGCCGCGCCGACCGTGCCCGCCGCCGCGCCCAACAGCTTGTTGATCTCGATGAAGTTGCCGTCGGGGTCGAACACGGCGGTGAACATCACCGGGATCGTGGTGTCGTTGGGGCCTGGGTACTCGATGCGGGTGGGCTCGGTGTGGACGCGCACGCCAGGCAGTGCCTTGATCTTTTCCCAGCGGGTATCCAGATCGGCGGCGTTGAATACCAGAATGGCGTCGCCGGGCATCGCACGCTCGAACACGGGCTGTGGTTGCGGGTCGATATCCAGTCGCTGCATCAAGCCCAGCGCGCCGATGAAAGTGTCGTTGGCGCGCAGCAGGACCAGACGGATGGTGGGCTTTTTCTCACTGCCATCGGGATTGCTGCCGCCGCCGATCAGTTGATCGTAGATCACGCGCAGGCCGAGGCCGTCGCGATACAGCGGTAGCGAGGCCTCGACATCGCGCACCAACAGCGTGGTGCGGCGCAGGTCCACCGCAGTGCGCTCGGACGCGGGCACCGGTTCGGCACGCAGCGCGAGCGCAGGCAGCAGGCACAACAACAGCACGATCAGACGTGGCATCGGGTCACTCCTTCCTGCACGCAAGGCAACGGGGAGTCATGGTGACCCGTGCTTCGGATGCGTGGCAAGTGCTGTTGCAAGTCGGGGCGTCCTGCCCTTCCTTGCGCTCAGCGTCGCTGTGTCATTACCTCGGCGATGCGCTGGTCGGTGTTGAACTGGCTCAGGGCGTACACCGCCCATAGCGCGGCCGGAATCCAGCCGATCAGGGTGATCTGCAGGATCAGGCAGATGATCCCCGCCCACGGACGGCCAATGGTGAAGAACGCCGCGAACGGCAGGAAGATGGCGAGCAGCAGGCGCATGGGCGATGTCCTCCGCGGTCGGGTTCGTGCCGCTGATATCAGATGGTGTTGGCTGCGGTCGCCACAAGGGTGACCTTGGACCTACGTTAACCCACGCATCCCGCCGGTAGCATGAACGGATGGCGACACACCTGCTGCATCCGATCGTCGCGCAGACCTGGCTGGGCTTTCGCAACCAGCTGCGTGCGCAGCTCGCGCGACCCGCAGAGTCGCTGTTCGTGGCGCTGGCGTGGGCGGCCGCGGCGGCGCTCGCGATATTCGTCTACACCCGGCTGCCCGGTGAGCCGATCGCCGCCGCGATCGAATCGGCAGCCCGCTCGCCGTGGACCAGCGGCGTCGCGCTCGCCGCGTTCGGCTTCTACACCGTGCGCACGCCGCTGCTGCGACTGCGCGCCCATCTGCACCGCAGCTGGTGGGCCGGGCTGCCGATTGCTTCCGCGCGCGAAACACGCACGTTGATCCTCCTCGGCGTGTTGCTGCTGGCCGCAATCGTGCTGGCGGCCGATCTCGTGCTGCTGGCCTGCGCGGCACTGGTGCGCAATCCGGATCGCTGGCTGGCGGCGGCGCGCACGATCGCGTTGTTGGGTCTTTCGAGCGGCGGCACGCTCGGGCTGCTCGGTGCGCTGCGTCGGGGCGCAGCAACGCAAGCCAGCACACGACGGCGTGGTCATGGCGTGCCGCTGTTCCGGCTGCCGCCACTGGAACACGCATCGCTGCCGACGCTCGCGCACTGGCAGCGCATCGAGACCCTGCGTCGCTTCCGCGCCGGCGGCCGCTGGTGGCAATGGTTGCTGCTGGGGCTTGCCATCCCGGCCGGGATCAGCCTGCCCTCGCTGGCAGGCCTGGTGCTGATGGGCGTGGTGCTGATCTGGTATGGACTGGCGATGACCGCCGCGCGCGAGACCATCGCCAAAGCCGCGCGCCTGACGGCTGCCACGCCGCTGCGTTTTGCCGCTTTCGCGGTCGCCAGCGCGCGCTATCCGATCCTGGTTGCGGCGGTTGCCACGCTGTGGGGCAGCCTTGCGCTGCTGCTGCAGGAAGCGCCGCGGCTGTTCCTGATCGGCTGGCCGCTGCTGATGTTCGGCTGGGTAATGCTGGAACTGGCGGTGGCCTGGCATGTTCGCCGACAGCCGCGCCATGCGGGGCTGCGACTGGCGGTCGACATCGCCGCGATCGCGGGTGCGGCACAGGCGTTCGCCCCGCTCGCGCCGATCCTGTGGGCGGCACTGCTCGCATGGCACTACCACCGTGCACGGAAAATTCCATGAGCCACGCGCTGCTGATCGAGAATCTCGGCCACGCCTACGGCGACACGCCGGTACTGCGCGGCGTCGACATGCAGTTGGCGCCTGGCGATTTCATGGCACTGATCGGACCCAACGGCTCGGGCAAGACCACCCTGCTGCGCGCGCTCAGCGGCATCCTGCTGCCGCAACAGGGAAAGATCCTGATCGACGGCGTGGATATGCGCGGCGACCCGGTTGGAGCCAAGGGACGCCTGGGGATGGCGATCGATCCGGAACTGCTGCCCGGCGCGCTGACCGGTCGCCAGTGCCTGACCCTGTTCGCCAACATCCGTGGCTTGCCCGGCGTGCCCGACGACAGCCTCGCGCTGGCGAGCACGCTCGCCTTCATGCCGTGGCTGGATCGACTGGTGGAGGAATACTCGCTCGGCACGCGGCAGAAGCTCGGCATCCTGCTCGGACTGGTCGGCTCGCCGCCGTTGATCGTGCTCGACGAGCCGATGAACGGACTCGACCCGGTCAGCGCGTGGGCGATCAAGCAACACCTGGTGACCCTGACCCGCGAGCGCGGCTGCGCGGTGCTGCTGGCCACCCACGCGCTGGAAGTGGCCGAGCGCTTCATCACGCGCGCGCAGCTGCTGCTGGAAGGCCGCTGCGCACGGCATTGGGACGAGCCGCAGCTGATCGCCATCCGCCATGATCCAACGCGTTCGCTGGAGCAGGCGATGGTGGAGGCGTTGCGCGAACTGGCGGCTTGATCGGCCATGCGCGAGGCGGGCGCAAGCGTTGCTCCGAGGTTCCCTGCGCGCCGGTCACCCGCCATCCTGTGCGCTGTCTGCCGCAATCCGGATCGCCAGTGACGCCAAGCCCCGTCGTACCCGTACTGTTCGCCGACGACGCCGTGGTGGTGGTCGACAAACCCGCCGGTCTCGCGGTGCATCGCAGCCATCTGGTCGGTGCCGACGACGACTATCTGGTCGACCGCGTGCGCGCACAGACCGGCCGTACGCTGTATCTGGCCCATCGGCTCGATCGCGCGACCAGCGGCGCGATCGTGTTCGCCGCCAGCAAGGAAGACGCCGCCGCGCTGGGCCAGCAGTTCATGCAGCGCGATGTCGCCAAGACCTATCTTGCCGTATGTCGTGGATGGCCCGCGGCCACCGGCGAGATCGACTATCCGCTGGATGCACCCGGACAGCGCGAGGCCAAACCCGCACTGACCCGCTGGCGCACGGCAGCTACCGCGGAGCTCGCGATCCCGATGGGGCGCTATCCGGTGCAGCGCTATGCACTACTGGCCGTGCAGCCGGAAACCGGGCGCTACCAGCAGATCCGCCGCCATTTCCACCACATCTCGCATCACCTGGTCGGCGATACCACCCATGGGCGCGGCGACCACAACCGCCTGTTCCGGATCCATCTGCGCGTGCATCGGATGCTGCTGCATGCGTGGCGGATCGGCTTCCGCCATCCCCGCAGTGGCCTGCCGCTGCAGATCGAAGCACCACCCGATGCCGACTGGCAGCGCGTGCTGGATCGATTCGAGTGGCAGTTGCCTGATGCACTGGGCAGCGAATGAACCGCCCGTGGGAGCTGCCATGG
>Ga0209591_10000378_pt1 | contig 58109 bp, 52 predicted proteins | sample MAT01_FD_187207 | JGI IMG/M metagenome (GOLD analysis project Ga0209591, IMG submission 187207) | Freshwater microbial communities from Lake Fryxell liftoff mats and glacier meltwater in Antarctica - MAT-01 (SPAdes) (version 2) | ecosystem: Environmental > Aquatic > Freshwater > Ice > Liftoff...
TGCCAAAACGATATGACTTATTCAAGGACTTGAGTACAGCATATCGTGAGCGTTGCGAAGTGCGGCTTCAGCCCACGTAGCAACATCCGCTCAGAATCCCCCGTGTTTCAACCGGGGGAGAGTTCAATGTGGGATTGCGATGCTGGTCCGAGACATACATGAGTTGACGCACTCCCAGCAGTGACGGCTCTAACAGCCCGGCCTTAAAGCTTTTCCCGGTCCCGGTGGCCGACTGGTCCAGGAGGTAGCGATAGCCCTGACTGACTGCTTGCTGCCAGGTGGCGTGACGCGTCCCCGCAAGATACTCCCGTACCGCTGGCTCGGGTCCTGTCAACATCCGCTGTAAGGCGGCGGCACTGGTGGGTTGCAGGGCACGCTGCAGTCGCCGCTGGATCTGCTCGAGCCAAGTGGCGCGCGGATGGGCCATCGCCTCCATCTGAGCGGTGGTTAACCACGCAATAGCACTGGGATCGTCCAGTTCATCAATATCTGGTGCGGCTTTCGTCTCCTGTCCCCACCAGGCGACTTGGACGGTGTACCCCCATTGCCGCAGTGACTTCCAGGTCGCGCGGTACTGGCGCATGACGTGATGATTGCCGCTCGCACCGGCATCGGGATAGAACTCGATCACGTGCGTACCCAGCGCCGCCGTTAGTCCCGTCAGCGTCGCTTGCAGCGTCTGCGGGCTACTGGCAAACTGCCCGCCCGCTGCCCCGATCGTGATTTGCCCCTGACGTTGCGCCAGGAGAAAGGGTTTGGCACCCGTGCCCTTGACCAGGGCGATCGCGGGTCGCTGTACAGCGTCAGGTCGATGCACGGCTAGCGGGAGTTCACCATTGGGTAGGTGCGGCGTGGGACCGTGTGGACGTTTCTTAGTCGCAGAGGTCAACCAGCGATACCGTCCCCCTTCCGCGCTGTCGCGTAACCGCAGTTGCAGCCCGACGATGAGTCCAGCCGCATCCTGAAGTGGGCAAAGGTAACCGGCACCAGGCACGTTGAGTGAGCGACCAGCCAGACTGACGCCAGGTAAGGTGTGCGGCAAGTCTGACGCTAGTGGCTGCCACTGCACCACCGACTTAAAGCCAGAGGCCTGGATCTGCGCGGCGGTGAAGCCACGTCGCTCTAAGTCCTGGCGATCCGCTGGGTGGAGACTGAGTTGGTTGAGCAGGTGGCGGTAGTGCTGATCCCGTGCCACTGGCGAGAGCGAGTCTGCACGCCGCTGGGCTTCTGCCAGGGACCGTTTTTCTTTGATCTGCTGCCGCTCGTATCGCCACTGCTCTAGTTGCGCCGCGCTCCAGTGCTGTCCCTGATCCGCGACCCACTTGCCCCAAAGGTTGTCTTTGGTGCAGCAGGGCAACCAAAGAATCGGACTTGCAGTGACTGTGACCGTTAATTCCGCAGCGAGACTGTGAATACTGTCAGAAGATGTATCAACCAGTTTCATAGTGAAGCCATTCTTTTTAGCACTTGCGTTTGCAGTAGCAGCGGCTACCCCTGTTTTGGGGCAAGAACAGATCTCTATCTACATGGGCAAAGCGTCCACAGGTGAGTCAGTCTGGTACAACGGCGCTCGTGCTCAATGTGGAGACTTGCCACACGATGATGAGTGCTGGAAGAATCCTATGGTGGTCTACACGATTGGCTCAGACCATGTGACAGCCATTCCAGACTGTAAAAAAGGTGTGTTTAAAGAAGTGTGGATGAAGGAGCAATTAATTGCAAAGGCTATGCGACCAGCTTCGCAAGCAATTCGCTCAGTGCTAGAAACTGCCTGTAACTCCGTCAACAACGTGAAGACTGAATTGAACGCAGAGCAAAAAGAAGTGCAGCTCAATGCTTATTTAGATGCCGCTGACTCTGCCCTTAGAGCTGGTGACCTGAAGCATGCCGTTACGTCAATGACCGCAGCAAAGGAGTTTACGGACAACCCTGACAAACTATGCCGGATCAATGACTTTTTGAAAGCGTTGGAGATTACCCAAACCGTTGCCGACAATTGGAACTATAAACTGAGTACTGAAGAGATTCAACGCACGTTTGTTGGTGCCCAAAAAGGAGTTCTTGAAGGGTCAAAGTGTCGTTATTAACACCTCTTAGTAATCTTCATTCCGATCCACAATGAAATCGCCACGCACCCACCCGGTTGCGCCTGACTGGACAAATTTAACTTTGTACCAGCAGTAGCCGTCACTGCCTGGGGTGCGCTGAAGCACGTTAACTCGATCGCCTCGATAACCAATATGGCGGGCGTAGGCTTGGACAGAAGCCCTATCTCGAATGTTGATTGGAGAGGCGGTATCTTGTGCCCACAAGTAACCACTTCTGCCGTCCCAGCAAACTTGCCCATACTTTTGAGCGACCAGTTGATCACTGAGCGCTGGGGTGACAAGGAAAACGGTAGTCAGTGCCGACAGGGGCAGCGCGATCGCAACAAGCAGCTTCAGAGCTTTCATATGGTTCACAGCAGGTTCTCTGATTAGCATTCCCTCAAGCGGCATTTACACAACGGCTTACCAATGGGTTAACTGCTCAAGCAGCAGTCGTGCGGCTGTGTAGAGGCAGCCGCGCTCTGAGCGTGCGGCAAGCAGCGGTCTCAGCGTTTTTACGTAGTAGTAGCAGTGCCTTATGTTTGCTGCGTGAAGCGTTGCGTATTAACGCCTGCTGGCGTACTAAATGAGGGTGTGCATAGCCTCCGTGGTCAGTAGACAGCGAAACTTCATCCGGCTTGTCAGTGATTTTACTGGGGCTGTTTAAGTATAAAGTAAAACATAAAGTTGTAGTTAAAAACCAGCCGCGCTCTAGTCGGAGCGGCGTGACCATTCTTAAGCTCAAGGCGCGCCATCCTTTGAGCTTGTCATGCCAGACCCGAACACTACGCTTGCGACCGCGACCGCCCTTGCTGTGGGAAACACCGGACCACATACCCTTAACGCGTCGCCAGCCAACGACTATTACCGCTTCACGTTGAGTGGACGCAGCAGCCTCAACCTCTCACTGACCGGGTTAGACAGCAATGTCGACCTCCAGTTACTTGGTAGCAGTGGGGTGGTACTGCAACAGTCCACCAATACGGGGCTGACAGCAGAGTCCGTGAACTACACCGATCTGAGTGCCGGACTCTATTACATTCGCGTCCTAGCAGCGAGTGGTACCGCCAACGCGCACTACACCGCTCGCGCTGCAAGCGCAGAAGAACACCAAGACAGACCTGCTGTGGCGCAATTACACCACGGGTGAAAATGCCCTCTGGACACTGAATGGCACCAGTGTGAGCACGACTGCCTATCTCCAGACGACCGCCGACTTGAACTGGGAGTTGGTCGGCGCTGGGTCGTTCACCGGGCAAGGGCAAACCGACCTGGTCTGGCGCAACAACACGACGGGTCAAAATGCGGTGTGGCAGATGAACGGCACGACGCTCGTGACGAGTCTTGCTCTCACACCACTCGCCGACTCCCACTGGCGGGTCGCCAGTGTAGCGGATTGGAATGGGGATGGACACGCCGACCTGCTCTGGCGCAATGTCGCGACGGGTGCCAACATGGTCTGGCAAATGCAGGGCACCACATCGGTAGCAACCCTAAACTTGCCTCCAGTCACGGACTTAAACTGGCAACTGGTCGGCAGCGGTGATTTTAATCGTGATGGACAAGCCGATCTGGTCTGGCGCAATCAGAGTACGGGTGCCAATGTCGTATGGCAGCTGCAAGGGACGACGTTGCAGACGGCGGTGTCCTTCCAGATCGCGGAAGCCAACTGGCACATTGAAGGGGTGGCTGACTTTAACGGGGACGATCACCCGGATTTGGTCTGGCGCAACTATGCCACCGGGGAAGATGCGATCTGGTTGCTGAATGGGACGACGTTGCTCGCGAGCGGCGACGTGTACTTTACCCGGATCACAGACGTGCATTGGCAGATTGCCGCGCCTTTTAACGTTTATGGTGCGCCGGGTCTGGTCGATTTGGGTGGACCAACGACCGCGACGGCGTTTGACCTGGGCACGCTGAATGGACAGGCGACCTATCGCAGCACGATCAGTAGTAATGGCGGCAGTGATTACTACCGCTTCCAGCTACCAGCGGCGAACCCCAACGTCTACCTGCAAGCGAGTACAGGCAATCTGGAGTTGCTCGCCAATAGTGGCAGTGTGCTCCAACGTGCCGTCACGACAGGTGCTCCGGTGCACCTGCAACCAACCCTCGCGAGTGGCAGCTACTTGCGGGTCTATGGGACCACCAGCTATACGCTGGGGGTGTTTGACACGATGGCTCCGCCAACGGTGACACCGAGTCTGGTCAACGATACGGCACGCAGTGGCAGCGCGCCAGACAACCGGACGGCAGACCCCACTGTCGCCGTGCAAATTGGGTCAGAGCACTGGTTGGGTCATCTGACAGCGGGCTTCAACACGACTGACCCTTCGAGTTTTCTGGATCTGACGACACTGGCAACTCTGGGACAGCGGTTCACGCTCACCCCCACGCTGCTCCAGCAAATCAATGGTGGGGTGGCGTTAACCGCTGGCAGCTACATGCTGCACCTACGAGCCACTGGGGTCTATGACGTGACGGCGACGACGACGGATCTCACGTTCACGCTCGACACGACGACGGTCGCTCCGAGTGGCTTGCACCTGGCAGGGGTGACGGGCACGGCGACCAACACGACGACACCGACGGTGACGGGAGTGGCAGAAGTGGGGGCACTGGTGCAAGTGTTTAATGCGGCTCAGGTGCTGTTAGGGCAAGGCGTGGCAGACAGTACAGGCACCTGGCAGGCACTGTTGAGTCCGCTCACCGATGGGACTTATCCAGTGACCGCTGTTGCCACTGACCTCGCGGGGAACGTCAGTACAGTGTCAGCGCCGCTGAGTCTGGTGGTGGATACGACCCTCCCCACGCTCACAGTGACCACACCGCTCACCGCACCGTTGGTCCATAGCACCCGGCTCACGGGGACGGTTAGTGGCACTGGCTCAGCAATCGCCTCTCTGACCTATCACTTCGACGCGCGTGCAGCCGTCACGCTTGCCGCTGATCCAGCTACGGGCAGCTTTGATCAGGCACTGGACTTGACCGGTCTCACCAACGGTACCCACACGCTGACCCTCACAGCGACAGACGCAGCCGGAAATGTCAAAACGTGGCAAAACCCGGTTACGCTCTCGCTGGGAGCGGTGCCAGTGCTGACAGCGGCGTTAGCGCAGGATACGGCGGCGGGTGGGTTCACGAATGCGGATGGTGTGACCAGTGACCCAACGATCAGTGGTCAAGTGACAACGACCCAACCACTCGCGGCGTTGCGGGCAGGCTTTGTGACTGCAACAGGGATGACCTATACGGACATCATGGCGCGACTGCAAGCCGATGGCAGTTTTACCTTGAACCGGACGCAGTTAGCCGCGCTCCACGGTGGGTCACTACTGGATGCTCACTACACGCTGTCGCTGCAAGCAGCCGATACAGCGGGTAATGTGACGGCTCCCTGGAGCGTCACGTTTGACCTCGATACCCAGGCACCGATCGCACCGACGAATCTAAGTCTGTCACCTTCCGGCAAGTATGCAGTTGCCATCAGCGGGAATGCGGAGGCGGGTGCTCAAGTGCAACTGTTTGAAGGCACTACCCTCATTGGGGAAGCCGTTGCCAATGCGACGGGTAGCTGGCGGATGACGACCAGCCAACTTCGCAATGGCACGCACGACCTCACGGCTACTGCCAGTGATGCCGCTGGCAATACCAGTCCCACCACCACAGCAGCGCCCTTTACAGTGGCAACGCTCGTACCGACGACACCACAGGGACTCCGACTCACGGCACTGACGGACAGTGGGCAGAGCCAGACCGACAACATCACGAACGTCACGACACCGACGATCGTGGGGACGACCGAAGCAGGAGCCACAGTGCGCCTGTTCCAGGGGCAGCAACTGTTGGGTGAAACGAGCGCCGATGGCAGTGGCAACTGGCAGTTCGCGCTGACCACCGCTTTACCACAAGGGGAACAGACGCTCAGCGTGGTGGCACACAATGCGATCGGGGACAGTCAAACAGCAACGCTCACGACCACGATCGACTCCGTGGCACCGACGACAACACAGTTGAATTTCTTAGCGGCTGGTAGCACGACGGCGACAACCTTAGCGAATGGTGTGACGCTGACGACGGGAACGCGGCTCCTGGGACAAGTGAGTGGCACCACGTCTGCGCTTGCGTCGTTGCAATACCAACTGGGCACGAGTCCAGCGGTGACGGTGCCCGTGGCAGCAAACGGGTTGTTTAACTACCGTCTGGATCTCACGGGTAGTAGCAGCGGTGACGATCAAACGTTGACCGTGACGATGACCGATGTAGCGGGGAACACGACGACACTGGCACCTTACCTGGTGAATATTTCTGCCACCAATGATGGTGGGGGTGAGGCACCTGTTTTGCTGGCACAACTGATGCAGGATACGGGAAGTAACACCACCGATGGCTGGACGTATATACCAGGTATCGCTGGCGTTGCGTCCGCGCCCGGTGTCATCACGACGCTGTTGGCAACGTTTGACACAGCGGCGACTGCTGCTTTCCAGGATCTGACCGCGTGGCTGCAACCCGATGGGACGTTTGCGCTGGATGAGGAGACACTGGCAGCCTTGGCAGGTGGTGATTTGGCGGATGGGGCGTATACGTTGCGCCTCCGCGTGCAGGCTGATACTAACCAAATCGCAGAGCAAGTGGTGAGCTTGACGCTCGACCGGACGGCTCCGGTGACAACGTTGCCTGATTTGATTGATGGTATTGCCTGGGAGCGTGGCACGCACCTGCAAGGGACGGTGCAGGAGGACTCTGGCAGTGTAAACGTTGCCTACCAACTTGAAACGGTGACGGGGGGGGACGATTGGGACAGCCCATACGGTCACGACGACTGGCACTACGTTTAATCAAGCGTTAGCGGAGCTAGCTGTAGGCAATGCGACCTTGCAAGACGAGACACCGTACAACCTGCTGGTGACCAGTACCGATCGCGCTGGCAACGCGCAACGGAGTCGCTTTCAGTTCTTTATTCCCAGCGAGCGGCGGGTGACGGATGATGATACCTTGCCGAATCAACCACTGCATCCCAGCGATCCAGACCCGAAGCCAGACCCAGTGCCCGATCAGGTCGTGACTTGGGATCATGTGGGTCCGGGGGGAGCCTGGGGCAGCTATAGCAGTAGTGGCGGTGGCGGTGGCGGTGGCGGTGGCACCTTTACGTCCACGCCTGGTGCGGGCTTTGATCCGGCTGACCCCACGTTGAAGGACTCCCAGAAGGGCTTGGAGGGCTATGGGTATGAGTATACGTACACGGAAAGCATTGAGCGCTTAGTCGAGCAAGCGGTGGACTTCATCAGCACGGACCCGGCAACGCTGACCAAGAAGGCGGCGCTCTACAATCGAGCGTCGGTGTTGCAGGGACTGGGGGCGCAAGTGGAGCACCATATCCAGGCGGATGGTGATTTTACCAATGACCAGGCGTTGATTGATCGCCTACGTTCAGCGCTAGAGGGCTTGTTTGCCGATGCGTATGACCCTGAAGGCAATACAGCGGGTGTCAGACCCTCGTTTGTGCCGTGGGGTGGGGCATGGTTGGCGCAGGCGTTGGTGAGTGACCCACGCTCGGTGCGGGAGCAGGTGTTTCAGGCGACGTTGCTGACGGTGGTGACGGAGGCTACGCCGCTAGTGACGAACGTGGCGCAACAACAGGCGTTGGCAACAGCGGTCATGGCGTTGGCAAAGACCTATGCGTGGTTGAATCCCAATCCGGAGGCAACGGTGCCAACGGCAGACCAAGATTTTGGCTTCCTGGATGCGCTCTGGCGGTTGCAGATCCCGGATGCGAATGGGCAGTTTAAGGACGGTGATGCCATTGCTCAAACGCTCTCAGACAGTGTGGCGGCGTTGAAACGGCTGCTGGTGGGGGTGGAAGACCCGGTGCGGGCGATTCAGTTCCTCAATAACCTGGTGCAGGCGGCGAGCAATGTGACGAGCCTGAAGGGGGATGTGAAGGACGCGACGTTCCTGCGGGAATTGGTGGAGTTTGGCGTGGAGTTTGTCCAGACAAACCCGACGGCGAATCCAAGCGCGACTGATACTGCCGTGCAGGGCTTTTTGGATCGGCTCTGGCGAGGTGATATACAGCAGGTGAAGCAGGCGCAGGGAGGACTCAATGCGTTCTTTGCGGGGATGGAGACGGCGGCAGAGCGACTCAAGGGACTGAAACTGGCAGAGAATTTACTGGAGGCAGCCGCACTGTTGCAAGACCCAGAGCTACGGACTCAGAAGGATGATCCAACCTTCCTAGATATGCTGCTGGGGCTAGGTGGGTCTTATGCTGCTGTCGATGCGATGAGCTTTTCTGTGCTCAAAGTGATGAGTCAAGAAGACCCTTCCAACTTCTTCCTGAATACACTAGGGAATGCTCAGGACTCAGAAGACATTCAGCTCGGATCTGAGCAACTAGAGCAGTTTCTTAAAGACTATGTACTGTGGCAGGGAGAAGGTGATGTAACAGAGCCGGATGGTACTAAGACCAAAGGACTTCTTGACCTAAACCAGTTTTCTAAAGCTGTTGAACAGCTTACTAAAGAAATCGAAAAAACGCTGCTAGAAGCTAAACAATATGGAAGAACAGACGGCTTACGAAGCATTCAAGCGCAACTTGATAGGATTGAGAAGAGCTACATACCTCACTCTAATCTTGAAGGTTCTGGGAAGCATGGTTCTCGTTTTTGGATGATGAATTCAGATGACTTATTTCTCTATTCTCTGCTTAATGCATCTGCGACTTACGCTGATGTTGTAGAAGGGCTAAAAAATGCGGCAAAACATATGCGACACTATTTAGGAAACTCTGGAAAATTCCTAACCATTGATGCAAAAAACCTGTCCCAGAGTTCTCAGGAGGTACGGGACAATATCGCTGATATAAAGCAGGATTTGCTTGAAAAAGCAAGATCACTTCCACAAGACGTAGACTACCCACCAATTGAGGGAGATTGGCGACCTGGCTCTGTTGTTTCAAGCGATTCGGCTCTCCCGGCTTTGCGCTGATAAGACAACCTTATATCAAACTATCACTGGGTTTCAGCCGTCGATCGGGCGGCATTTTGTAGCCTTTCATACGATTTCAACCACAGATCCGGAAGAGCCGCGATTCTAAAGATTGGTTCTTTGCAATGGGTCGCTATCAGTATCGGTACACCGCAACAATCAAGACAGGTTCCTACCGAGAAATCGAAGTGAAAATTCACTTCAAAGATACCTACACATGGGATCAACAAAAATCCACCCCCATAGAAGGTCTTAGAGTCTCTGATAAGGTCTTAGGGACTTTGCACCAGGTAGGATTAGCTCAAGAATATCCAATGGGAGGCTCTTTATTCTATAAATGGAAGTACTAGAGGACTATGCGGAAAAAAATTCTTGTGTTTGGGTTGGTGACTGTGCTTTTGTGGCTCGGTTATGCCTTGTTTATGCATATCTCTAAACAGGTACTCGGCGGTATTATGGATGATGTCTTAACTCGCTCTTATTTGGAGGCAAGTCATACCCCTAGCATTGCAGAAATTGAAGCCTTAACACGCATGAAGTTACCAAAAGGCTACCGAGATTTGAAAGCGCTGTCTCATGTTGAACCGCGAGAGCCAGCAGAAGATTTCATGATGGTAAAACTTTCGGCAGAGAGGTCTGAGATTAAGAAAGCCTTGTCTGCGGCAGGCTTATATGGCAATCTTCAGCCTAATCCGAAGGAGCGGAGCATTACCAACGGTGATGTCAAGATCCCTTGGTGGAATCCCGATGCAGAGAAGAATGTTTTAAGCAGTTACTATCGAATCAAGGACTCTCCAAGTCAAGGTGCCGAAAAGGTTTGGAGAATATATGTACTGCTTGCTCAACACGAGAAAGAGCTTGATATGCTTTACCTTAAAGTGCATAGATATTGATAAACTCCATTTCTTTGTAAGTGATATGAGCGCTATTGCTCCTCGCGTAGCACGACCCGCCTCATCGATCAAACACCCTACTTACTGGGCACCCTAAACGCAGAACCCACCCTCTGCCTTTCCTCCCGTGCCCTCATCCATCTCTTTAATCACCACCACCTATAACCGCGCCGCGTATCTCCCCTTCACCCTTGACAGCATCCTGGCGCAAACCTATCCTCACTTCGAGCTACTGCTCTGGGACGACGGCTCCAGCGACCACACCCTTACCATCGCCCACCAGTACGCCCAACGCGACTCGCGGATTCGCGTTATCGCCGCTGAACATCAAGGGTTTCCCCGCGCCATCAAAGGAGCGATCGCCGCTACCACTGCGCCCTACTTTGGCTGGGTCGATAGCGATGACCTGTTAGCACCCACCGCCCTCGCCGCCACCGTCGCCATCCTCGACGCGCAACCCCACACCGGACTCGTCTACACCAACCACCTCCTCATTGACGCAGACGGTCACGATCTAGGACTCGGTAGACAATGCCGCCTTCCCTATGACAAAGACCGCCTACTCGTAGACTTCATGGTCATGCACTTCCGCCTGCTGCGCCGCACCGTCTACGAGCAAGTCGGCGGCATTGACCCCACCATTGAATATGCCGAAGACTACGACCTGTGCCTCAAACTCTGGGTTCCTTGACGCAAAGGTACGTAAAGCGACAGGAATCTGCCTGAAAAAGCGCTAAGACCCGCCGTTTACACGGGGTTCCCTTCCCCTTTTTGCGCTTGCGCTTTCAGGCTGTTTTTCGGGGGTGGGATGCCGACCGAATCCCGGAGCTTTTCATCGGAGAAGTCGTACTCGCCGAGCAGGTTGATATGCTCCCATGAGATGACGGAGTGGTTAGCAACAGCAGCCCGGATCTCTGCTTTGCGCTCGTCGGTGGCGGCTTGGCTGAGGCGATGCTCAAGCAACAGGTAATTCCAGCAAACAATGGCATTCTTGATGAGGCGGTTACAGGTCTCGGCAATCTCCTGTTCCTCTTTGTCTCCGGCGCTGAATTCACGTGGGTTGCCAACGGCGATCGCGCGCGTGAAGCGATGACCGAGTTCGATCTTGTTGAGCAGCTTCTCGATTGCCATGCGCAATTCGACATCATCAATGTAACGGAGGATGAACATGGATTTGATAATCCGGCCAAACGCTTTGAGAGCGGTATAAAGGCTGTGCTGCCTGGAGTAGGAATTCAGCTGCCGGAAGATATCCGAGGCGGTACTTTCCTTCAATTTAATGGTGGCGACAAGGCGCAGAACGTCGTCCCAGGAAGTGATGATCAGATCCGGATCCACGTATTGCTCGGGTTTGATCGCCCAGTCGGTGCGGTTGCCGCCCCAGCGCGAGCGGAACATATAGAGGTTCTGTTTTTTCAGGTTCTTGATGCGGGGGGCGAAGCTGCAGCCCAGCAAGTGCGTCACGGCGAAAATCGCTTCAGAAAAGCCATGCGTGTCGGTGGAATGGATGTCGCTTTTGACCACGTTGTTACGCATGAGGCCGTCAATGACATACGCACTCTCGCGTTCCGCCGCGCTGAACACTAGAGAGTGCCAGAACAGGTGACGCTCATCGACGAAGGTATAGGCGCTAATCCCCTGGCCTTTGCCAAAATATTTGAAGGAATGGTTGGCATTGAGGGAGTCAGTGCGCACCTCGAATTTCTGACCATCGCTGGCGGTGTGAATTTCATGCACTGATCGGCGATAGAGGTTGGGCAGCGACAGGGTGGCCATGAACGCCGTAATCCGGTCGTTGGCAGCAGAGAGGTTTTCCAGGGAGAAGCGCCAGTTGATAGCGCTGTCGAGTTCGGCGGCAGCAAGCGATGTGGAAATTTGCGCCATCTTCACCGATCCGATGGCACAGCCAAGGCCGATGACCCCAGCGAACAGGATCTTCTCGGACACTGGTCTCACATGCATCTGGCGGAGGTGCCGTAATTCCGTGGCGAAGCCGGTATGAAGATTGACCGTAGCCAGGATTTCGGTTAACGGCACGTAGTGGCGCTCTGGAAAGAAGTAGCGCAGTGGTTCGCTTGCTACTTCTTCCTGTTTCGGGGTCGACACCCGGAAAGCCTTACCTGTCAGCAGCTTGAAGTGCGGGTTCAACGCCGCCGCGATGGTGCGATTGGTTTCCTCAAAGCGGGTCTGGAGTGCGGCATCGAGTGCCGCTAGTATCGGAGCCGGATCGGCGAACCCGGTCATACCTGCCCGGTCAAGCAATTGCTCCCGCTCGGCCAGCCAACGGGTCTGATCAATGAGATAGGACTCGAGTGGCCGCCGCTTGTGTGATTGTTCAAGGTTCAGACTGCCGGCTTTGATGGCACCTGCCACATGCCGGAACAAAAGCACCTTATAGAGCGAAATGCGGAACTTCCCGTCTTTCCAGACCGCCGCCCGTTCAGCCCCGGTGAGAAACGTGGCGGGTGCTGTCCGGTCGAGGCTGCCGTCCGTAACGACGAACCGTGCGATGGCGGCGGCAAGATCAGCAATCTGCGGGGTTGCTTGGAAGGCAATGGTCTTGAGGATGCCACCCACCTGGTTTTGTAAACGAACCGAATGTGCTTCGAGGCTGTCGAAATAGTGATCAGCGGCTGTGTCATTTACAACGGCGGCGCGGAGTTCTTTAGCTTTTGCTTCTGCAGTCTGCTCTGGCTGTACCAGAAGGCCAATGCGCGCGACCTTCTCTTGGTCACTCAGCAAATCATCGCAGACTGCTTCGCGGATCTGGCGCAAAATCTGGAAGACCGATGCATCGAGATCCGCCAGTAAGCGCTCCGTCGCCTGCTCATGCCGTTGGCGTCCATCGAAACACCAGTCCCGGTGGTTCCGCAGCGTGGCATTTTCAAAGGTCTTTACCGCTGTTAACAGCACGTCGACGAGATTGTCCTGGAGCCGGTAGTACTGGTGGGCAATAAAAGCCACCAAATGAACGTGCCGATCAGCATCGGCTCGGCGGCGCAGGTCGGTCGTGCGCATTCTGGTGGCGCTACCCGCGAAATAGCGAATACCTTCCGAACCGAGGCTCAGGACGGACAGGATCGGCGCTACTTTGGTGTAGAGCGCTTTCAACACGCCGAGATCCACCAAGCGTTCCCGGATTTTGGTGGGCCTGGTCGATTGCGACAGCCTCTTGAGCAGCGTGAGCCGGAACGGCGATTGGCTGGCGGCGGTTTCGTCACGCAGGAACAGGCTGTCGAGCAGTAACCGCACTTCACTAGTCAGGGCTTGGGTCATCAGTTGGGCGATAGCCCGTCCACGCTGTTGCATCGCCCGCGAGACGGCTGCCGTCAGACGGAACGCTGTCGGAATTTCGATCCGCCTGGACACCAACCAATCCACCGCACGCCAGAAGATCTGCGCTGGTCCAGCATGAGACTTGGCCATAGTCTCCAACTCTGTTTCGAGCAACCGTGCGGTGTCACCATCGAAGGGGCGAAACCCGGCCAGTTCCAGACTTTGCGGTCGGTGCCGCTGCCGGGTGCGTGCGGCATACGCTGTTTGATCGAACCCGGACGCGTCGATTCCCAACCGCGCGGCGACATAGGCAAGGTCGCGATCGTGAAAATCGGCAGTTAGGAAAAAGCGCCTTGCCGCTTTGAAATACCCGGCGCTGAGCAGAAAGCCGATCTTACCGGACACAGACTGGATGTCATTGGTCGCAGACCAAACAGCGACAGGTAATTCAAAGACGCGCTGACGCTCGGCACCGGAAAGCTGTGGCGGACGGTCGAACAGCAGCAGCTCGGCGTCGTTGAGAATTTTCAGGCGTGACACAGGCGTGTGGTTCCTTGGCGAAAGGGGTCTCTCAGTCTGCCGGATGTTCCTAAAACGATGGAATCCAGAATGACCTGGCAGAAGCGGGGCGAACTGAGGAAAACCCCGCAAAAAGTGTTCCTTAACTGTATCCGGAAATCGGTGTTCTGATATTATCGTCCAAGATGGTTTAAGGAATGGATATGCTCGTTGGTTACGCGAGGGTCTCAACGCTCGACCAGAACCCCCAGCTGCAGATCGACGCCCTGAAGCAAGCAGGGTGTGAACGGCTCTACATTGAGAAAGCGTCCGGCGCACATCGTGACCGCCCGGAACTCAAAGCCGCGCTCGCCTACATGCGCCCAGGCGATACCCTGGTGGTTTGGCGGCTCTCCCGGTTGGCGCGATCACTCAAACAAATCATCGAGACCGCTCATGAACTCGAGCAAAAGCAACAGGCGCTCAAGGTGCTGACGCGCAGCATCGACACCGGCACGCCCGAGGGACGGCTGTTTTTCCATATCACGGCCGCCTTCGATGAATTTCAGCGTGAATTGATCGTCGAAAACACCAAGGCTGGTCTCGCGGCAGCCCGACAGCGGGGACGGAAGGGTGGGCGTCCACCGGCATTGGACAAGGAGAAAATCCGTGTCGCCGAGGCGATGCTCAAGGACACGGTGAACTACCCATTTGTCGGGGATGTCATCGATCACCTCAGAGTCGGGAGGACCGCTTTCTATCGCTATTTTCCGCCGGAGCGGATTCGGGAACTGCGAAAGCAGGACTGAATGTTGGCCTTACGCCATGTCGCTTTACGTACCTTTGCGTAAAAGAACCCAAAGTCTTCTCCCTCAACGAGCTTCCCTCCTTTACGTAAGGCATTGACGGTCTTTTCGTTGGTGCCAAGCGCGGCAAACGCAACGGCTTGCAGCATGATGCGCCCAAACTCAGGGTGATCGATGATTTGTGTCAGTGCTGGGTTCATCAACGTGCCCTCTGTGAAGCGGGTTGAGCGGTGCCGTAGTCAGCCGGGAAAAAGTACTCCAGTGAGCGGTAGAGCAACACGCCAGCGGTTACACCCCAAACGAAAACAGCCAGCGTCCGGCAAGTGCGGTGAAACTGGCTTAAGGTGGGCTTCGTCGGTCGGGTAACACGAAGCGGTTGAGTGTAGGCAGGATTGGCGCTGGCTCTGTCAGCGATCGCCTGCATCAAGTCTTGGGGCATGATCGACATGGCTCCTTAGTAAATGGGGAGTAGCAGAGCCAGCGTGGTGACTGTGGAAGGTTCAGCGCTGGCTACTGCTTTGAGGCAGTGGGTGGCTTTGCACAGCAAAAGCGACTCCCAATCCGAGGATCAGGAGCACGATTAAAATCAGCACTCTTGAGGCTTTCCTAACTTTCCCAGTGTCTTGAGCGACTGCTGTAAAGCCTGTGTCTTTTGCCCTTGAGCAGTTGCCAGCATTTCGGTTCGTTCGCGGTAGAGACGTGCTTCCAGCTTGAATTCGGTGGCTTTCTCGGCGATCGCATGCTTTGCTTGCTGCGTCTGTTGCAACTTCTGTTCCCGCACTCGGATATCGCGTTGCATTTCTTCGGTCAGGGCATCGGCAGTTTGCAGGAATTGAGCGGCGATCGCTAAGGGGTCATCAAACGCCACTACATCACTCTGGCGTAGGCTTTCCAGGCTGTAGATCTGCGGCATTTCCGGTGCTGCCAGTGTGATTGCGTGATTGCCAATCTCGACGGTAACGGCTGGCTTGGCTGGCTCTGACAACTCTGGCTCTAGCTGTGCGGTGATGACGTTGAACTCATGCAAGAGCCGATCGCAGTCAGCAGGCGCTAACCCATCGCTGGTATCAATATTCAACTCTTGAGCGCGACGATAAACGCTGGACTTAGGTAGATCGTGGTCACGGCAAAACTTAGTTAGCGATGTATTCATGCTTTCCCTCAAAGGCTTACTAGAACTGGCTTGGAACGTCTGGAACAACCTGGAACGGGCTAGGAACACGATGCTTTCGTTCCGTGCGTGTTTCACCCCAGTTCCCATCGCGTTCCGCTTACCTCTCATTAAAAGCAGTATATGGTTGTATATTTACAGCCATATGGTAAAGTTTGCTTGATCTAGGCAGAATGGGACTACCATCTAGGGAGAAATAGGGTATGAACAGCAGAGTGGCTAAGAAAGTCTTTGCAAGCGTGAGTGACCAGCTCGCTGAAAAGCTAGAGAAACGGTCAGAGATCGAAGGGCGATCGCTGTCGAATCTGATTAGCTATCTCCTCGAAAGGGAGATGGAAGACTGGCAGGTACCGCAAACGAAACAACAGGCTAAGTAAGGGCGATCGCTATGACACCAGCACAATTAACAAAACTGCTGTCTCTTGAGGAGTTCCTTGAACTAGCTCAAGCTGATGGTCCGCTCTATGAACTGGTTGAAGGGATACTGCTACAAATGCCTGAACCATCGCAGCTACACGAGGAAATCGTTGGCTTCCTCGACTTTGAATTCAAGCTGCAAATGCGTTTGACGCAGGATAGTACCAAGACGACTCGCAGGCGTAACGTTCTTGTTGTGGCTCCAGCGACAGGTAGACGACCCGACTTGGCGCTCATTACCAAGACTGAACGCTGGCGCGAAAGCGAGATTGAGCAATCAATTACCACCGTGCCCCTGTTGCTTGTGGAGGTTGCTAGCTCGAACTGGAGCAATGATCTGGTAGACAAACAACAAGAGTATGAGGCACTCGGAGTGCCCGAATACTGGATTGTGGACTACCGAGGGCAAATTCCCGCTAAGTATTGTCAGCGCGGCAAAGGAGCAAAGGTAATCCACTTAGGTCTTGACGCTTCAGGGCAGTATCAGAAAGCTGAGTACATCGGCTCTGAAGTGGTGCCGTGTCAAGCTTTCCCCTCCCTACAACTGACGGCTGAGCAGATTATTCAAGCCGGTGAGTGAGCCGTGGGAAAGATCAGTTTGTGCGCTTTTCGCATCATCAGCTCACGGACATAGACACGGGCTTGAAGTGAGTGAGCAGCGTTCAGTGAGAGCGAACGATAGCAACTTGCAATCGAATAGCGATCGACAGACTAGCAAGGGTTTTTGAAAAAATGTGCCAATGGCTAGGATCTGCGGTTAGATCATTTATACTTCACGCCAACGCAGCCACCGCAACAGCACGAGCCGCCGATGAAGCGACAAGTTTCCACGTTTGAAGCGAGAGGAGTACCCGTCATGTTCTAGTCAGCCTAGAAGCCAAAAACCCCCACTGCGGGAAACAGAAGGGGTCAAAAGGCTTGTTATTCAATTTGAAGGATAGGAGCAGGAACGCTAACTGATGCTTTTACCGGGCAGGACGTTAGGTTACCTAGCTTTGCTATGCCAATTCTAGTGGCAATTTGTCCAAAGGTGCAACAACTTTGACAAATTGCTCCTGATTTTGCATGGCTTCCTATCGGTCACCACTACAGACCTAGGGAGTTACACTGTGCATCGAAAAAAATATGAAGACTGGGAGGGCAGCCCATGCAGCTAGCCCCCTCCCCTACCTTTTCATCTGTGCCGGAAGGTGATGATGCCTTCCTCGCACTCTGGCCCCACCGCTATGACTATCTCTGGTCCGAGCACCCCAACCCGGTCGAACGACCCGACTGGCAGACCGAAAGCCGCCATCCCTTGAGCGATCGCCTGCTCCAGGAAGGCGCTTACTTATACGGTGTCCGGTTTGGCAAACAGACCGACTACCTGATGCTCGACATTGATGCTGATAGTCTCTATCATCCCCACCGCGATCGCCTGGCCATCTCCCGTCTGTTGGCAGCCTTAGAGCCGCTAGGACTGGTCGAAACCGTCGCCGTCACCAGCAGCTACAGCGGTGGCATCCACCTGTACCTGCCCTTCCAAACGGCACAAGAAACCTGGGCGATCGCCCAGGTCGTTTCAACCTTGCTAGCGAATGCCGGCTTCAAACTCAAACCCGGACAACTCGAACTGTTCCCCAACCCGAAGCCTTACAGCGAAGCACCCAGCCTCTACGCTGGCCATCGCCTGCCCCTGCAAGCCGGTTCCTACCTGCTCAACCGTGACTTCCAGCCCATCTACGGCGAACAAACCACCTTCGTGCAGCGCTGGCAGTTTGCCCAGCACCGTAACGCCATCGACCAGCGCACCCTCAAACGAGTCTTGCAACAGACCAAGCGCCAACGCTACAAACTCTCCGGCAAAGCCGAGAAATTTCTCCACGACCTGAACACCGAAGTGTTAGCTGGCTGGACCGATGCCGGACAGACCAACTACCTGTTGGGACGGATCGCCATGCGGGAATACATCTTCGGTCACGTCCAGCGCGGTGGTGAACCCCTTACTGGCGCAGACTTAGCCGCTGCCATCTGCGAAGTGGCACGATCGCTCCCTGGCTTTGAAGCGTATTGCCGCCATCAAGCCGACCTGGAACCACGCTCCTTGTTCTATGTCCGCTCCATCCAGTCCAGCCGTTACTACCCCTTTGGCTCCAAGCACCAGGCAAAGGCTTCACCCCTACCGGATGCTGTCAACGAACCCCCCAAGCCAAACTGGAACCAGGAGCAGTCTCAAGGTGCCCGTGATCGCATTCTGCACGCCCTCGCCGACCTACGGCAGCGTCAGGCTTTACCAGAGACCATTACCGCCCGGAAACAAGCCATCCGCACCTATGGCATTGGGAATCCCACCCTGGATAAATACAAAGAGTTATGGCATCCCAACCACCTGAAACCCTTACAGGGAGAGGAAAGCCACCCTGTAAGGGCAGTTTTCACTGATTCAGAAAAGCTGAAACCCTTACAGGGAGAGGAAAGCCACCCTATGAATACCAATAAGCTTGTACCCATTGCCGCTGCCCTTGAAGGGCAAGCGGCTGGGTTTCAAGTAGTTGGGGTGTGTGGGGGGCTTTCCACAGGTGTACCCAGCGCCGTCAGCGCCCAGAAGTCTGAGCGGGCAGAGAAGCAGCTTGTTAAAATGCAAGTGTGGCTGGAGAGTGAAGACCCGATTCTGGTGGCGGAAGCCCAGCAGTTCTTTACGGCTCAGGCGCAGAAAGATGAGGTCAGTCTAGACAGTATGGACGGAGTGACACTGGAGCAACGCGAAGGTTGTGCGCACGAGGAGGCAGGGATGCCAGGTGGTTTTGGACGAGCGCAACCGCAGCGCCGAAGTGGTAAGACTGCTTTGCAAGAGATACGGCAACTGAGTGTCGTGCTTCAACAGCCAGTGCAGGAGCCTGACGTGGATTTGGCAATGCAAGCGGAAGTGGAAGCCTTCTTTGCTCAGTCTCAGCAGGAACATCCAGGCGAACTCGCTCTGGCTTGGTTCGCGGGCGTTTATCACCCGCTGGCGCAGGTCGATCTGCTGGCGGTCGGTGCGCGCTTCTTGCAACCAGAGGAGGAAGATTGGCTCGCTTTGGCACGGCTGGTGGGCTGGCTCTTGGTGGAGGATGAATTGGATGCCATCTACTTCACAGCACCACCACCGGCCTTTGCGTTGGAGCAAGCAGATTGGTATGTGCGATCGGACTTGACCACGTTTCTAGAAGAGCCGCTGCTGTTGCGAGAGGCGGTGCAGCAGTATCCCGTCTTTGAAGAGAGTCTTCGAGGGGCGATCGACGAGCGCGTGCAGCAATTGGGTTGGACGCTGGAGCAGCGCACCCGTTTTGTGCTGGAGCTGTTTGAGCAACCGGAAGCGGCTCTGGCTCAGGGTGATTGGGAGCTGTTATTGTTTGATCTGCAAAGTGCGGACTAACGTGAGTGATGTTGCTTGGGTCAACCCTTATGTTCTTGAGTCTTGACTGAAGCCACTGGGTTAAGTAGTTAAACGAAATCAATTACACAAAAAAGTAGCTGAAAGGCTGGATTGTCGCGAAGCTAGTGTGAAAATAATTCTGTTGGACTACTTAACTGTCCCGGCCGCAGAAGTGCAGGTTCTGAACTCCACTTTGGTCAATTTTATCCAGCGCCATCCTAGATAGGGCGTTCCAGCTCATCTTGCACTTTTTGCCCTGATATTGTTTCACCCCCAATAGATGCGGTTGGGATTTATCCACACGAACAAGCAACTTGAGGTGCGCTGTCGATAGCCTGTTGGAGACCAGCAGTATGTACCCACCCAACAAAACCTGTATACTCACATCGTCCATCAGCATTGGCGATGAAGACGTGGTTGACACCAACTAGATTTGTCCAGGTGCGGACACTGGTGCCATCACCAAAGGCGAACACAGTTTTAGCCTCGGGAAAGTACTGCTCACTAGCATCGGTCATGCCAGGTACAGCTCGAAAATGCTCAATTAATTTTGCAATGAGACTAACTTCGCGCGCAGGCAGTGGTGCTCTAGGCTGTGACCAAAACGCTTGAATGACCTTAGCCACCGCTAGATGGTTTTTAAGTTGAGCATGAGACACACCATCCAAGCAGACAAAATGAGCGTGCTGGAGCTTCGTAGACTCTAGTGTGACCGTACCATCGTCTCCACCTGTAGTATTGCCAGCCACTACTAGCGTGGGAATTACAGCCGTAATCTTTTCGGCTAACGGTCGACGATTTTGGCTCAAATGCTGCGCCATGCCAAGACCCCAACCAAACGGATCGACCATCCGAGCCAGATGTGCACCGCCCAGGGGAGAACCGAGCAGCACTAAAGACTCGATGCGAGACCACCATTCAGGATGGCGCGTCAACACTTCTACCCAGATCACGCCGCCTAGAGACGTGGCGATCACGCGGGCAGGGATGGCAGGATAACGTCTTAAGGCTTGGTCAGCCGCTCGTTCAACGATTTGAATTAAAGGCTCGATCTGAAAGAGAGTATTGACATAACCGAGAGCGGGCGCGACCACATGGCATGCTGGTCCAGCGAGACCATGAGCGAGCAGCCCCATCTCCTGATTCGTGTCCGTCATCCCATGTTGTGAAAACAGGATGAGTTGAGGCTGCAGACTTTTCATAGCGAGCACATTAACGTCTTGGCTTTTAGTCTGCCCTGACTCAAAGAAGGTCTAACGAGACTGCTTCACGGTTCTTTGAAGTATCGGTGAAGTTAAGCGACTGTGAGGCTTTTACAGATGCCATTGAGTTGATTCGTGTTCCAGCATGGAGAGAAGTCATACTGCATCAGAACCGAGCTGTCTCCCCTATGTCATCAATGTCAGAGGATGCTTCACGCAATGCCGCTTTCAACGCTGCGGCTCATGCCAAAGTCCATCATGCCCTCTGGGAAGACATCCTACAGTTTACTCCAGAGAAAGCTGGACACATCCGAAGAGGTGGTATCCGCGAAGGTGCGGGGCGTGATTTGGCAGAGACACAACGCATGCTTGAAAAAATCCCGCCCTCGCAACGCGCAGGGGTCGATGGGCAGTCGGCTGCACACAACGCTAAAGAGTATCTGTCTAACAAAGATGCCAGCCACATTGAACCGCATAGTCAAGGGGGTTCGACTCGGTCTGACAATCTTAAATGGGAAGCTCAGTCAACCAATCGGGCTCGTGGGGACCAACCTATGACCAAACAGGAGCAGATTGGGCTTGACATCAAAGCACAAGTCGATAATTTGACCGGTGCTTTGGGAGCGGGCCTAAAAGCGGCACCCAGAGGAGCCGCCATTGGGGCGATGACAACCGTGCCGTTTGCTCTGCTGAGAAATGCGCTACGCGTTGTACGCGGTGAACTCTCGCCGCAAGAGGCAGCTGCAGAAACCGCGAAAGAAACGGCAACGGGTGGGGCTGTAGGGGCTGTAACAGCCTTCACTGTGACCACTGTTGCCACTGCTTGTCCTCCGATAGCGATGGCTCTAACGGCTCTCTCTCCAGCACTGTTGGTGGTCGGTGGAGCAGGTATGGTCTACCAGTTTTTCCAGCTTCTGGATGACCACAAACAGCAAGTGAGTTTCTACTACGAAGCAATGACTCAACAACAGCTTGATGATCTCCGTCAAGTAGAAGACAACCTGATTGATGAGCATGAGAAAACCCTTGCTGCGATCGGTCAAGTGCAAGTGATCAGTGAAGCCATTGTGAGCCGTCCACGTGAAGCTGGCATTGAAGGCGCATTGAAGCGCTGCCTTGAATCGTCTCAAATCGTCCGATCGCTGGGAAATGCCTCTCGGACATCGACTCCTAAGTTGAAGGCTATGGACCAAAACGTTTTACCTCCCTGTACGGAGTGATCTTTAGGAGTGCGCCATGTTGCCGTTGATCATTGGAGGACTGTGCGCCGCCGTCAGCTTTGCTGCTGGAGCGATGACATCACATGCTGCTGGCGAGAAGGATAGACAGGCCGCCAAGCATTGCGAGAAAGTCAATACGGCATTAATTCACAGTCGTGATGCTTTAGAAAAGCGCTATCACGCACTGTCTGATTGCAGTCAGGAGCGGCTTAGTGACCTTGAATGGAAGCTAGCAGAGTCTGAACTGGAGAAGGATATCCTCTACCTCGTCGTCCGTTTGCAAAACAGTCTCTTGCTGTTGATGCACGGTATCGACAGAGACCCCTCTTTCGCGGTACTGCTGCAATTTCAAGAAGCGGTGACTCAAACGAATCTTGTCTTAACACAGCTGGGTGAAGGGCTCATCCCCATCCCTAGAGATTACTTTAGTCGCAACCTTACCCGCGCTAAATTGAAATTGGCAAAAGGTGGAGGAGCGCTTTCGCAGGAGCAGAAAGTCATGCTGCACAAAATACTGCCAACTGTCAGCGATGGGATGCTGACCTGTCCAAGCTGTCATGAGCCCAATGCAGTGATGAAGAGAGTCGCTGCAATCAACTGTCTTTCCTGTAGCAAGCTGATCGATTTAGTGGCGAATCAAGATGAAATTCAATGGCAGCAAGTCTCTGTGCCTCACCTGGTAGCCAGTGGAAAGTGAGTGAGGCTCAGCGGAGTGAGTGACTGCTCTGCTGGTATAGTTGCAAGAATGATGCTCCCCAAACCGTGCGCTCAGGAGAAATGGCCTTGCTAGCGTTTGGAAGCTGCCCCCGTTAGTTCGTCTTGGTCTTTTTGTGCGGAACATCGACGGGTGGATGGGAAGTCTAAGGTGAATGCTGCCTTCATCTGGTCAAACCATGCCACCTCAAATCGACAGTGGAGTTGCTTACCTGCTTTGGTGTACCTGTTTGCTCGGGTTCTGTGGTGGGCAACGGTTTTACGCTGGGAAAATTGGCTCTGGCTTGCTCTATCTGTTTACCTTTGGACTGTTCGGGTTTGGGCAGTTGCTTGACCTAGCGCTGATCCCTGGGATGGTCAAGGAGCGCAACCAGACTCGACGCGGACGCTACCTGGGTTACACCCCTCAGCCAGCTGTGGGCGCGGTGTCTGAAGCCACTGCGCCGATGCAGAAGCTCTTAAGAGCGGCGAAGGCGAATGGTGGCACCTTATCGCTGGCGCAGGCAGCGCTGCATACGGAATTGGAACCAGCGGCGCTCCAAGCGTTGCTCAAACAGGCACAGCAATTAGACTATGCCGAAGTCACGAATGATCCGCAGACGGGAGCCGTTCGCTATCGGTTCGACGTTTAGGGCTTGGCATGTGTAGACTTGCCTCCCTTTCGTCTACACGTGTTGCTGCTATGGCTTCGGTCTTTCCATAGCAACAGCTATCATTTGCAAAAGTCAGAACGAGCTTGGTGCAAACGGATCCGGATCTGTTGTTGAAGAGGTATTCAGACGGCTGGTCGGTGGACGGCTTAAGTCCAAGCTAAGATAGCCACACATCTCCTTGCTGGCAATCGTTTTAAGACATTGCTGCAGTTCTTTGATGCCGGACGCAAGCTTATCGCTGTTCTCCATGTAGAGGCTTCGGCGACTCTCAATACCAGCGGCGGCGACACTTTTAGCTGGTATTGTTTTCAGCAACTTCAAGGCACGCTGCCAAGCAGCTTGAGCGGTTTTCAGGTCAGCTAAGGTGTACTCAGCTTGACTGGCAGTGAGATCCATCGCTTGCTGCGCCACGTCATCCACGGCTTCCAGCGACTGGACGGCATTATTTTCAGTGCCGATCGCTTTTGTGATGACAGCGGCTTGACCGCGATAGTTGGCAAGCTTTGCCTTGACTGGCTCTGCTACAAAGGCCTCTTGGGGAATGGCTTCAAGTTGACTGATCGCCTTTTGTAAAACGCCGCTCGCAGTTTTCCATTCGGCGAGCTTGACTGAATTTTTGAAGGTATTAATGGACTCTTGAGCGGCACGGTCTGCCTCAGTCACAGTCGTACCAGCTGCCTCTTCCACTTTGATGCGTTGCTCTAAGGTCTCAATTTGCGTGCGTGTCTTTGCCAGATCGGTTTGGGCGGTTTGATAGAAGGAACCCGCAGAGGGTGGTATGCCTTGTAAAAGCAGCCCTGCTTGTTTGAGCTGCTCAGTTGCCTTAGTCAGGTCTGCCACACTCGTTGCTTTGGTGGTATCTGACGCCGCTTTGTAGAGTGTTTCCGCTTTACTGATCGTCTGTGTTCGGTTGGCGTAAGCTTGCCAGGTATGAAAGCCAACGACACTCACAAAGGAGACTAAGACGAGTAGTGCCAGACCTCCCAGTCCATAGGCTGTCCGCTGACTCAAGCGAATTTTGCGGAGGCGGCTCATCCCATCGCTCAGTAACGCTTGCATCCGGACCAGGAAATTTGCAGTCGCTTGCGGTTGTCCTGCTTTGGCACCACTGCTACCGGCTTGTGCTGTCAAGCTGGATTTGAGTACGATTTCATCACTCCAAACCGTGGAGGACTGCTCCAGGTTGCGTCCATAGAGCTTAATCGTATCAATCAAATCCGTGTCCAAGTCTTTGATGCCACGACGGATTAGTCCCACTAAGGACTCTTGATTGGGCGTATCATTGGCTTCGGCAATAATGGTCAACCGCTTGCTGTCGCGGCTCACTTTGACCGTCATATTTTTAGAGGCCAAAGCACGATTGATCAATTGAGCCAGCGCTCTCGGGCTACCCTGGCGGGCTTGCTCAAGGAGGCTTTGTGCATGGGTCTGGGTCATGGGTGGCATGTCTCCTGCTTTAGTCCAATGTGGCGGAACCAGCGGCACACTGCGGTGCCGTGCCGTTCAGGGTGGGTGGGTCAAGCGGTGTTTGGGTGGCATGCTCGCTCTGGCAGAGAATCGCCACAGTGCTGGCGTCACCACTACTATCGCGAGTCACAAACACCCCACCGGCGTAGCTTTTCAGACCACCGCTCTTGGCGGTGCCCACGGTAATGGCCCGCTCCTTATCGGCAGCTGTAATTTGATAGTGGTAGTTGGTAGTCTCTGTCTTGATCCCTAGCCCTAAGTCTTCGACTTGCCAGGAGAATGCGTCCTTTTCCAGATAGTAGGCTTGTTGCGATCGATTCAGGGAGCCAACATACACCTTGGCTTCCGATTCCTTTGCTTTCACAGCTTGACCAGCGTACTGAATGCTGGGTAGGGCGACATTAATGATGACAAAGAGTCCGATCGCTATGACTAACGCGAGGTAGGTTTGTCGACTTGGTTTGCGTTGTTTGAGGTAAGTGGCAAAGAGCAGCGTGGCACAACCGAGAATGAGCACAATCCAACCCCACTGCAGTTGCACGGATGCCACTGCCGCATCCGCTAGTCCTCGGAACGGGTTATCAGCTAAATCTGAATCTAAGCTTGACCTCACTTGATGCATCTGTAGCTGAAAAATGATAAAGAAGAGGGCGACAAGCCCACTCGCTCCCAGTGCAGCCGCCCACAAGAAGGCGTACCGTTTTTTTAATAAACAGACAATGGAAGCGATCGCGCAGCCAATCAAGGCGTAGCCCTCTTCGCTACCATTTTTGAAGAAGGTGACGCTACCGACGACTGGCAGGTTGAAGATCGGCGCAAAGGCTCCAAACACAATCAAGACAGCGCCCAGTAGTCCCAGGATCAAAGCAAGATCGAACCGCACAACGCCGCCATCTTCGGTAGCCAGAGCGAAGGTTAGCGGACGTGGCTGAGCACTCATTGGCTGGGTGGACGACTCAAACGAAGGTAGTGTGGGGGTAAAGTTGGCGACAAAATCAGTCACCGGACGTGGTTGCAACTCGAACTGCTGATGCCAGGTCGCGAAATGTTCTCCCGCCTTGCGACCGTAAACACTGGCTTCGTAGAGCGTGGCAATTTTGAGTTTGAGCAGACCTTGGTGCACAAAGGCGGCTAACGTTTCCTGCGGGACTTGAGCGGCTTCGAGCATCACTTCTAAAAAGCCATGTGTTGACTCCACCCTCGCGGTCACGCCCTGCTTCTGCAAAGAGCGGCTAATCAGATGAGCGATCGCCTGTGGATTTCCTTGGTGAGCTTGTTCCAGAAGGGGTGTTTGAGTCATCGGCTGAATCTGAATGCTGCTAAGGTCGGCTGAAGCTACGGAGTGTTTTCGTCTATTTGTTGGCGTAATCCCTCAATGAGCTTCATCGCCATACGAGACGGTTTAGCGCGTCGATTTTCCCAACGATTAACAGTGGGAAACGTCACTCCCAACTTGGCGGCAAATTCTTCTTGGGTTAAGCCCAGCCGCCGCCGTAACTCCCGCACTAATTCTGCAATGTCTTGCGATTCGATCACGATGCTTAAAGACACTGAACGCATCAAGTGTCATAAATAGCTCTATAAAGCACGATATCTGTCTTCAACGCCGAACGTCACCAGTGTAGTTACTGGGTTCATGAAGCCAACGAAGATGACGTTCTCAGTACGATCTCGTGATGAAGTCTCTGCAGTTGTTTTGGAGCACCAGAATGGTGCTCCAAAACATGCAGTAGCAAAGAGATCTAAGCTCGTCTCAGCCTAAAGCTTGGTTTGTCGGACGGAGAGGCATTCTCAGTGCGTAAGACTGCTTTGGATTGACTGCTGCTCTCACCCTCCAGCCGCGCGAGCATCTCAAGCTTTGACTCTGCTTTAGCCGCGACCCTAAATCAAATTTCTATTTGTTCACGGTTTTTGACCCTGTTGAGTTAAAACCGTATTAGGCTTAGTTTTAGTAACTGACAAAAAATGGTCGTTAAGGCTAAAAGTTTTATCGGATATGGCTTTCAGTAAACGCTTTAATTGGATGCCTTTGAGCTTAAACTGTCCCATCTTTAGTCATAAATAGGACAGTCTGAATCACAAGTAACGCTTTCACGCCATTACAGGCTTCTCAACAGCGAGCGACCAAGCCTCATAAATGGGACAGTTCACTCTAATCGCTCACTAACGACCAGAATTTTTCCGTTACTAAAACTAAGCCTTGTTGTCTCAGTGCGTTCAAAGGCAAGAAACCGCATCACCAATAACTTTTCCCAAGCGCTCGATGAGGCTTGTCTCTCTGCGCGGCTGGCAGCAGTGCCACGGAGAAGGAAGGGTTTCAGCCCTCAGGAAGAACGGTTGAAGCCGGGTTTTAGCGCTTTGTAGTAGGGTGTAAAAGTCCAAAAGTAAGCCAGTTTTGTAGTATGGGCGAAAATGGACTTAATTAAACCTTATGCTTTGTCTTGCTCAAGTTCCTTAGCGTTAGTTTTGGTCCCTTTGCGACGGGAACGCCGTTATGACCATCTTTGTTATTTGCTAGAAGCAATTGCGTTATGCTGAAGCCACATTGCACTGAGTGGAGTGGGGATGACTGAAGCCCTGGCTCAAAATGTATCGGCTCCTCTGGAGCTGCCACCTCAATTTCCCGACCATACGCAGCTACCGGAGTCAGACGGTTCGTTTGTGAAAAACTTTCAGGAGCATCCCCAGGCTCTAATCCTGACTGACTCGATCGGGACAACGCTAGAACGTATTCATCCTGATGGGCGCTATGCAATTGGGCAGGATTGCGGCATTTATTGGCGTGAGACGGAGCCACCAGAAAAAGGTGCGGAAGCGCCAGATTGGTTCTATGTGCCGAATGTGCCGCCTAGACTGAAAGGAGAAATCCGACGATCGTATGTCTTGTGGCGAGAATTTATTGCGCCAACGCTGGCCCTGGAGTTTGCCTCTGGTGATGGCAGTGAAGAGCATGATCAGACACCACTCTCTTACTCGGAAAATAGTGGCACGACGAAACCCGGCAAGTTCTGGGTGTATGAGCGGATTGTACGAGTGCCTTACTATGGCATCTTCTTTGTCAACAGTGGCGCATTGGAGATGTATGAGTTGGTAGGCGGTCAATATCAACGTATGACGGCAAACAGCCGTGAACATTACCCCATTCCTCCGATGGCAGTGGAAGTTGGAGTGTGGGAAGGTGCTTATCAGAATCAGCGTCAGCGTTGGTTGCGCTGGTGGGACATGCAGGGCAACTTGCTATTGACGGGTAGCGAACGGGCGATCTCTGCGGAACAGCGAGCAGAAACCGCTGAGGAGAAGGCGAGTAGACTCGCTGCACGATTAAGAGAACTTGGGGTCGATCCCGATTCAATCTAGCTGGTTATATCGCTTGCTGTCTGACTCAAAATTTCTTCTGTTGAAGCTGCAAGGTAGCTCACCACACTCGAAACGGACCTGTAGTAACCCAATTAGTCTAGTCCTTCTAACAACTTCGCTACTTGCTCAGGAGCAGGTAGTTGTCCTTTTAACTCCTGCGGTAACGTCGAAGTCATGCGATAAGTTGCTATACCGATCGGCTTGGTAGCGTCCTTTAACGCGTATTCCACAGTCATCTTATCCTTCGTCTTGCACAGGATAATGCCAACCGAAGGTTGTTCATGTGGTAACCTCACTTGATCATCTAGTACTGCTAGATAAAACTGCATTTTGCCAATATATTCTGGTTCAAACTCTCCGATCTTGAGGTCGATCGCCACCAAGCATTGCATTGCTCGATGATAAAGTACAAGGTCGATGTAATATTCTTTATTGCCTACTTCTAGGCGATGCTGGCTTCCTACAAAAGTAAACATGCCACCCATTTCTTGTAGGAAAGGCTCAACTTTCGCCAAAATAGCGGTTTCTAGTTGTCGCTCTGAGTGTTTATCCCCCAGGTCTAGAAAGGGGAAAGTATACTCATCCTTCACTGCTAGCTTGGCTTGGTTTCTGACTGCTTCAGAAAGCGTAACGTCAAAGTTAGTCTGGTTCAACAGAGTCTTTTCGTAAGTCTGGTTTTCAATTTGGTGGAGCAGGACGTTCTTTGTCCAGCCATATTTGCGAGTCATCCGCATGTAGAACTCGCGCTCTAAATCATCCTTACACTTCTCCATAATGACCAGATTATGGCTCCACCCAATTTCTGCAACCAATAGTTGCAGTTTTTGTTTTTGACTGTAGGTGACGTAAAAACTCCGCATATTCCAGATATTACGGACGGAGAAACCGCTCATACCGGGAAACTCTGCCTGTAAATCCTTGGCTAGCTGCTCGACGATCGACTTTCCCCAGCTCTCTCCCTGCTGGCGAGTCACAATCAGTTGTCCAATGTCCCAATAGAGAGCAATCAATTCTTTGTTGACTGCCCGCAACGCCTCATATTGAGCAGACCGAATTCGCTGCTTAATCTCAATCAGGAGGTTGCCATACTCCCCTGAACCTAACTTACTCACCAAACTTACCCCTTAAACGCTTGAGCAGAAGCTGCTGGCTATCTACAACTAGAACAAACTAAATGTCATCCGAGACTAGCGATCTCAGATCAGCCAGTACCTTCTCTAACTTCTTTTGCTTTTTGGGATCGTCCCAAACCTTCGATCGTTTAACAAGTTTCAGCGCGTCATCAATCTGGCTTTTCAAAGGTGGCGGATCTGTAACAGCGACAGCCTTAGACTTAAGACTATCAACACGCTCTTTAATTTGAGCCAAAGAAAAGTCTTGGGCGATCGCCTCCTTGAGTAAATCTTGGCGCTGATCCTCATCTTTGACACGGGCGATTGCCTGAGCTTTTGTATAAGCAATTCTTCCCTGCTGCAAAGCTTCTAAGACATCATTGGGAAGATTGAGCAAGGGCAACCGATTGTTAACAAACGACTCCCATGACATCGTTGCTAAAGCAGCGAAGACTGCTTGAACTGCCTCATCTTCCGAACTGCCCATAACGTTATGGGCAACTTTTCCCTTTGCCTCATGCTGCATTCGATAAAGCAGCTTAGGAACCTCGCTAACAGCCATCTTTAGCTTGAGTGCTAGGAGTTGTAAGACCCCTTCCGTTTCTTCGACCGGATTGAGATCCTCTCGCTGAAGGTTCTCAATCAACGCCAGGTGTACTGCTTGCTCATCTGTCAGATCACGAACCACAGCAGGGACATCTGTTAAGCCTGCCGCCTTAGCAGCGCGGTAACGCCGTTCTCCTGCAACCAATTCATAAGTATCTGGCTTTTCAAGGGTACGCACCAGTAACGGTTCTAAAATGCCGTGCTCTTTGACTGAGAGCACGAGTTGCTCCATCTTTTGTGGATCAAAATATCGACGGGGCTGTTGGGCTGGTAGTTGGATATGAGCAATCGCTACTGTATTAGGGGCAGATACAGTGTCAACATCTCCAAATAATGTTACCGGAGCCGTGATCTTGCCTCCAAAAACACGCTCACGTTTAGAGGTCATTCTAGCTTCTCCATCTCTTTTGCGATTCCGTCAAGCACCTTCCTGGCTGGATGCTTAGGGCTATAAACAGCTAATGGGACTCGCTCCATTGAAGCATCTGCAAAGACAGTCGACTTAGGGATCACGGGAAAAATTTTGCCGATGGGGGCAAGCTGCTCCTGAATTGCCTTCAAGGTTAGTTCATCATGAGAGTTGCGACTATCGTACATCGTGGGCACAAACCCCGCTATTTTCAGATTGCGGTTCGGCTTCGCTTTTACCTTTTGTAGGGTCTGTAAAAGCATATCAGTCCCCTGAAAAGCTTTGAACTGAGTCTGAATTGGGATCAGCAGGTAGTCCGTTGCCACTAAAGAAATATAGCTCAACATGCCTAGGCTAGGTGGGCAATCGATCAAGATGAAATCGTATTGCTCCCGTACTGGCTCCAAGGCATCTTTAAGCCGAATATCGCGCATATAGGCAGTCACCAACTCTTGCTCTGCATCAGAAAGCTTCAACTGTGCGGGCACTAGATCCATGCCATACAGCTTCTGATGAATCGGCAAAGCTTCTTCCATTACGATCGCGTTGTAGATTGTTCGTTCTAGTGTTCCTGGCTCCAGTCCCATGAATGTGGTGAGAGAAGACTGAGGGTCCATATCGACCAGTAGCACTCGTCGCTTCCTCTGAGCCAAGCTATAGCCCAGATTCATTGCCAAAGTGGACTTGCCAACTCCGCCGGCCTGATTAAATAGTGCAATGACTTTTCCCATTTGTTCCAATGCCAATTGCCTTCAGCAGCATACCGCAATAAAGATTTGCGATCACGTCTAGCGATTTAGTGAATAGATTGTTTTCTGGAGATCAAAGAACCTTTTTTAGCAGGATGATTGTTTTAGAAGCTAGACACAGAGTTTGTTGATCTCACTTGGTAGAAATAGAGCAAGCATCAGGCTAACTCGACAAGTAGGACACAGTTTTTCCAACAGCGGCAAGAGCAAGGGGGCAGCGGTGTGCCAGTTGGGAGTGTCAATTAAACGGTCGTTTGTTTGACAGTTGGACTTGCTGACTCAAAAGGTGGCTTTCAGGCGTATCAGTCTGTAAATCAAGTCGTCAATGAATCTATGTTTCAAAAACGTTCGGTTTTGATGAGTTCTGAGACAATCACAGTACCTTAGAACTTCTCACCATGCTCATTGGGTACGAACGGGTTTCGACCGACGACCAAAACCTCGCGTTGCAACATGATGCGCTGCAAGCCGCAGGGTGTGAAAAAATCTTTGCGGACAAGCTGAGCGGAGCCAAAGCCGATCGCCCTGGACTGAAGGAAGCGTTTGAGTTTGCCAGGAACGGTGACACGATCGTCATCTGGTGACTCGATCGCTTGGGGCGATCGCTCAAGGATCTGATGGCGCTGGTCGAAGTCTTGGAGCACCGGAAGATTGGTTTGCGCTCACTTCAAGAGAGTATTGACACAACGAGCAGTGGAGGGAAGTTGATTTTCCACTTGTTTGGGGCGTTAGCGGAGTTTGAGCGCAACTTGATTCGGGAACGCACTCAAGCGGGATTGCAAGCTGCCAGAGCTAGAGGACGCAGGGGCGGACGACGACAAAAGTTGACCGCACAGCAAATTGACATGGGGCGATCGCTGGCAGCAGACTCGCAACGCAGTGTGTCGTCCATCTGTGCCTATTTAGGCATTAGTCGTCCAACTTACAGAAAAGGGAGGGATGGGGAACCCTTAAAGCCCATCGTGCTTTAGCCGTGGGATGTAGAAGGGGTTCCCGCGTGGCTGTTAAGCCACAGAGTCAGTCTTGATGTTCTCGAATCATGCGTTTAATGGCGGCAGAAAGGCTGGTGCCCCAAAGTTTTGCGCGCTGCTCAACCTTTGCCCGTTCAGCGTCATCCAGGTAGATTGGCAGCGCTTGTTTCTTCGCCATTGGTTTGTTTGTGATCCTAAAGTGATAGTGCTATGATATTGCAATAGAGTTAAAAAAGACATGGCTAAACCAAAGAAGCTGTTAGGGACTCAACAGAATCTACTCAACTGCGATGCTGAGACGAAAGCCATCCTCACCTATCTGTGTGAGCAGTCCAATAGTCTGTACAACTGCGGCATCTATTGGGCGCGTCAAATCTTCTTCAAGACGAATCGGATTGTCTCAAAGTACGATCCCATCTACGCAGTGGGTGACAACATCCACGCTCAAGCAATGCCGTCAGTCGCAGCGCAGCAAACCCTTTTGAGCGTCTCGGAAGCCTTCAAATCCTTCAAGGGCTTGCGTGAACTGTTTTTTAAGGGTGAGTTAGACCAAAAACCCAAAGCGCCGGACTACCGCGATTCTGGCGGGTTGTTCAAGGTCGCCTTTCCCAATATTGGAGCAGGGAAGCCAACGCTAGTGAATGGTCTGATTCGCTTCCCCCTAGGGCTGCGAGTCAAGCGCTGGTTCGGACTCAAAGAGTTCTTTTTGCCCCTGCCCGCCAACCTGGACTTTGACAAAGTGAAAGAGTTCACGCTGCTACCCAAGAATGGTGCGTTCTACCTGGAATGCAGCTACGCCTTAACGAAGGTAGAAACCAGGCTAGATCTGGATCAGGCTCTAGCCGTTGACTTGGGCACATCGTCTAACCTGATGGCTTGTGTGGACACTTTGGGCAACTCATTCTTGGTTGATGCCCGTCAAGCAAAGGCAATGAATCAGCTTTACAACAAGCGGGTTGCCAACCGTAAAGCAGGCAAGGCACAAGACTACTGGGACAGCACACTAGACCGTTTCACCCGCAAGCGCAATCACCAGATGCGCGACATGGTGAACAAGGCAGCTTTGCTGGTAGCCAAGCACTGTTTAGAGCATGGCATTGGCACTATCGTCATCGGCTGGAACGATGGCATCAAAGACGGTTGCAACATGGGCAAAAAGAGTAATCAACAGTTTGTGCAGATGCCCCTTGCCCGCATCAAAACAAGGCTGGAACAACTCAGCCTGATCTACGGTTTTCGTGTTGTGCAGACCGAAGAAGCCAATACTTCCGCTGGTTCTTACCTGGATGGAGACTCCCTACCCGCGCATGGCTGTAAGCCTGACGGGTGGAAAGCATCGGGGCGAAGAATCAAACGGGGTTTGTATCGGTCAGGTGACGGTAGTTTGGTGAATGCTGATCTGAATGGAGCAGCTAACATTTTACGCAAGGTAGCCAATAACTTAGGCATCGACCTAAGCAGACTGGGTAGACGGTGTTTGACCACCGTAGGCAGAATGAGACTTTGGGCAACACCAAAAGTTTAACGCTTGTCCGAAAGAATCCCACGTGCTTTCAGCCGTGGGAGTTGTCAACCCCCGCTTAGACAACGGCTTAGAATCCCACTGGCTTTAGCCGTGGGAGTGTCAATACCGATACATCAATCCTAACGCTCGCCCCAGCGCTGGCTTAGGCAAGGAGGGCCGTGAGTAGTAGCTATAGGGGCTATGCAAAAACCCCTAGCTGGATGATGGAACGCACATGAGCGTGGTTCGAAAATTGTCGAGGTTTAACACGCGACTATGAACGCTTGCCAGAAAAGCATGAGGGGATGGTTTATGTAGCGATGATCCGGTTGATGCTGCGACGACTAGCAAATAATCGGCGAAGATGGAAGCAAGAAGTTCCTTAACATTCTTTTACAAACATTCTCTAAGGTAACCGGCCTCAACGTGAAAATTTTATTGGTGGAGGATGACCCAGCCATTCGCCTCTTGATTGAGAAGGCACTGAGCGCGAATCATACGGTTGAGGTTGCAGAAGAGGGGCGATCGGCATTGGCGTTAGCCGAACGGATTGACTACGACCTGTTGATATTGGATATCGGACTTCCTGAGATTGACGGCATTAGCGTTTGCAAGCAACTTCGCACTCAAGGGTGTCAATTGCCCATTCTCTTATTGACAGCAAGGGATGGAGTCAGCGATCGCGTTTTGGGGTTGGATGCAGGGGCAGACGATTATATGGTGAAGCCCTTTCATGTCCCGGAACTTCTGGCGCGGATTCGAGCTTTGCTACGACGGGGCAGTACAACGGTAGACTCCACTGTCATCTGGGGAGAGCTTCAGCTTGACGGCTTGACCCATGAGATTCACTACCGAGACCAGCTATTACGCTTCACGCCGAAGGAGTATGGCATCCTGGCATTGCTATTGCGGCATCCCAACCAGATTTTCAGTCGCTCTGCCCTGATCGATCGCCTCTGGGAATTAGAGGAAACGCCGACCGAAAGCGCCATCAGTAGCCATATCAAAGCCATTCGACAGAAGTTAAAAGCAGCCGGAGCCACACAGGACTTAATCGAGACCATCTATGGCTTTGGCTATCGCCTGCGATCGGCAATACCATCCCCATCGGGCGCGGTCGAAACCGTGACTCCCGATTCCCAAGCAGCGGCAGTACTGGAGACAGGCTTTTCTCAGGAAGCGGCTGATACTGTGATGGTTGAGCTTTGGGAGCGGTTCAAAGATTCATTCAATCTCCAGCTTGATGTACTGGATCAGGTGGTTAGTGCCGTACAGTCTGGCAGCTTAACGGCTGCACTACGACAAGAGGCAAAACAGACCGTGCATAAATTAGTGGGGTCATTAGGCGTGTACGGCTTTCCGCATGGATCGGTACTAGCGAGGCAAATGGAAGACTTACTGCATCCGGTTCGTTCGTTGGAAGCAGCCGAAAAGCAGCAACTGGCGCAGTATGTGCTGGCTCTGCGACAGGAAATGAGCCAACCGCCTCAGACGATGGCGTCCTCGTTTACACCGACAACTCGACTGCCACGGGTACTGGTGGTGGGTGATGACACCGCGTTAACCGAACGCTTGCAGGCAGAAGCCGCCGCACGATCGCTCCACCTTGCTACAGCCTCCAACCCAGTCGCGGCTCGATTGATGCTCGATCGGTATCGACCCGATGTGCTTTTGCTGGATCTGACCGTTGCAGACACCCATGAAGATGGTTTGAACTGGCTGGAAACCTTGAAGCAACAGTATCCCCAGTTACCGATGCTGGTCTTTACAGGACAGGATAGCCTGAGCGATCGCATTGCAGTCGCACGCTCAGGCGCACAGGCATTCCTTCAGAAGCCCGTGACCGTGGAGCAAATTTTTCAGGCACTACAGGTGGCGCTGAAGCCGAAGCCGTCAACAACAGCCAAAGTGCTGGTGGTAGACGATGATCCAATCATTCTGCATCGGTTGTCAGTGGTGCTATCGCCCTGGGGCTTGCAGGTGACAACCTTGCTCGATCCCGATCGTTTTTGGGAGGTATTAACTCGTACCGCTCCCGATCTGCTGCTTTTGGACATTGAAATGCCAGGTTTTAGTGGCATTGAACTCTGTGAAGTGGTGCGCCATGACTCACAATGGGGCAATCTGCCAATCCTGTTTTTAACGGCACACCAGGAGGTAGACATGATCGTGCAAGCGTTTGCTGCTGGAGGCGATGACTATATCCGTAAGCCAATTCTAGAAGCAGAGTTAGTTGCCCGTGTGCTGAATCGTTTGGAAGGGCGGCGGAAGAGGGGAGTGGGAGGGTGGGAGAGTGAGCAACCTTACCCCATAGCCCCATCATCACCCCACGCCTACGGGCATACTAGGCAAACACCCATCACTCAATCAGCTATCGCTCACTGAAGAAGGCAATCACCATGACCGGGGAACCGCACACCATTCTGCATACTCAACTGTTGCTCCAACAGCAGCTTGAACAACAGCGACTCGTGATGGCGATGACTCAACGCATTCGCCAATCGCTCAATTTGCAGGACATCCTGCAAACCACTGCCGATGAGGTACGACAGTTCCTTCAGGTCGATCGCGTGATTCTCTTTCGGTTTTCGGCTGCATGGGGCGGCACGGTGACGGTTGAGTCAGTGGTCGATGAATCACTGGCAATCTTCCCCTTTAATATCTATGACCCTTGTATTGGCGAGACCTATGTCGAACCGTTTAAACAGGGGTTGGTGACCGCAAAAGCCGATATTTACAAGGCAGATATTAGCCCCTGCCATGTCGAATTTCTGGAGCAATTTCAGGTGAGGGCAAACCTGGTGGTGCCCATTCTCAAAGATGATGGGTTGTGGGGCTTACTGGTAGCGCACCACTGTACGGCTCCTCGTCAATGGCAGGATGCAGAGATCCATCTACTACGGCAGCTAGCTGCTCAAGTTGGTATTGCCCTTCAGCAGTCCGCATTGTTTGAACAGGTACAGACTGAATTGCTAGAGCGCAAACGAGTCGAAGCAGCCCTGCGCCAATCGGAACAGCGCTACCGATCGCTCTTTGAATCCATTGACGAAGGCTTTTGTGTCATCGAAGTGCTGTTTGATGACACCAATACGCCCTGCGATTACCGCTTTTTGGAAGCGAATCCAGCCTTTGAGCAACAATCGGGACTGGCACCGGTCGTCGGCGAAACAGCGCGTCAATTAGTGCCTGATCTCGAAGATTATTGGTTTGAGATTTATGGGAACGTTGCCCTCACGGGCGAACCGATCCGGTTTGAGAATAGCTCGGTGCCGATGAACCGATGGTTTGATGTGTATGCGTTCCGCATTGAGCAACCATCAAGCCGAAAAGTTGCCATCGTGTTTAAGGACATCACTCAGCGCAAGCAAACCGAGGTTGCCTTACAAGCGCTCAATGCTGGCTTAGAACAGCGGGTGGCAGAACGGACAGCAGCACTAACTGCCATGAACGATCGCCTGCTTGCGGCGCTCAAAGAACAGGCACAGACTGAAGCGGCTTTACAACAGCAGACCCAGCAGGAGCAACTACGCTGGCATGTGACGCAGGCAATTCGGCAGTCGCTCGACCTCAAGGGCATTCTCAACACGGCGGTCGCAGAAGTCAGGCGAACATTAGGGGTCGATCGCGCAGCCGTTTACCGCTTTCAGCCCGACTGGAGCGGCGATTTTATTGTGGAATCGGTTGGTGACGGTTGGGTGCAACTGGTTGCCTCTGATATTGCAAAAGTTTGCGAAGATACCTATCTACAAGACACGAAGGGCGGTCGTTTTCAGCAGCACGAGACCTTTGTAATTGCCGATATCTATGCGGCTGGACTCCACGCCTGTCACATCGATTTGCTGGAGCAGTTTCAGGCAAAAGCCTATGCGGTTGCGCCCCTTTTCTCTGGCACCACGCTATGGGGCTTGCTGGCAATCTATCAGAATGCGACCCCGCGCCACTGGCAAGACTGGGAAATCGAGTTGCTACAACAAATTGCCAGCCAACTCTCGATCGCCCTTCAGCAAGCCGAGCTTTACAATCAGCTTCAGGTCGAGTTGCGAGACCGACAGCAAGCGATAGCGGTGATTCGTGAAGCCGAACGACGCTGGCGATCGCTGCTCAATAACGTGCAGTTGATAGTGGTGGGTCTCAATCAGGAGGGCACTGTCAACTATGTCAATCCATTTTTCTTGAGCCTGACTGGGTACCTTGAGTCAGACGTGACCGGCAAGAACTGGTTTGAAAACTTCTTACCATCGTCCGCTCAGCCATCTATGCGCACTGTTTTTGCCGAAGATTTAACCCAAAAGGCTCATCCCTATCATCAGCATGCCATTCTGACCCGTTCCGGTGAAGAGCGCTTGATTGCCTGGAACAACACGACGCTAAAAAGTTCTGACGGAGCCATTATCGGTAGCATCAGCATTGGTGAGGACATTACCGAACGGCAAAAGGTTGAGAAGATGAAAAATGAGTTTATTTCCATCGTCAGCCATGAACTTCGTACGCCCTTGACCTCGATTCGCGGTTCGTTGGGGCTACTAGCAACGGGTGTGATGGATGATGAACCCGTTGCCATGAAGCGCATGATTACGATCGCGGCGATCGACACCGAACGCCTGGTGCGCCTTGTCAACGATGTGCTGGATCTGGAGAAGTTAGAAAGCGGCAAAGTCTCCTTTGTCCGGGAATGGTGCGATGCCGCGAAACTCATGCAGCGATCCATCGAAGTCATGCAAAATAGCGCTCAGGAAGCGGACGTACAGTTAGTCGTACAGCCCATGTCCCTCCAAATCTGGGTTGACCCCGATCGCATCATCCAAACCTTCACCAACCTCCTCAGCAACGCGATCAAGTTCTCGCCGCCTGGAAGTACCGTTTGGCTCAAAGCTGAAATGGGGGCAGGGGAAGCGTGGGAAGCAGAAGACGCAGGGGAAGCAATTCAAACCCCATTCCCGACTCCCAACTCCCAACTCCCAACTCCCAACTCCCCACTCCCGACTCCCCACCTCCTCTTCTCCGTTCAAGATCAAGGACGCGGCATCCCTACGGATAAGCTAGAAACCATTTTTGGGCGCTTTCAACAGGTGGATGCGTCAGACTCGCGTGACCAGGGCGGTACTGGCTTAGGCTTGGCAATCTGCCAGTCGATCGTGCAGCAGCATGACGGACAGATCTGGGTTGAGAGTCATTGGGGACAAGGCAGTACCTTTTTCTTCACTCTGCCGCTACAAACGAAGTAAACCCTGTGCGTCAGGTATGCTCAGTCAGAGTGGGTAGCAGGATATCAGGTATGGCAACGAGACACATTTTGATCGTGGATGACGAAGAACGGATTCGCGAAGTTGTACAAGTGTGTCTGGTGAAGCTCGCTAAGTGGGAGGCAACGAGCGCGGCATCGGGAGCAGAAGCGATCCAAGCGGCGGCTGTAGAACAACCAGATGCTATTCTGCTAGATGTTTCAATGCCGGGAATGAACGGGGTAGAAACCTTTCAACAACTGCAAGCAAACCCGCAAACGCAAGCCATTCCAGTCATTTTCCTGACTGCCAAAGTGCAACCAGCAGAGCAGGCAGAGTACAAGCAGCTTGGCGCGGCAGGGTTAATTGTCAAGCCCTTTGACCCCGTGCAGCTTGCCAAGGAGATCAGCCAATTGCTGGGGTGGCATTAGCGCCAAGAATGGGTTTGGCGACAGGCGATCGACGTTGCTTGTCTTTGTAGGAAAGCCTAATCTCTACAGGGAGCGGCGCGATCGCAATTGAATTACAGCGGTTTGCAGCGTCATGAAGGACACGTCGAAGCCTGAAAGTCTTAGGCAGCGCTTTTTTGCTTCTGGCTCCTGACTCCTGCATTCTGCTGTAAGTGCTAATTCATCTTAATCTTTTCTTTACTATTCAGATGCTTTCTCCACATTTTCTCCATTTTTTAGTCATACTCTGAATTCGTAGCAAGTTTAGTGCAGCAGGCAAACGTGCTCTGGCTGTTCCAGTCCTTCTCGTGAGGAGCGTTTGATGCGTCAAACACTGCACACAGCAAGCGCCGCTTTTTGATCATTAATCAACGACTCTAAATTAGGGGTAAAAATGCCGCAAGCATTGATCAATCCAACGTTGACAGGAATTAATCAAACCATTGAGGATGTACTGGATGATTATCCTGTTCATCCGTATCAGTCAGCTTTTTCGCTGCCTGAATTGCGCCAGAAGCTGGTTGCTCATATTCTCAGTCAGGTATCTCACCCTCTGATTGAAGGGTTACAAGCAGCCTCCAACGCGGCTCCAGTGCCCCACTATTCGCAGCTCCAGGTGCGGTTACGGACGGAAATGCTCGTGCGTGGCAGTATTCTGCATATCCTGCGCGAAAACGCTGTCTGGCTGAATCGCCACCTTCCTGGCGCTTAAGGTCAATTGACAGAGAAACCCACTTTCTTTACCTCTACAGATCATTGCGTCGATGGCTGGACGATCAGTAAGAGTCGATGCACCAGGCATGATTGCACGATCGAATAGAGCAATCTAGACAGCCCGTAAGCGGGATTTAGCAGTTTCCCTGCCCAAAAAGCTGCGCCCTCAAGACTTGCACCTTTTCCTGTAAATTCGCTTGCTCACGGCGAAACTCGCTATTGCGTGGGGCTTTCTGACACTTCACCGTTGCTAAATGCAGTTCTGCCTCTGTTTGGGCAAGCTCTGCGAGTTGCTGACGCTTGGGCATAACGAATAACCTCGGATCTGAGTCTAAAGCGGCTGTCTCTGAAGCTATGGAGTTTAGCAGATCCATCTAGCAAACGATTAGAGTGTATAGCTCTACGGAATTTGTACGCTATGACAGATAGTGAGGCGAAACGATGGATGCTGTCGTTTCAAAGCAAATTCATCAACGGCTGCTTAACGTCACTTAATTAAACTTCGCTCGAACTTAATACCTTCTTTAGAATTCAGATGGTTTCTCCACACTTTCTCCATCTTTTATTCTTAATCTGAAACCGTAGCAAGATCAGTTCTTCACGGCGACGGTCAAGTGAGCGAAAAATGCTCCGGTCAGGTCAGATTGTACGAAACAACAGGTTGGGGTTGGTTACGATGACCACCAAACGAATTTTGGTTGTGGATGATGAAGCCAACATCCGAGAAGTTGTGACGCTCTGTCTAGAGCGACTGGGTGGTTGGGAGGTGTTAACCGCTGCCTCCGGGCAGGAAGCCTTGCAGCAAGTACAGGTGAAACCACCCGATGCGATCGTTCTGGATGTGATGATGCCAGAAATGGATGGGTTTACCTTTCTGGAATATCTTCGTGCTGACCCAACGACGCACACCATCCCGGTGGTGTTGCTCACTGCCAACAGTTACCTCCCCAACCCGCAGTCTTTCCCAGAGCTGGGAGTGGTGCTCACGGTTCCGAAGCCCTTTCAGCCGCTCGATCTCGTCCAGCGAATTACTCAAGTGATGGGCTGGTAAGGTGACAATTTGCAATGTAAACAGCGCGATCGCTTTTGCAATCAAACTTAGTCAAATTCTTAGCCATCTCCATACTTTCTCCACAATCTTCTTCTACTTTCAATACAGAGCTAAAGAAGCATCCTTTCAATCTCTTTTCAATCTCTTTTTGACTAACGCTTACTACCTGATTGCTTTATGAGGGTCTTTACGATGCACGCTTGCCCTTGTTGCTCCAACTCCATGCTCCGTCACGCGCGTCACCATGAGGTGTACTGGTTCTGCCGTAGTTGCTGGCAAGAAATGCCGTTAATTCAACCCTCTCCTCATCTCAGTTTGCTTTCATCCTCTTTAGAACGTCGGTTTAATGCTGCTTCGGCGCAGCGCGTCACCACTTAAGACCATGCGAGCGACTTTCTTCGTCTATCGCGTTGAACTCCCTCTTGCAACCCTCACTCAAAGCTCAAAAACATGAAAATTGTTGACCAATTCTACACCAGCCAAATGCCCGCTCAGGTCTCTGGTACTTGGCAACTGCAATGTCATCTCCGCATTTTCCGGGCGCATACAAACGTACACACGGTGCTGATTTCTGACATGGGGTTTGAGCTTGGTTGGTTTAACCCTTGTGTCATTGAAAAAATGGTCGATCAGATTGTGCAAGCCTTTCAGCTCAATCCCGCCAAATTAGTTTGGCTTGAGTATTACGCTTCAGACGCTCGAACGCCAGACAACGCGGCGTTTAGCCAGGTTGCCTTTGAGTGGCAGCACGGCAAAGCGACGAACCCTCAATGGCTTGACATTGCTCCCGACGTTGCCCAGGCATTAACCAGTGAAAATTTACGTCTGTTAACGGCTTAGGAATAAGAATTTAATCACCTCGGCGTTTTCGGTAGGGGCGCACAGCCGTGCGCCCCTACCGACGAACAATTTGTCGGTTTTATTTAATCCACGATCCTTAGGCGGTCATTGAAGGCGATACATGGCACAAAAACCACACCGAAATCTAGCCAGCGATTTCAACACAGCAGTTGGAGCGGTTGAACCGAATGCTCTGAAACCACAGCTTGGGAAGACTAAGCTGACGTACTTGAGAACCACAGTCTTGCCCGCACCCCAGACTGTTTTGTTAATCGAAGATTCTGATGTTGATTGCGCTACCTACGAACGCTTTCTCCGTCGTGATGATCGCCATGCTTACCAGATTGTTGCCTTTGAGACTGGGGAAGCGGCTCTGGAGTGGTGCCAGAATCATGTGGCTGATGTTATCTTGCTCGACTATCAGTTACCGCTGATGGATGGGTTGGATTTTTTAAGGGCACTGCGGCAGCGACATCCAGAGGTACCCTTGCCCGTCATTATGATGACCGGCTCCGGTGACACCACGATCGCAGTGAAGGCGCTTAAACTTGGTGCCCAGGATTATATCGAGAAAGCCCGGATCACGAAAGAAAGTCTGCCGCCATTGGTGCGGAGCGTCATTCGAGCGGTGCAGCTCAAACGACAAGTCGCCTGCCAGCAAGCCCAACAGCAGCTTTTACTCGAAATCGCGTTGCAAATGCGGCAGAGCTTCGAGCCGCAGCAAGCACTGGATGCAGCCACCCAGAACAGCCGTCAATGGTTACAGTGCGATCGCGTGCTGGTTTATCAATTTGCGTCTGATTGGAGTGGTGCGATCGTCTCAGAAGCCGTCGGCACTGGTTGGTCGAGTGCCCTGGGACAACAGATTCAGGACACCTGCTTTCAACAAGGGGCTGGTTTGGCGTATCTGGAAGGGCACATCTGGGCGATGCCCGACATTGCCCAAGCCAGATTGACCGACTGTCACCGGGAGTTGCTACAGCGGTTTGCCGTCAAAGCAAATCTTGTTGTGCCCATTCTCCAAACCGCCTCTATTCAAACAGCAGAGTCCAAACCCGCACTCTGGGGACTCCTGATTGCTCACCATTGCGCCAATACCCACGACTGGGAGGCAGACGAAACCGCCTTTTTGCAACAAGTGGCGCTGCACCTATCGGAGTCGCTGCAACAAGCTACTCTTTACCAGCAGGCTCAGACCGAACTGGTGGAGCGCAAACAGGCAGAACTGGCGTTACAGACATTAAACGCTGAATTAGAGCAACGGGTTGCAGGACGAACCGCCGAGCTACGCAAGCTAACGGCGGTGATGGAAAACGCGGTCACTGGCATGTCATACCTCGATCCACAGGGGCGTTATGTTTATGTCAATCAAGCCTATGCCAACATTACAGGGTATCCAGTGGCAGCACTGGTCGGCGGCCCGTGGCAGCAAACGGTGCATCCCGATGACCTGTCGGCCTTGCTTGCGGTCTATCAGCAGATGCTAGAGACGGGCCGGGTCGAAACTGAAGCGCGAGGCATGCGTCAAGATGGCTCGGTGTTCTACAAACAACTGGTGATGATTGCGTCCTACGACGAACAGCACCAGTTTGTCGGACATTACTGCTTCATGAAGGATATCAGCGATCGCAAACGCATGGAAGCCGCCTTGCAGGCAAGCGAAGCACGGTATCGTTCGCTGATCACAGCGATGGCTGAAGGGGTTGTGCTCCAGCGGTCCGATGGCACCATTACGGCCTTTAATGTCGCCGCCGAACGGATTTTAGGGCTGACCGCCGACCAACTGATGGGGAAAACCTCGGTAGCTTTAGACTACCGCACGATCCACGAAGATGGCACACACTTCCCCGGTGAAACCCATCCCGCCATGCTGACGCTCCAAACCGGGCAACCCCAAGCTCAGGTAGTGATGGGTCTTTGCCAAGGCAACAACGCCATCACCTGGATTTCGATTAATGCCCAACCCCTGTTTCACCCCGACGAACCGCTGCCGTATGCCGTGGTCACCTCGTTTGCCGATATTACAGCGCTCAAGCAGGCAGAGCTGGCTTTGAAAGAGCAGGCTGATCAAAAGCTACTGATGATGACGATCGCCCAACATCTGCGGCAATCGCTCGATTTAGACCAAGTACTCCAGACCACGGTGACGGCGATCCAGAAATTCCTGCAAACCGACCGCGTCATCATTTATCAGTTTGCGCCCGACTGGAGTGGCACCATCGTTGCCGAAGCAGTGACAGCAGGCTGGCGCTCCGTGCTTGGTATGCAAATCACCGACACCTATTTTGTCACCCACCAGGATCTGTCTTATCAAGGCGGCAAAGCCAAGGCGACCGATGACATTTACACCGCTCAGCTTGACCCCTGTCATCTCGCCTGGCTAGAGCAAATGCAGGTGCGGGCCAAGCTCGTGGTGCCGATCCTGCAAGGTGAGCACCTGTGGGGGTTGTTAGTCGCCCAGCAGTGTGGTGCGCCCCGACACTGGGAAGTATCAGAAATGGCACTCCAGCAAAGTCTGGCGACCCAGATTGCCATCGCCATCCAACAAGCCGAAATGCATCAGCAGGTGCAAGATCTCAACGTGGGTCTGGAATTGAAGGTGCAGAAGCGTACAGCCCAACTCCAGCAGGCGCTAGAGTTTGAAGCCCTGCTCAAACGCATTACCGACCAAGTGCGCGATAGTCTGGATGAAGATCAAATTCTTCAGTGTGTAGTGCAAGAATTGACGACTGCCCTGCAAGCAGATGCTTGCGATACGGCTATTTACGATGCGGCGCAGACTAGCACGACGGTAAAATGCGAATATGCCCAGGACAGTTATACTGCCCAAGCGACCGCTTTTTCGCTTGCTAGTAGTTCTGACCCCCATCTCTACGCGGCACTCTTGCAAGGGGAGTCGTGTCATTTTTGCTTGCTTGGGCAAAATGTGGTGCGCCCGGAACAACCCCCCAAAGCCATCTTGGCTTGCCCGATTGTGGATGACCAACGGGTGTTAGGAGATCTGTGGTTATTCAAACCAACCGAGGCTGTGTTTACTGATCGAGAAATTTGGTTAGTGCAACAGGTCGCGAAGCAATGCGCGATCGCCCTGCGCCAATCCCGCCTCTATCAAGCGGCTCAGGCGCAGGTGCAAGAACTGGCACGGCTCAATCAACTCAAAGATGATTTTCTCAGTACGGTTTCCCATGAACTGCGATCGCCTATGGCTAGCATTAGAATGGCAACCCAAATGCTAGAAATTAGTCTGGAACGTCTGGGCATCTTAAAAACTGATTCTAGCGGTATCAGTCGCTACTTTAAAATTCTGCAAGCGGAAGGGCAACGCGAGATCAATCTCATTAATGACTTGCTGGATCTAGCCCGATTAGACGCTGGGACAGAACCGCTCAATCTCTCTACAATTTCTCTCCAACTCTATATTCCTCATCTGGCAGAGTCCTTCTTTGAACGTACCAAGCAGCAGCAACAGCAACTATCCATCCACATCCCCGAAGCCCTACCGCTCTTCACCACGGATTTGCCCGACCTGGAACGCATTTTGACCGAGCTTCTGCACAATGCCTGCAAATATACGCCCGCTGGAGAAACAATCACAGTCTCGGCTCAAGCCACTGAAGCAACCCTGGAGATTGGGGTGAGCAACTCGGGTGTCGAAATTCCAGCCCTAGAATGCGATCGCATCTTCGACAAGTTCTACCGCATTCCCCATAACGACCCCTGGAAGCATGGTGGCACAGGGCTTGGCTTAGCGCTAGTGAAAAAGATGACCGCACGCCTGGGCGGGCAGATCCATGTGACCAGTGGTGGTGGTCAAACCACCTTTAGTTTGGCATTTGCGCCGCTGTAGCCTTGGCAGCGCCAGGAGGTCTAGCCAGTGTGCCAAGCCAGAAAGCTAAAAGGGACGATCGCCTGGTCTTCTGCACCTGGCACAGAACGGTTCTGGATAGCAATGGGGACAAAATGGCTCAAGCGTAGCGTCTCGTTGGCTTTGGTCTTAACACGCTCATGCACTTGTTTAGCATGAAATAGCCCTAGACTGAATCGCCTCAAGGTGAATGCTACCTTTTTGAAGCGGCGTGCAGTCCTCCAATGGCAATGTAGTTGTCGTTTGGTTGTTCTGATTGTCATGATCTACATCCATATTTCCTTCTTGTTAGAGGCGTTTACCCTGCAAGTAAAAGGAATGAAAACCAGAGTTAGCTTGAGCCATTTTTCATGAAGATTTTAACTCAGTATAAGCACGCAGAGGTTCTCAAAGGAATCGAGTCTTATCGATAGAAATCGGCTTAAATTAAGAGCTAATTTCTACTTTTTTGACTATGCTTAGATGTATTTTTCAAGCCATTGTTAATGTATCTTTACAAAAACTTTCACGCCACTATTGTTTTGGTTAAACAAAGTAGATAAACAACGTTTCTATTGTTAAATTTGAAGTTGAATGTCTGTACCTGTCAGCGGCTCTGTGAAGATTTAAGGGCTACATTTTCAAGCTGAATTGTATCAATAAAAGTTCGCTTTACGTGATCTGATCGAAAATTTGATACGAGTTTTAATTGCTTTTTTGGCAACGTTGAACACAAAACCGCTTGCTTTTTAAGCTTTTCTTTGTAAGCAAAAGCTAAGTATTACCGCTAAGGCGATCCCACACTTGAGCTTGCTATAAAGAAGTTGTTGAATCAATCTTAAATACATTAAGGCTTTTACATTATGGTCTTAGATCCGCACAGCTTTATGAGTAAGATGGCTGATCGCATCAGCTTCACTACCGATGATCGAGAACTGCTGAAAGTAAGCGCTGGTTGGGGAGCTGAAATTGCACCCGCAATGGCGGATCATTTCTACACTTTTCTCGGTCGTGATGAAGAGATGAGCGCCATTCTCAACGAGTCTGAGGGACGGATTCATCGTCTACGAGAAACGTTTGTTTCTTGGTTTGGAGAGATGTTTACCGGCATGGATGATTGGGGACCTGCCTATGCCGATCGCCGCTGGCGCATTGGCTTAATCCATGTCCGGATTGGGATTGGTCCACAGCATGTTGTACCAGCGATGGCTGTGGTTGTGCAAGCAGTTGGTGCACGGTTACGAGCAGAAGCAAAGTCGGTAGCCTTGCAAGAATCACTCAGCAAGATTTGCATGATTGATCTCGCGTTTATTGAGCAAGCATACGTTGAAGTTTCCGCGGCTGCGGTACTGAAGGAAACTGGCTGGACTGAAGGGTTATTCAGGCGCTTAGTGACTGCTGGCGCAGGCACGCTGTAAGCACGCTGTTTATGACTCAAGCAAAGCAACTGCCATTGTTTGTGCAAACCGCTCGGTGGCGATCGTCTAGTCATTGGCTTGTTGACCTTTAGAAGCAGTAACGGTTTTACCGCCCAGGATCTGTCCTAAAAATTTCTGAGGTATTGATTATGTCTACTGTTGCAATTCCGACTGCAACTCAATTGCGCTCTGAGTTGGGTGACTTTAGCAGCATTGTTTGTTTCAAAGCGGTGATTGTGGGGATCGAAGAAGCTTTAGGTGAAAAGGCAGCAGCAATTGCCTTGATTTCTGCTGGTCGTCAACGTGGTAAGCAAGTGGCCAATCAGCTTGGTCTTACGGGGAAAGAGCTTGCTTCTGAGAACACCATTGCTCTCCTTCAAACAGCGTTGGGTAAAGAGGGCACCCGACTCTGCATTATCGAAAAGATTGTCGAAGCCGGAGAATCGATTAAAGTTTACTGCCAGGAAACAATTTGTTCTGCTGGAGAGCCCGAAGGGTCTCCCCGTAAACTGACTTTCACGCTAGGCGCTGTCCAGGGTGTGCTGGAGCAAAGCTCAGGGAAGCGTTTTCGAGGTAAGCAAATAGAGTCTGTTCTGCGTGGCAGTGACCACGATGTCATTGAGTTTGAAGTCTTAGGCTAGTGCTTCAGCAGATTCATTCTGCCGGGTCAAGAACGCCTTAGCACACCACAAGGTTGAAGTAAGCAACAGCACAACCGATTGCATTCATTCATTAACCACAAAATCTACAAGAGGATCTGATCATGGCAATTAATATCGAAAAGCTCAGTAGCGTACTCCAAAACTTTGTGAGCTCGACCAGCGATGTCGAAGGGGCAGCCATTGTCACCCCAGACGGCTTACCACTGGCAACGAGTTTACCAAAAGCGATCGATGAAGAACGAGCCGCCGCCATGTCCGCCGCGATGCTTTCACTGGGCGAACGCATTAGTAATGAATTTGCTAGAGGCGATGTCGATCGCATCTTTGTAGAAGGTAACAAAGGTTATGGTATTTTGACCAGTTGCGGTACAGATGCGGTCTTTCTTGTCCTTGCTAGTCAGACAGCGAAACAGGGATTGCTCATGCTGGAAATCAAGCGGACGTTAGGTGAGCTGAAACTGATTCTGAACTAACGCAAGGCCGACATGAGTGGCTAGCGAGTGTTCTCATCCACTGCAAAGTTGGAGCACCCGCCCACTTGTTTCAACTCTTCTCTGTTCCTGGCTACACATCGCGTTTTCGGACTAAGGAAGCTTCATGGAGATTATGCGTCTGGTGGTGACTGGGCCGGTTGGTGCAGGTAAGTCTACCTTTATTCGTTCCGTCAGTGAAATTGCCGTGGTCGATACAGACCGTCGAGCGACTGATGAGACCGCACTGCTGAAGCAAAAAACGACGGTCGCCTTCGATTTTGGACGACTGTCGTTTGGTTCCGAAATGGCGCTGCATCTCTACGGCACCCCCGGTCAAGCCCGGTTTGATTTCATGTGGGAGATTCTGATTCAAAAAGCGCATGCTTATATTCTCTTAGTCGCGGCTCATCGACCGAGTGAATTTATTGATGCCCGTCGGATTCGTGCCTTTATGCGCCAACGATCGTCAGTGCCCATGATGATTGGGTTGACCCATATGGACGCTCCAGAGGCCTGGGATCTTGAAAATGCAGCGATCGCGCTGGGTTATCTGAGTCACAATAACCGCCCTCCGATCATCGCTGTTGATCCAACCCAGGCAGAGTCTGTGGCACAAGCAGTCATCACTCTAGTGCAACACTCAATGCAAGGCTGCCTGGTGTAGCAACTCGCTTCATCTCCATGCCCTGCAAGCACATAACCTTTAAGACCGTAAGGAAAAGCGACATGGCAGTCACTGGCTATTTATCAGAGTTTTCCCTGGCAGAAATCTTCAATTTTTTGGAGCAGGGTAACAAAACAGGCTTACTCACTCTCTGTACTCTATCAGATGCCCAGCCTGAGAACCGCGAAAACCAATACATCTGGTTCAATCAAGGACGGATTGTAGCGGCAGCCAATCGGCTTGATCAACATGGGTTGGCATATATGATCGGACAACGGGGTTGGTTGGGTGAACATACCGCCTTACGTGTTGCTCAGACCTGTGCCGTCACTGCACCGATCGGGTTAAGCCTCAAAAATCAGGGCTTGTTAACGGTGGAGCAGCTTAAACTGCTGTTTTACACGCAGGTGATGCGGCCGGTGTGTACCTTATTCGCGCTTAAGGATGCCTGGTTTCAGTTTGACGGCAAAGCACCGTTACCTTTTTCCGAGATGACAGGCTTGAATGCACCGGCTTCAGAAGTAACCCTGGCAGCCCTGCGAGTGCTGAAGGATTGGAGCGCTCTGGCTAGCAAGCTGCCAGAACCGACTTCAGCGGTGATGAGCGTCATTGAGGGCAAACCCCAACACAAGCTACACCAAACAGAGTGGCAGTTGTGGGAGTTTGCCGACGGTACGGTTTCCTTGCAGGCGATCGCCCAACAACTGCAATTGCCATTAGAAAAAGTGCAGCAAATCGCCTTTCGTTTAGTGACAGCAGGCTTAGTGGAAGAAGTGCCATTGGTCACTGTCATGACAGCGCCTCCCAAGCCAGAACCGCTGCCCATGGAGACCGCTGCGCCCGAAGCAACGACTGTCAGCCACTCGTTTCTGCAACATTTAGTTGGGTTTCTTAAAGGCAAAGTTTAGTGACATATCCACACGTCAGAGAAGACAAGGCATGAAAGTATTGCTGACTTTTTTAGAGTGGGTCGAGTTTTTAGTGACACCGCTGGGTCTGGCAGTTGGACTGTGGGCAAGCCTGTACTTGCTACTGGTGCAACGACTCTCTTTCAACCTGGCGCTAGCGGCACTCCTACCAGCGCTGCTGTCAGTTGAAGTCTATTTTGCTTTAAGCCAACGGCACGATTAGAAGCTGGCGATCGGAGAATACAAGCTCATGCCTCAAGACCCAGGCTTATTTAGTGTCTGCAAGCTGAGAAAGCCAACCAACCACTCTTTGCATTACTAGAGGCAGTGAAGATGAAGAAATTTGAATGGAATGACAGTTTGAGTGTGGGTGTTCCCATGATTGATGTTCAGCACAAAGAAATCATCACAGCCTTCAATGATTTATCAGAGGCGATTGAACAAGGTAACGGCGCAGCCTCTGTCAAGAAGCTGCTGACCTTTTTGAAGTATTTTACGGAGTGGCACTTTGAGCAGGAAGAAAGCTGCGCCGCAAAGCATCGGTGTGCCGTTGCCGACATTAACCATCAGGCTCATACTCGCTTTCTCGCTATCTTCACGGCGTTACAAGCTCAATATCGGGAGAGCGGTGCCAGTGACGCGATCGCTCGTCAAGCCCACGCCCAACTAGCTGATTGGTTGGTCAGCCACATTATGACCATTGATACTCAGATTGGACAATGTGTCCGCCATGCAACAGCCCTTGTGTCCGTTGACCACTAAAATGCGGCGTTGGTCAATGGTGTACAGTGCCAAATTAAATGACATCGAGACAAATGCGTATCGCTGAGCAAACCCCTCTCTGTTGCAGGGTTGGAGAGAGGGGTTTGCTCAGCAGCCTAGATCAGGTCAGCAGGATGGCCAAGCTGGCTTGAGGCGGCAAAGCAAGCCAGATCTAGTCTTGCTCCTTTAACGGCACTAATGTGTCTTCACGACAAATCAAAAGTTACTGTACAACAAAATTGCGTTCTGCACTCTTCACCTTGTACGGTTCTCTCTCCTTGCATGCCTGCGTTTCATTGAGCCTTGCTATATGTGTTCTCGTACAGTCAACGTACTTTTAGTCGAGGATGACGAAGAGGATTATTTCATCACCCGCCATTTGCTCTCCCAAATTAAACAACCCAACTTTACGCTCGATTGGGTAGCGACCGATGAAGCGGCGTTAGAGAGCCTTGCTAGCCAGCAACATGATCTTTACCTGGTGGACTACAGTCTGAGACCGCACGACGGACTGGAATTTATGCAAGCAGCCCTTCGACATGGGTGCAGAGCGCCCATAATTCTCTTGACTGGGCAGTCGAATGAAGATATCGATCAGGCGGCGATGAAAGCAGGCGCGGCAGACTATTTAGTGAAAGGTCACATCGATGCGGCACTCTTAGAACGATCGATCCGGTATGCGCTCGAGCGCCACCGCACCTTAGAAGCGCTGCACAAGAGTGAATCGCAACTGGAAGGCATTTTAGGATCACTGAAAGATGTCGTCTGGTCGGCTACTGCGCCCACCTTTGAAATGCTCTACATGAGTATTGCGGTGCATACCCTGTACGGACGCTCTGCCAGTGAGTTTTCGACCAATCCAAACCTCTGGTTTGAGGTGGTTCATCCCGACGATCGCGCCTGGGTAGAACAAGCATCACAGAAACTGCTGCAAAGCGGTGCTAAAGATCTGGAATACCGGATACTACACCCTGATGGTGCTATCCGTTGGGTGCGCGATCGCGCTTATCTGGTATGCGATGCGGGTTGGAAAACAACGCGTATCAACGGCATTGTCACAGACATCACCGAGCGGAAACAGGCAGAAATCGCCCTGCAGCAGGCTGTGCATAAAAATAGTCAACTGGCGGCGGCAATCTCTCACATTGCAACGGGTGTGACGCTGAGTGATCCAGCGTTGCCTGATAACCCGCTTATCTTCGTGAACCCTGGCTTTACCGCCATGACTGGTTATACAGCCGAAGCGGCACTGGGGAAGAACTGTCGCTTTTTACAAGGTCCAGAGACCGCCCCCGACACGATGAATGACCTGCGACAGGCGCTTGCTCAACGTCAGCCCTTTACGGGCACCTTACTCAACTACCGCCAAGATGGCACGCCTTTCTGGAATGAGTTGACCATTAGCCCAGTCTTTGACAGTGATGGCAAGCTCATCAACTTTGTGGGCTTACAGACGGATGTCACGGCCCGTAAACAGGCTGAAGCCACGATCGATCGCCTGCGTCACCAGCATGAGTTGATCCTCAACTCGGCTGGAGAAGGCATTTATGGTTTAGATTTGGACGGCAAGCTCACCTTTATCAACCCGGTCGCGGCTCAAATGCTGGGCTGGGAAGCGAATGCACTGGTTGGCGAACTCATCCCCGGCTTGGTGCATGCTTCTCAGTCACATGGCACCCTTGACTGGAAAGCCGCCTCAGTTGCTTTCGGCGCTGAACAATGTTTCTCCCAGGCTGGCACCGAGGAGAAACCCTGTTTCCTCCATGATGTTGGCGAGGAAGTATTTTGGCGCAAAGACGGCACAAATTTCCTGGTGGCATACATTAGTACGCCAATTTTGGAGCATGGAGTATTGATGGGAACGGTCGTGACCTTCCAGGATATTACCGATCGCCGACGGGCAGAAGTGGCGTTGCAGGAGAGCGAAGAACGCTATGCCATTGCGGTACAGGGTGCCAAAGATGGTTTGTGGGATTGGCACTTGAAGACCAATCAGGTTTACTTTTCGCCGCGCTGGAAGACCATGCTGGGCTGGGAAGAAGACCAACTTGGGAATCGTGTGGAGGAATGGTTCGATCGGGTTCATGTGGACGATTTGGAGGCTGTGAAAGAGGTGTTGCTCGCTCACTTCGCGGCCCAGACATCGGATTTTGAAAGTGAGCATCGGATGTTGCACCAGGATGGCACTTACCGCTGGGTGCTCTGTCGTGGGTTAGCCGTACGCGATAGCCATGGTAAAGCCGTGCGAATTGCCGGTTCCTTGTCAGACATCACCAGCCGCAAGCGGACGGAAAAGCAACTGCTGCATGATGCGTTACACGATGCGTTAACCGATCTAGCCAACCGTGCTTTGTTTATGGATCGCTTAGAACGGGTACTCGAACGGAGCAAGCGTCATGAACAGTACATCTTTGCCGTGCTTTTTCTAGATCTGGATCGCTTCAAGCTGGTGAATGATAGCCTGGGTCACAGCATTGGCGATCAACTGTTAATCGCGATCGCGCAGCGGCTGCAACTCTGTATCCGGTTGGAAGATACCGTTGCCCGTTTGGGCGGCGATGAATTTGTGCTGTTGCTAGAGGGCATTGAGAGTGCGAGTGATGCGACGCGGGTGGCAGAACGCATTCAAAGGGAACTCGCGCAACCGTTTCACTTGAGTGGGCAGGAACTGTTTGCCACCGCCAGCATTGGCATCACGCTGAGCACGACGGGGTACGAGCAACCAGAAGACATCATGCGTGATGCGGATGTCGCCATGTACCGTGCCAAAGCGTTAGGCAAGTCGCGCTATGAAATGTTTGATCCGAGTAGGGGTTGAGCCGAGATACGGGCAAAAAAGTGCAAGATGAGCTGAAAAGCCTTACTCCAATTGCTGTTCGTCAAATTGAATTGGTAAGGGAATAGCCTCTTCCAAGGGTAAAGGAATTTGCTTGAAATCGACGACGTAATCTCCGTAGCGTTTGAGGTGACGGGTAATGTAGGGGCTCAGCGTCTTGAGTGCTACACGGTCTATCTTCATCCCCTCTGCGCTCAACGTTTGGATCGCCAATGAAAGATCCACCGTATTTTGCAAAATCACCGCATTAGCGACTAGATCTAGATATTTCAGTCGTTTTTCTTGTTCCTCCGGGTCATTGTCTGTGATCACCCCCTGCTTGCCAAAGAAGAGCCAGTCCACAAAACGGTTATAGTCCTCGACAATATTGGTACAAGCAGTGATTTGACGCCGTAAACCCGTATCGGCAAGATAGCGGAGTAGAAAGAGTGGGTTCCTTGACGCAAAGGTACGTAAAGCGACAGGAATCTGCCTGAAAAAGCGCTAAGACCCGCCGTTTACACGGGGTTCCCTTCCCCTTTTTGCGCTTGCGCTTTCAGGCTGTTTTTCGGGGGTGGGATGCCGACCGAATCCCGGAGCTTTTCATCGGAGAAGTCGTACTCGCCGAGCAGGTTGATATGCTCCCATGAGATGACGGAGTGGTTAGCAACAGCAGCCCGGATCTCTGCTTTGCGCTCGTCGGTGGCGGCTTGGCTGAGGCGATGCTCAAGCAACAGGTAATTCCAGCAAACAATGGCATTCTTGATGAGGCGGTTACAGGTCTCGGCAATCTCCTGTTCCTCTTTGTCTCCGGCGCTGAATTCACGTGGGTTGCCAACGGCGATCGCGCGCGTGAAGCGATGACCGAGTTCGATCTTGTTGAGCAGCTTCTCGATTGCCATGCGCAATTCGACATCATCAATGTAACGGAGGATGAACATGGATTTGATAATCCGGCCAAACGCTTTGAGAGCGGTATAAAGGCTGTGCTGCCTGGAGTAGGAATTCAGCTGCCGGAAGATATCCGAGGCGGTACTTTCCTTCAATTTAATGGTGGCGACAAGGCGCAGAACGTCGTCCCAGGAAGTGATGATCAGATCCGGATCCACGTATTGCTCGGGTTTGATCGCCCAGTCGGTGCGGTTGCCGCCCCAGCGCGAGCGGAACATATAGAGGTTCTGTTTTTTCAGGTTCTTGATGCGGGGGGCGAAGCTGCAGCCCAGCAAGTGCGTCACGGCGAAAATCGCTTCAGAAAAGCCATGCGTGTCGGTGGAATGGATGTCGCTTTTGACCACGTTGTTACGCATGAGGCCGTCAATGACATACGCACTCTCGCGTTCCGCCGCGCTGAACACTAGAGAGTGCCAGAACAGGTGACGCTCATCGACGAAGGTATAGGCGCTAATCCCCTGGCCTTTGCCAAAATATTTGAAGGAATGGTTGGCATTGAGGGAGTCAGTGCGCACCTCGAATTTCTGACCATCGCTGGCGGTGTGAATTTCATGCACTGATCGGCGATAGAGGTTGGGCAGCGACAGGGTGGCCATGAACGCCGTAATCCGGTCGTTGGCAGCAGAGAGGTTTTCCAGGGAGAAGCGCCAGTTGATAGCGCTGTCGAGTTCGGCGGCAGCAAGCGATGTGGAAATTTGCGCCATCTTCACCGATCCGATGGCACAGCCAAGGCCGATGACCCCAGCGAACAGGATCTTCTCGGACACTGGTCTCACATGCATCTGGCGGAGGTGCCGTAATTCCGTGGCGAAGCCGGTATGAAGATTGACCGTAGCCAGGATTTCGGTTAACGGCACGTAGTGGCGCTCTGGAAAGAAGTAGCGCAGTGGTTCGCTTGCTACTTCTTCCTGTTTCGGGGTCGACACCCGGAAAGCCTTACCTGTCAGCAGCTTGAAGTGCGGGTTCAACGCCGCCGCGATGGTGCGATTGGTTTCCTCAAAGCGGGTCTGGAGTGCGGCATCGAGTGCCGCTAGTATCGGAGCCGGATCGGCGAACCCGGTCATACCTGCCCGGTCAAGCAATTGCTCCCGCTCGGCCAGCCAACGGGTCTGATCAATGAGATAGGACTCGAGTGGCCGCCGCTTGTGTGATTGTTCAAGGTTCAGACTGCCGGCTTTGATGGCACCTGCCACATGCCGGAACAAAAGCACCTTATAGAGCGAAATGCGGAACTTCCCGTCTTTCCAGACCGCCGCCCGTTCAGCCCCGGTGAGAAACGTGGCGGGTGCTGTCCGGTCGAGGCTGCCGTCCGTAACGACGAACCGTGCGATGGCGGCGGCAAGATCAGCAATCTGCGGGGTTGCTTGGAAGGCAATGGTCTTGAGGATGCCACCCACCTGGTTTTGTAAACGAACCGAATGTGCTTCGAGGCTGTCGAAATAGTGATCAGCGGCTGTGTCATTTACAACGGCGGCGCGGAGTTCTTTAGCTTTTGCTTCTGCAGTCTGCTCTGGCTGTACCAGAAGGCCAATGCGCGCGACCTTCTCTTGGTCACTCAGCAAATCATCGCAGACTGCTTCGCGGATCTGGCGCAAAATCTGGAAGACCGATGCATCGAGATCCGCCAGTAAGCGCTCCGTCGCCTGCTCATGCCGTTGGCGTCCATCGAAACACCAGTCCCGGTGGTTCCGCAGCGTGGCATTTTCAAAGGTCTTTACCGCTGTTAACAGCACGTCGACGAGATTGTCCTGGAGCCGGTAGTACTGGTGGGCAATAAAAGCCACCAAATGAACGTGCCGATCAGCATCGGCTCGGCGGCGCAGGTCGGTCGTGCGCATTCTGGTGGCGCTACCCGCGAAATAGCGAATACCTTCCGAACCGAGGCTCAGGACGGACAGGATCGGCGCTACTTTGGTGTAGAGCGCTTTCAACACGCCGAGATCCACCAAGCGTTCCCGGATTTTGGTGGGCCTGGTCGATTGCGACAGCCTCTTGAGCAGCGTGAGCCGGAACGGCGATTGGCTGGCGGCGGTTTCGTCACGCAGGAACAGGCTGTCGAGCAGTAACCGCACTTCACTAGTCAGGGCTTGGGTCATCAGTTGGGCGATAGCCCGTCCACGCTGTTGCATCGCCCGCGAGACGGCTGCCGTCAGACGGAACGCTGTCGGAATTTCGATCCGCCTGGACACCAACCAATCCACCGCACGCCAGAAGATCTGCGCTGGTCCAGCATGAGACTTGGCCATAGTCTCCAACTCTGTTTCGAGCAACCGTGCGGTGTCACCATCGAAGGGGCGAAACCCGGCCAGTTCCAGACTTTGCGGTCGGTGCCGCTGCCGGGTGCGTGCGGCATACGCTGTTTGATCGAACCCGGACGCGTCGATTCCCAACCGCGCGGCGACATAGGCAAGGTCGCGATCGTGAAAATCGGCAGTTAGGAAAAAGCGCCTTGCCGCTTTGAAATACCCGGCGCTGAGCAGAAAGCCGATCTTACCGGACACAGACTGGATGTCATTGGTCGCAGACCAAACAGCGACAGGTAATTCAAAGACGCGCTGACGCTCGGCACCGGAAAGCTGTGGCGGACGGTCGAACAGCAGCAGCTCGGCGTCGTTGAGAATTTTCAGGCGTGACACAGGCGTGTGGTTCCTTGGCGAAAGGGGTCTCTCAGTCTGCCGGATGTTCCTAAAACGATGGAATCCAGAATGACCTGGCAGAAGCGGGGCGAACTGAGGAAAACCCCGCAAAAAGTGTTCCTTAACTGTATCCGGAAATCGGTGTTCTGATATTATCGTCCAAGATGGTTTAAGGAATGGATATGCTCGTTGGTTACGCGAGGGTCTCAACGCTCGACCAGAACCCCCAGCTGCAGATCGACGCCCTGAAGCAAGCAGGGTGTGAACGGCTCTACATTGAGAAAGCGTCCGGCGCACATCGTGACCGCCCGGAACTCAAAGCCGCGCTCGCCTACATGCGCCCAGGCGATACCCTGGTGGTTTGGCGGCTCTCCCGGTTGGCGCGATCACTCAAACAAATCATCGAGACCGCTCATGAACTCGAGCAAAAGCAACAGGCGCTCAAGGTGCTGACGCGCAGCATCGACACCGGCACGCCCGAGGGACGGCTGTTTTTCCATATCACGGCCGCCTTCGATGAATTTCAGCGTGAATTGATCGTCGAAAACACCAAGGCTGGTCTCGCGGCAGCCCGACAGCGGGGACGGAAGGGTGGGCGTCCACCGGCATTGGACAAGGAGAAAATCCGTGTCGCCGAGGCGATGCTCAAGGACACGGTGAACTACCCATTTGTCGGGGATGTCATCGATCACCTCAGAGTCGGGAGGACCGCTTTCTATCGCTATTTTCCGCCGGAGCGGATTCGGGAACTGCGAAAGCAGGACTGAATGTTGGCCTTACGCCATGTCGCTTTACGTACCTTTGCGTAAAAGAACCCTAAGTAGCCAGAAATTGAGAGGGCAGAACAGGTTAAACCAGTGGCTACAAGCCCTAGAATCTGCGGTAGGTAGGGGTCTTTCACTTGCTTTCTCCTACCACCAAAGCATTCCTAAGCGCTTTACAAGCTTCTCCTTTTACTGCGTATTCCTTGCCACCTGCCATGTGGACATCGGCAATGCCATCGTCATACCAGCGAATACTGGCAATTTGCTGAAGCATTCCTGTCGCTTTACGTACCTTTGCGTCAAGGAACCCAGCCTTGGCGTTACGGAAAGAGCAGGAGACCCGCCTCACCCTCCATGCCCTTTCAGACCACATCGACCAGCTGGAGCGGCAGTACGTGAGTGCACAAACCCAGGTGCAGACACTGAGTGCCCAACAA
>Ga0209591_10000382_pt1 | contig 57959 bp, 53 predicted proteins | sample MAT01_FD_187207 | JGI IMG/M metagenome (GOLD analysis project Ga0209591, IMG submission 187207) | Freshwater microbial communities from Lake Fryxell liftoff mats and glacier meltwater in Antarctica - MAT-01 (SPAdes) (version 2) | ecosystem: Environmental > Aquatic > Freshwater > Ice > Liftoff...
AGGGTGGCAGGTCCGTGACGCTCTTGGACATCATGCTCCCGGCCAGGACGAAGTAAGCCCCGAGCCCGATCACCATCGCCACAAGCTGAATCCAGACGCATTTCTCTTCAAAGGACTTGCTCATCGGACCTCCTTGCATTCTCCATAAAGACGAACATATTTGACACCATGTCAAGTATACAAGACATTGTTCCAAAGTCAAATATTCTTGACACGCTGCTCGACAACAGCTCCAAACCCGGTCTCCCCGGCGATCGCCTTTCGCTGATCTCGGGCAGAGGCCCCGCAGATCTCGTCGCGCCCGCTCTACGGTCAACCAATAAAAAACGCTCGGGAAAATCGCCCGAGCGTTCGTGTTCCATGATGTTGTCATACGCCGAGGCTTGCTCCGCACGACCTCAATCTTCAGTCTCTTCAAGCTCCAGCGACCGGTGCTGCATCTGGGCCTTGAGGCGGAGGAGGATCGACGTGTGCATCTGGCTGACGCGGCTCTCGCTCAGGTCCAAGGTGGACCCGATCTCGCGCATCGTCATGCCCTCGTAGTAGTAAAGCAGGACGATAAGCCGCTCGGCCCGGCTGAGGCCTTTGGTGATGAGTTCCTTAAGGTCCTTCCGCTGCACGTCCTTGAGCGGGTTGGACTGGCCGTCGTCGCGGATGACGTCGATCTCGCGAGTCTCGCGGCCGTTGTCGTTGGAATAGAACCGGCCGTGGATCGACCGCATGTTCACGGGCGACCCGTCCTTCTTGAGCTTGTCGAACTCCTCGCCCTGGATACCGATGCGGTTTGACACCGCGTCGTCGCTGGCGGGCTCGCCGGTCTGCATCTCGATCTGCTGGCGGGCCTGCTCGAAGCGGGCGGTGCGGTGGCGGACGAGGCGCGGAACCCAGTCCATCGAACGAAGCTCGTCGAGGATCGCGCCGCGAATGCGAGGGGCGCAGTACGTCTCGAACTTGACCTTGCGGTCGAGGTCAAAGGCGTCGACGGCGTCCATCAGCCCGAAGATCCCGGCGGACATCAGGTCTTCCATATCGACCTCGTCGGGGAGCCGCTTGTAGATGCGTTCCGCGTTGTAGCGGACGAGCGGGAGGAACTTCTCCATGAGATAATTGCGGATCGGCTCGCTGCGCGTCTTCTGGTACTCGGTCCAGACGTCGTTGATCGCGAGCTCGTCGTACTGCGAGGGCAGCGACGATGCCTCGGCGTGGCGGGCCGCAAAGCGACCGTTGCCACGCAGACCCTGACGAGTGGTGGGCCGAGTGGTGGTACGAGAGGACGGAATTGCGGAAGACTTTAGTGCTGCCATCGGTCTGCTCCTTGACCCTCTGTGGCTCGATCTCGGGGGTTGATCCGTGGCATCATGCCTGGGAATCCGAGGTCGGCCTGCGTGGACGCTCCGTGTCCATGCGTAGTTATTTACTATACCTCATTCGGCCGGTGTCAACCAGCCGAAACCATTTCTTCCTGTTTTCCACCGGTTATCAACGTGGGTTCTTCACCAACTTCTCCGACCTCCATGATCGGCTCGGAAAATCTTTTGACGGGGCGAGCCGCGATGTAGTCGCGGATGTGCTCTTCGATCGTGCGCTCGCCGATCGCGCCCAGCACCAGGCCGAGCACATAGCAGAGCAGCATCGAGATGAGGGCGCGGATCAGGATCTCGGTCGACTCGTTGCCAGCGAAGAGTCCGGCAACCACCGCGATCGCGAACGCGGTGAGGCCCAGCGAACCCGCGATGACCTTGGTCGGCTGTTCGGGGCTGAGTTTTTCGACCGTGGGCTTGTTCACGCGCGCTCCCTGCCGTTGATCAACACGCCGAAAACCCGTTGATGGTCATCGGCCTTGGTCGGTCGGCGAGAGAATAAACTTGAGAGAGCCGCGTTGTGCTACGCGGGAATTCACCTCAGAGCGCTGAGCGTGACGGCAGATCTGTCAGAGGCGTTGCGGGTCAACCACGACGAGAGCGCGGCGCGCAGCCCGCGCGGGCGCTGAAGCGAGACGTCGGCGTTAAGTTCAAGCGCCCGCGTGATCTGCGCCGCGATCCGGGCCACGGATAACGAGGCGTTGCAGTCAGGTTTTCCGAGCGTGAAAGGGTGCCGTGCGCGGACAGCCTCGGGCACCGCGCGATCGACACATAAAGATCCTAAAAATCTGAGCTCGACCCCCAAGAAGCGCGTGCACACCGCTTCGATGCGCTGATAGACCGCTTCGGCCTCGGCGTTGTTGATGGCTTGGTTGACGACAATTCGGACGTCGCCCGTGGGTTGTCCAAGGTCCGTGTTGTTGCGCACGCCCGAGATTGACCCGAGCGCGGCGTGGCCTTGGACGAGGCACTTGATGAGGCTGTAGGCGTCGGTGATGGCGGTGGGCTCGGGCGTGGTCACGACGATGGCGAGGTCGGCGGCGTGCAGGAAACTGAGCACGCTGGAGCCAGCACCGGCGGCGGTGTCGACGAGGATGAGATCGCTGCTGGCGTCGAGGTCTGCGAGGCCGCTGAGAATCAGGTCGCGGTCGTGCCGGGGGAGTTCGCCCAACTGGGCAACGCCGACGGATCCGGGGACGAGTCGGAAGCCCCCGGGGGCGTTGATGGCCAGCTCGGGGAGTCGATCGCGAGCGGTAACGGCTCGTTCGAGTCGGCGCTGGGGCATGAGACCGCAGAGGACATCGGCGTTGGCCATGCCGAGGTCGGCGTCCACGAGCGTGACGCGCAAGCCTTGCTGGGACAGGATGATGGCGAGGTTGACGCAGAGGTTGGTCTTGCCCACGCCGCCCTTGCCAGAAGCGACCGCGACCACGGGGGCGCAGGGTGCTTTGTAGCGTGAGGGGATGGTCATGGCGTCGAGCGCAGCGCCGACGGAATGGCGGTTTGAATTCTGGTTTGAGTTCTGGTTTGAGTTCTGGCGTTGCGACTGCTCGACCAGTCGGCGGAGGCGTGAGGCTTGGTCGTCGGGCGCGTGCTGGATGTTGTTGCCCGAGCTCATTGGAGCACGCTCCGGGCCTCGGACCACTCGCCGTCGAGGACGATGCGGGCGAGGTGCTCGGGGTCGGCGTGCTGGAAGTGGTCGGGGACTTCCTGGCCCATGGTCAGCGCGCTGATGGCGAGGCCGGTGCGTCGGGCGAGGTTGAGGACGGGGCCAAAATGCACGGCCTCGTCGGCCTTGCTGAGAATGACCCGGTCGGGATTAAGGGTGGCGAAACGGTCGGCGGTGCTCAGCATGACAGGCTCGGAAACGGTGAGCGAGAGAGTGAGGTGGGTTTCGTGCGGTCGGGCGGCAGCAAGGTAGGCCGAGAGTTCGTGGAGGCGGGTGGTATCGTTCTGCGATCGACCTGCGGTGTCGATGAGGATGAGGTCGCAGTCGTTGAACGCGTCGCACGCGGCGGGCATGTCTTGGGGGGCGAGGACGACTCGGAGCGGGATGGCAAGGATACCGGCGTAGGTGCGGAGCTGCTCGACGGCGGCGATGCGGTAGGTGTCGCAGGTGATGAGCCCGACGCGCAGGCCTTGCTTGAGCTTGGCGTGGGCGGCGAGCTTGGCGATGGTGGTGGTTTTGCCCACACCGGTGGGGCCGATGAGGGCGATGGTGGTCGGTCGTCCGTCGAGGGTGCGGCCTGTGAGCTGGGGGGGCGTGGTTTGGATCTCGCTCGTGATGTGGCGGAGGAGTGTCTCGCGGACGATGGAAGAATCGGCGAGCTCGGGCTCAGAGAGTTCGTCGCGGACACGAGAGGCGAGTTCTTCGGCGATGTCTGAGCCGACGCCGGTCTCGATGAGGCGCATGTAGTTGGCGAAGAGCGGCTCGCTCATGGGGCCGAGGGTGAGTACAGCCGAACTGGCGGGCGGTGGGCGGTTTGCGATTCGTGATGCGCCGTGCCGGGTTGTTTGTAAGACTTGAGATACCAAGCGTTTAATACTGGTGATCTCGTCTTCGAGGATAAGGCGGGTGGAGGAGTCGGTGGGGCGGAAAGCGACTCGATTGGCGAGGGCCTGAGCGCCGGAGAGCGGTTGAGCCTGGGGCGTGAAGGTGGTCAGTAGCGAGTGCGGGCGCGAGGCGACAGGGGCGGTTGCACGAGAGGTCACAGGGCGTGTGACGATCACCGGCGCGAGGTGTTCGTGCGAGACGGGGCGCGGTTTGAGCGAATAGGTTGGAGTTGAGATTTGAGTTGGGATTTGGGTTGGCGATTGGGTTGGCGATGGGATCGAGGGTTGAGGGTTCGGTTGCAAGAGGGCGGGCGAATGGTCGAGGGTCGCGGTGATCTCGACCATGGGTTTGCCGCCGACGCCCATGATGCCGCCGTATTTGAAGGCGCGGGTTTTGAGGATGACGGCGTCCTTGCCGAGGTTTTTTTTGACCTCTGCCAGCGCTTCGGCCATGGTTCGCCCGCGGTAGATTTTGGGGGTTGAGTCGGGCATGGCGGGCGGGTCGGAGGGCGGCGCGGTGGCAGAATACACGCGAGGTCGCGCGGTGGGATCATCCATCGGCTTGGGGGGGGAGTTTTCGAGAGTCGCGCGAGGCGGATGTTTTTATCGCACGCGAATGGCGCGTCGGTGTCTTCTGCGGCTCGGAGCGCGGGTGTTCTAGTTTGAGTCGGAGCAGAGAGATGGCGGGGTAGAAGGGTGTGGAGAAGGGCGGGGAGGCCGCGGGGTGGGCGGGTTTGCCAAAGTCCCGAGCCCAGAACCAAGAGCAGATCAAGATGAAGACCAAGAGACGGCTCGGAGAGCCGACCTACGGGGGACTAGGCGGCGAGGGAGGGTTCGCGGCGGTCGGCTTTGGGATCGGGCGGGGGCATGACGAGGGCGAGTGATTCGACCTCGAGACCGCTGACGATCTCGTTGTATCCCAGGACGGTGACGTTGGGCAGGTGGGGTTCGACGATCTGGCGGACGACGGCGCGGACTTGGGGCGATGCGATGACGACAGGGTGGGCGCCGGTCTGGGTGACGAGCTTGAGGCTGCTGGTGATCTGCTCGGCGACCTTGGCGGCGACGCGTGCGGGCATGTTGACGGCCGTGCCGCCGGGGCCTCGGTCGATGTAGGAATTAATCTGATCTTCAAGGGTTGGGTCGAGCGTGACGCAAGCGAGGCGTGGCTTGCCGTCCTGTCCGGGCTGTGCGTAGAGGTTGCAGATGGTGCGTCGGAGGGCGTTGCGGACGTACTCGGTGAGGACGTCGACGTCCTTGGTCTTGGCCCCCCACTCTGACAGGGTCTCGCAGATGGTCTCCATATCGCGGATGGGGACGCGTTCGCGGAGAAGGTTCTGGAGAAGTTTCTGGATATCGGTGAGCTTGACGACGCCGGGGATGAGTTCTTCGATGAGCTTGGGGCTGCGCTGCTTGAGTTGTTCGACGAGGTTGCCGACTTCTTCGCGGGTGAGGAGTTCGTCGGCGTGGCGTTTGACGAGTTCGGTGATGTGGGTGGTCATGACGCTGGTGGGCTCCACGACGGTGTAGTTCATGGTTTCGGCGCGGATGCGGAGCGCGGGGTCGATCCACCAGGCGCTGAGGCCGAAGGCAGGTTCCTTGGTGGGCTCGCCGTCGATGGAGCCGGTGACGATGCCCGAGTCCATGGCGAGAACCTTGCCGACGCGGACGATGCCCTCGGCGATGACGTTGCCGCGCACCTTGACGCGATAGGCGCTGGAGTTGAGCTGCATGTTGTCGCGGATGCGGACGGGGGGCATGACTAGGCCGAGCTCGACGGCGAGCTGACGGCGGGTGGCGCTGATGCGGTCGAGGAGGTCCCCGCCCTGCCCGGAGTCGACGAGGCCGACGAGCCCGTAGCCGACTTCGAGTTCGAGGGTGTCGACCTTAAGGAGGTTTTCGACGGGCGGTGGTTCGGCGGCCTGTGATGGTTCGGCGGCTTGTTGGCTTGCTTTATGTGCTTTGACAAGCTTCTGGTTGCGGTTCATGAAGTATGAGATGCCAGCGAGGACGAGTGCGGTGGTGAGGAGGGGGGCGGCGGGCAGAGGAGTGAACGAGAGGGCGACGAGGAAGCCGGCGGTGATGATGAGGCCACGGGGCTGGCTGGCGAGCTGCTCGGTGAGCTCATCGCCGAGCTGCTGCTTAGAGCCCGAGCGGGTGACGATGAGGGCGGAGGCGATGGAGATGATGAGGGCGGGGATCTGGGCGGTGAGGCCGTCGCCGATGGTGACTTTCGTGATGGTTTCCGCGGTGGATTTGGCATCCCAACCCTTGGAGATCATACCGACGGCGAATCCGCCGATGACGTTGACGACGGTGATGATGATTCCGGCGATGGCGTCGCCTCGGACGAATTTCGAGGCACCGTCCATGGCACCGAAGAAGTCGGCTTCCTGGCTGACGCGTTCGCGGCGGCGGCGAGCTTCGGGTTCGTCGATGACGCCGGCGTTGAGGTCCGAGTCGATGGCGAGCTGCTTGCCGGGCATGGCGTCGAGGGTGAAGCGTGCGGCGACTTCGGCGATGCGTGTGGCGCCCTTGGTGATGACGATAAACTGGACGATGACGAGGATCATGAAGATGACGACGCCGACGAAGAGGGACTTGCCAGCGACGAAGTTTCCGAAGGCCATGATGACGTGACCGGCGAGCGCCATGGCGTCCTCGGGGTTGGTGGCGTCGGCGGCGAGGATGAGGCGTGTGGAGGCGATGTTGAGGACGAGGCGGAAGAGAGTTGTGGCGAGGAGGAGAGAGGGGAAGACGCTGAAATCGAGCGGGTGGTCCATGTAGATGGTGGTGAGGAGGATGATCAGAGAGAGACTGATGTTGAGGGCGATGAGAATATCCATGACCGCGGGCGGGAGCGGCACGAGGAGAACACCGAGCATTCCGACGAAGCTAAGCGGGACGATGAGCCCGCGGTAGGTTTTGATTTTCTGAAGCCACGGGGGCAGGATGGGGCCCATATCGGCAAGCGCGGGCGCGGCCCGGAGCACGGCGGCCTGTTTGGACGCCTTGGGTTGAGCGGCGAGCTTGGCGGGGGCTTTGAGTGAGGCTTTGGCCATGGTGTGATTCGGGAGAGCAGGGTGGCGGGTTGGGGGAGGATGGACAGAAGAGAGGAAGTGGAAGGAGAAAGAGAAAGAGAAAGAGAAGGAGAAGAATCGGTTCGGAGAAGCGATCTACCTAGGCGGCTTGCTCGATGCGGTAGACGTAGGCGAGGATCTCGGCGACGGCCTGGTAGTGGTCGGGGGGCACTTCGCCGCCGACGTCGATGGCGTAGTAGAGAGCGCGGGCGAGAGGCGGGCGTTCGACAAGGGGGACGCCGTGGACGCTGGCGATCTGGCGGATGAGCAGGGCCATGTGGTCGACGCCCTTGGCGACGACCTTGGGCGCGCGCATGGAGTCGGCGTCGTATTTGATGGCAACGGAATAGTGGGTTGGGTTGGTGACGATGACATCGGCGGTGGGGACAGCATGGCGTGCGCGTTGCATGGCGATTTCCTGCGCGATGCGGAATCGCTTGGCCTTGAGCTTGGGGTCGCCGTCCATGTCCTTGCGTTCGTCCTTGACGTCCTGCTTGGTCATTTTGAGGTCTTGGGTGTGCTGCCAGCGTTGGTAAAACCAGTCGATGAGCCCGATGATGAGAAGGACGACGAGGAGCCAGATGGCGAGGTGGAGCGCCATGGTGGCCATGGTCCAGATTCCGGCGCGCATGCTGAGGGCGGGGAGGTAGGCGAGGTGGGCGAGGTTGGTGTCGATAAAGCGCCAGGCGACGAGCATGACGAGAGTGAGTTTGACGGAATCAACGACCGTCTTCATGATGTTTCGTTTGCCGAAGAGATTGCCGAAGTTGGCGACGAAGTTAAGACGGTTGAGCTTGGGCTCGAGCGGGCGGGTGGTCCAGACGAGGCCGACTTGGACGACCTGCGCGACGTAGGCGACGAGGCACATGACGAGCATGAGGGGGAGGAGTGCGAGCGCGGCGTGCCCGAGGGAGAAGTTGACGAGTGGTTCGATGGAATCGACGGTGAGCAGGCCGTCGGAGGTTCCGTCGGAGAGGACGCGGCGCATGACGACGAGGAGAGTCTGGACGAGGCCGCCGCCGAGGAAGACGAGAATGACGACGGCCCCGATGAGGTCGATGGCTGCGCCGAGATCCTGGCTGCGTGGGATGCGTCCCTCGCCGCGCGCTTCGGAGAGCTTGCGCCCGGTTGGCGCTTCGGTACGTTCTCCGAGGTCTTCGGCCATGGGTCGGTTTCCGGGGTCTTACGCGGGCTGATTGAGATGCCGGTGAGGTGTGAGCGGCGTGGATCGGGGGTGAATCAGGCGTGAGGAGTGGTGCCTGCGAGGTGGTCGGCCCATTCGATGATGAGGTTGAGGGTGGAGCGGATCTCTTCGCCAGCGGCGTTGGCGATGGAGTAGATGGAGAACGCGGCGATGCCTAGGCCGGCGAGGATTTTGAAGGTGAAGCCGATCGACATGACGTTGAGCTGGGGCATGGTTTTAGAGGTGACGCCGAAGGCCACGACCAGTAACGCGACGATGCCAGCAACGGGCGAGGCGACGCGCATGGCGAGTTCGAAGCCCGAGGTGAGGGTGGCGACGAGGGTTTGGATCGGGACAGCGTCGGATGAGAAGGTGCCGATGGGGACGCGTGCGAAGGTGTTGGCGAGGGTGATGAAGAGAGTTTCGAGGCCACCTATCGCGATGAACGCGGCGGCACCGATGTAGAAAAAGAGCTGGCCGATGAGGTCGGCGTCGAACTCGAGCTCGGGGTTGTAGACGCGGGCGAGTCCAAAGCCCATCTGCTGGCCCATGATGACGCCAGACATTTCGAGACAGACGAGCGGGATGGTGGCGAGGACGCCCATGGTGAACCCGATGATGGCCTCGCGGATGATCATGGGGATGAGCGTGATCAAGTCGATCGAGGCTGCGCTGACGGCTTGGGTGGGGACCATGGGGTACAGGGCCGCGGCGAGCATCATGACGAGCAAGGCTTTGAACTGGCGTGGGAGCATGGAGCTTGCGAGGAGCGGTGTGAAGATAAACATCCCCGCAAGCCTGAAGAGGACGAGCAGGAAAGGGATAGCGTGGGAGATGGCGGACTCAAGGTCGAGCATGGTTTGCGACGTGTGGATGATCGTGCGGTACGGACAGGCCCTGCGCGTGCACGCAGGTCTTCTGTGGATCAGACCAAGCGAAGAAGTTCGGCGGTGTAGTCGAGGAGACGCTGGACGATCCAGGGGGTGAGGATCACGATGACCATGACCATCGAGATGATCTTGGGGACGAAGCTGAGGGTTTGGTCCTGGATCGACGTGACGGATTGAAAGATGCTGATGATGAGGCCGACGACGATGCCGGCGGCGAGGATGGGGGCTGAGATTTTCAAGGTGATGATCAGGGCCTGGCGGATGAGGTCGATGGTGGCGTCGTCGTACATGCAGGTTCCTTGGGGGAGAGGGACAGAGAGAGAAAGAGGCGGGGAGAAGAGGCGGCTCGGAGAGCCGACCTACCAGCCGACCTACCTGAAGACCTACCTAAGCGAAGGAGTTGAAGAGGGGGGCGAGCAGGGCGGAGGTTTTGGAGAGATCGGGGATCTCGCCGGGCTGGGCGAAGCTGTGCATGAGGCTTCCGACGACGAGCTGCCATCCGTCGACCATCACGAAGAGGAGGAGCTTAAATGGCAAGCTGATCACAACGGGTGGGAGCATCATCATGCTCATCGAAATGAGCAGGCCGCTGATGACCATGTCGATGACCAGGAAGGGGAGATAGACGCGGAAGCCCATGAGGAATGCTGTTTTAAGCTCTGAGAGCATGTAGGCGGGGATGAGCGTAATCAGGTCGACGCTGGAGCGTGTGAGTTTTTCAGGTTGCGAGGTGTCGACGCCGCGGTAGTTGAGGAGCATGTAGACGCTGGACCAGTTGTTGGTGGCCTCGATCTGGTCGAACATGAAATCGCGGATGGGTTGTTTGGCGCGGTCCCAGAGCTGCTCGTGGTCGGTGATGGTGCCGGCCTTGTAGGGCGCGATGGCCTCGTTGTTGATGCGGTCGATGGTCGGGCTCATCACCAGCAGGGTCATGAAGAGCGAGAGCGCGACGATGACCTGTGGGGGCGGGACCGAGGACGTTCCGATGGCTTGTTTCAAGAGGCCCAGAACGATGGTGATGCGGAGGAAGCACGTCGTCATCAGCATGATCGACGGCGCGAGGGTGACGACGGTGAGGAGGACGAGGATGTTGACGGCGGCGGAGAGGCCGCCGGCGGGCTTGGAGTCGGAGGAGGAGTTCGAGGAAGAGCTTGCAGGGGCGGGCCCGTTGAAGGATGGGAAGGCGCTGATCGCGCCGTCGAGCACGTTGATGGGGTTGAGTTCGCTGACGGGGAGTGCTTGGCGAAGATCGCCGGCGGGGAGGACTGGGCGTGCGTTGCGTAAGGAGTCGTCTATAGACGGGCCGCGCTGCGCGAGGGCGGGGAGCGTGAAGATCAGGGTGGCGGCGAGTGCGATGAGAGGGAGGAGTGCGCGGTTCATTTAGCTGGCCCTCCGGTTGCGTTCGAGCGCGATTTGGCGAAGCACCGCGAGGCGTTCTTGAAGGTCAGCGTCGGTGAAGGCCTGGTTCGCGTGAGGCTTGGGCGTGTTTGGTGCGTCGGAATAGCCGCGTCTGGCAGGGTCGGGCTTGGGGTGTGCTTTCTTGATTGGCTGGTCGGGTGTGGATGCGAGTTCGACGCGATCGCCCGAGGGTGAGGTGGTCACGCGCCGGGGAGTCGGTCTTGATTGCGCGAGAAGATTGGGGAACGCGAGATCGCGTGCCGTCGCGGCGGTGGAATTGTCGCTCGTGTTCGTGTTGAGGTTCGTGTTTACGTTCGGCGCGAACACGCCGAGGATCTTTGCGAGGCCGCGTTGTTCGGTGTTGAGAATGCTGCCGAACTTCCGCGCGATGGTTTGGTTGTCGGCCTCGCGGGTTCTGAGGACGAGGTCGGCGATTTCTTCGGCGTCGATGATCTCACTGAGCGCGGCGAGGCTTGAGGCACCTCGTACGCCGCGGGTCTGGGCGAGGACGATGACTCGGCGTGGGAGCTTGAGGAGGATGAGCGTCTGGCTGCGTGCGACGGGGTATCGAGCGAGGACTTCGACGACGCCCGAGGGCGCGCGTCCGCCGGGTCCAACCGCGGCCATGATGCCGCCTTGACGGCGCGCGAGAGAGCGGACGACCAAGGCGGCGAGCAGGATGAGGGCGACGACGGCGGTGAGCGAGGTCGCGGTGCGGACCAAGGTTGCGCCCTGTGAGGACGCTTCGGGCTTGGTCGAGGTTGGCTGTGATGAGGCGCGAACGGGCAGGCCGAGCGGGCGGATGGCGTCGGGGATGGGTTTGCTGATCGGGTCGGGACGGACGGATGGATCTGTCGAAGCTTGCGTGGGAGGTAGCGTGGGAGCATGAGCTGCGGGCGGTGTGTTCTGCGCTGCGGAGAGCGCCGGAAGCACCATCAGCACGGTGAAGAAAGCGACGCGGCAGGCGATGCGCAGCGCGCTCTGCATATGCTCGCGAGAATCTTTCAGGTTCGATCGTGATCGGGGGGATAGGCCCATGGTCGCCCTCCTGGCTCGGCAATCGAGCGATTCCATCGCTCGGGTGATCGTGAAGTGATCGGGTCGTGCTTGAGCGTGCGATTGCTAGACGGCCTTTGCGGCGGCGCGGAGGTCGGCTTCGCTAACGCTCTGGACGATCTCGTTGATACGGACGCAGAAAGCGTCGTTGAGGACGAGAACTTCGCCGCGTGCGATAGGGCGGTTGTTGACGTAGATATCAACCGGGTCGCCAGCAAGCTTGTCGAGCTCGACGACGGCACCGTCGCTGAGGCGCAGCACGTCTTCGACGAGCATGCGGGTTCGGCCGAGTTCGATTTTGACGTTGAGCGTGACGTCGGAGAGCAGGTCGATGGCGCGAGCCTGCTGGGGCGAGAGGTTGGGTGTGAACTTTGGGAGCGTGAAGGGCGTGGAGGCGGGCGAGGGCGAGACCGCGGGCACGGGTGCTGGCGCGGTCGCGGCCGTAGTGGCGGCTGAGGCCGCGGTGTTTGCGCTGTTCAGGTCGTCTTGAATTCCGGAGACCGCGTCCATGGCGGCCTTGAGCGCGGCCTGGGCCATGTCGTTGGCGTCGCCGCCGCCAGCGTTGGGTGCGTCGGGGCCAAGTTGACGAGAAGCTCTGTGAGACATGGATCACCCCGCTGATGACTTTGAATCGTGGCTGATTCGTTGACGACACGAAGACTCGCGCAGGATTGGATCGGGCGTGGGTCGAGAGTCACGGGAGATATGTCGGCGTGATGGCGTTGATCGGGCGAACGCCCTAGAGAAAGCGGCGCGAGAGCGCAATCTCGGACGTGATTCTGGTGAAGAACGCGCAGAGATCGCGCGTGTCCCGGGGAAGTGCGGGTTGCGCGCGCGGCGCTGGGTAGAGCCCGGTTACGCGCCGCGATCGCGAGATCAGCCCGTGGGGAACCCTCGGCACTTGGGGATCAGGACGCGCTCGATGCGGCTTGTACCTTCGGCGTCGGGCTCGACGAGCTTGCCGATGAAGGCCATGACCTGGCGGTTGAGCGTTTCGAGGCCGGGCTCTTTAAGCTGGTTGAGGGTTGCCTTGCGGAAGATGAGCGAGATGCCTTCTTTGACCTCAGCCTCGCGGGCCTTGAGCTTGTCCTTGACGAGTTTTTCGTTTTTGGCTTTGACTTGGACGAAGATCTCTGCGTCCCACATCCAGGCGATGCCGGCGGTCATGTTCTGAAATTTTTCAGAGACGACCGCGAGTTCGACGGGCGTTTCGGGGTCCTTCGGTGCATCGGCACCGCCGCCGTGCTCACCACCGCCTTTGCCCTCTTCGGCCTTGGGCTTGGCGCCGTGCTCACCGCCGCCTTTGGCCTCGGCGGGATTGGCGCCGTGGATGGCTTTGGCGGAGGCTTCGGCGGGCTTGTTCCCGAGCTTACTCACGACGAAGAAGACACCAGCGCCCTCGACAATCATGACCGTGGCGACAATGCCGATGAGCTTGATCGGGGGCTTCTTTTTCGCGGGCGCTTCCGGTGCTGGATCGGCATCGGGCTTTGCGGGTGCGTCGGCCACGGTCTGTACCTCCGGGAGAACATTGGGACGTGCGCACGACGGCGCGGGCTGCCGTGCACCTAGACCGGAGTTCCTTCGGCGGTTTTTGGGTTGGACTGTGGGGAGCGAGGGTCAGGCGGCGCGAGAGTTTGATGGCGGCGCGGCGCGTGTTGCGTTGAAGGTTTCTATGGTGTCGGAACTTGGACCGATTGTGTCGGTGGTGTCAGTTGCGACGCGCCGCGCAAGATGTGATTCACCGGCTTGGCCGATCACAAGCCCGAGGACGCCCACGGCGAAGAGCGAGGCGCTGAGCAGGGCGGAGAGATCGCCGGCGGTGGGCGGTAATGGCGAGGAGATAACGAGGGCCGCCCCGGCGATAGGGAGGGCGGCGAGACCGACGATTCGGCTGATTCGCGTGATTGAAGGGTGTTGCCAGAGCGCGGCTTTGAAGCGTTGCCAGAGAGCAGCAATGAGAGGCGTGCGGCCGAGCATGACGCCCGAGGCGGCGAAGAGTGCGCTCCCGACCAGGATGAGAAGCAGATCTCGAGCTGAATGATCGAGTGATGTGGGCATGAGAATCTCCGTGAACGCGTGCGCGATGTCACGCTCATCGGCCTGGAGCGGACCGGGCGGTGTGGCGCGGGCGGTGCTCGTTGTCAATCACTGGGAGAACTCAGGGGGTCAGCGCCCGAGAACGAGCAACTGCTGCATGAGTTCGTTGGTCGCTTGGATTACGCGGCTGGAGGCGGAGTATCCGGTGGAAGAGAGGATCATCCCGATGAACTCTGCGCTGAGGTCGACGTTGGAGAGTTCGAGCGCACCGCCTACGACTTTTCCTGCGCCGAGCGACTGGGGCGCGCTGATGAGCGGGTTGCCGCTGTTGGGGCCGGTGCGGAAGAGGTTGGAGCCGATGTCGACGAGGCCGTCGTTGTTGGGGAATGTTGCGAGGGCGACGCGGCCGAGTGAGCGGGTGAGGCCGTTGGTGAACGAGCCGCTGATGGTTCCGTCGGTTCCGACGGCGAAGGACGAGAGCGTTCCGATGGGCGAGCCGTCACGGAAGGTCGCGGCGATCGCGGAGCTGGCGTCGGTGAGCGCTGTGACGTTGTCGCGTTCGCCGGAGAACGAGAGTTCGAAGCTCAGGGGCGTGCCCGCGCCGGTGCCAGCGCGGTCGATGTTGACGGTGACGGGGAGGGGCGAAGCGAGCTGGCCGTTGGTATCAAAGTTGATGAGACCGGTGCCGACGACGAGGTTCTGGTCGCTGTCCTCGGCGGACTCCACGTAGTAGCGCCAGGTGGTGCCGGCGTTGGACTTGCTATCGAGGGCCATGGTGAGATCGACATCGACGGGTGTGCCGAGCGAGTCGTAGACGACCATGGTTGTGCGCACGCTCTCGCCGTCGGCGGCCTGAACCTTGACGGTGGCGAACGGAGATCGGACGAAGTTTCTCGACGAGTCGAGAACTTTGATGTCCGAAGATTCGATGCGGAGATCGTTGACGGTTCCTGTGTTCCCGTCGACGTTGAGCACGCCGGTGACAGGGTCGAGTGAGACACCCGGAGTTTTTCCGTCGAGATTCGCACCGGCGGCGGGGTTCAGTCCGAGGACTTGGTTCATGAATTTGATGTAGTCCTCGACAGTGGTCGTGTCGGTGACTTGGAGATAAGAAGCGGCGAGCGTTTTGTTACCTTTTTCTACGCCCTTGACCTCGATCACTTGCCCCGGTTGGAAGAGCGTGGAGCCTGAAGCTGGGAGCGCGGGGTCTTCGATGTCCGCGAGGCGGCTGGTTGTTTCGAGGAGATTTCCGGCGGCGGGCGCGGGGTTTGCGCTGGCGATGGTTTGAAGGCCGGTGGTGGTGGTTCCCTGGAGCGTGGTGCGTGAGCCGCGTGTGGGGGTGAGGCCGTTGGCGTTGAGATTGCCGGAGAGGCGAACGTTTTTGGTCGCTTCGGCGAGGGTGAGCGTTCCGACGGGGATGTTGATGGGGATGAGGTTTCCCTCGACGATGTTGTAGCTTTGGTCGACTCCGTAGCCCATGAGCCGATCGCCCGCAACGTTGACGACGTCGTTCTTGCTGTTCTTTCGGAATGCTCCGGCGCGGGTGTATGCCTGGGTTCCGCCGCTGTCGACGACGAAGAATCCGTCGCCTTCGATGGCGAGGTCGCGTCCGTCGCCGGTGGGCGAGAGCGTTCCGCCGCCGAAGTTGCGTTGCGTGCCAGCGATGCCGACGCCTAAGCCGATCTGGCCGGGGTTGGTGCCGCCGGTGGTGTTGCCCGGGGGCGAGCCGATGCTAAAGGTTCGGCTGAACTGGTCTGAGAAGAGCATTCGGTTGGACTTGTAGGCGGTGGTGTTGACGTTGGCGATGTTGTTGCCGATGACGTCGAGGTTGCGGCTGTTGGCGGTCAGGCCGGAGAGAGCGGTGAACATCGCGATTGTGGACGACATACGAATCCTCGTGGTGTGTCGGTGTGCGGATGAATGGTGAGTCGTGGTCGTGCGTCGTGCGTCGTGCGTCTGTATATGGCGCGAGTGGACCGGCGCGAAGTGATCGATCTGGCCGCGTTCGCTTAGGCTGATCGCACTTCGCGACCGCTCAGGGCTTTAAGCAGTGATGCGCTGAGGTCGGGGGATGACGCGGCGGCTGGCGTGGTGAAGGCTGGCGTTGCGGACGGCCCGCTTGGGATCTGGATCAGGGCGTCGATGCCGGTGAGCGGCTTGCCTGATGAGAGGTCCGCAGATCCGGTGATGGTGCGGACGCCGACGTCGAGCTTGATCGCTTTGCCGTCGATCATCACGAGCGCGCGGGTTGCGCCGGAAGCCTGGGCGCGGTCGGCGGCGGCGGCGACTCGTCCGAGCTGTTCATCGGTGAGTTCAACGCCCGCGCCCTTGGCGATGGTGACGGGGAGGCCGCTGCTGACGTTGCCAGCTCGGGCCTTCTCGAGCAGGCCTTGGAAGCTTGCGGCTCCGATCGCCGAAGCGGTGTCGGTGCGAGGAACGGCGGCAGATTCGGCAATCCCTCGGCTGCGCACTCCCGAAGAGAGTGCCCGCAAAAGATCGCCTTCGTCGTGGTTCATCACTTCTGCTCCGGCGTGGCGTCGGGGAGGATTTCGTCGACTCTCTTCATGGCGACTTTGGTGCCGTCGGTGAGGTTGAGCACTGCGCCGTCAGAGGTTTTGCTGATTGACTTGACGGTGCCGGTCACACGCTCGGACGTCTCGCTGAGGCCGCTTATCGAGTGGCCGATAAGCCCGGCCGCGGAGGAGAGTTCGTTCTGCCCCACGAGGTTTTTGAGCTTGTCGGACATGTCGATATCGGACTGGATGGTGCGCAGGCTGGAGAGCTGCTGGAGGAGCGTGTTGGTGTCGCTGGGCTTGAGCGGGTCCTGCTTGCTGAGCTCGGTGAAGATAATTTTGATGAAGGACTCTGAATCGAGGGCGCTGAATCCATTAGCTTTGCTTGAGCTTGTGGAGTCGGTGCTGGTCGAGGTAAGAGAGTCGATGGCGGGCATGGATTGTTCCTTTGAGATTCGGTTGGCGCCGGACGCCGAGCGATGGATTCGTGGCGAAAAATGACTGGGTTCAACAGAGTTTTGTGGTCCTCATGAGCTCTTCTGCAAGTTCGATGGCATCTCACGCGGTCATGTCAACGCGGATTGTCCATCCGTCGTTGAACTCTTCTTCTCGCAGTGCGCTGAGAGCTCCGTTGCTCGCGATCGTCCCGGTCAATGCACCGATGTCTTCTCTTTCATCCTGTGAGGAGCGGCGTTGCTCATGTTTCGCGTGGTGTTCACGTTGTTTGTGATCATCGCGGTGCTGGGTGTCCGCGGGCTGCTGCTGCTGAGAGTTGCTGCTCGGCTGGTTGTCGTTGGCGGTCGGCGCACGACTGGGGCCTCCTGTGTTCACGATCTCGACGCTCTTGACCTGCAGCCCGCGGGCTTCGAGGGCGGCGCGGAGGTCGTTCTCGCTCTTGATGAGCAAGTCGCGTGCCTCGGGGGTTGAGGTTTCGATCCGGGCGGCGATTTGGGAGTTGTCCAGGGTCAGGTGCACGCGAAGCTGGCCGAGGGCCTCGGGGGCGAGTCGGATCAGGATGCTGCCGCCCTTCTGACGCAGAGCGGCCGTGAGCCCGCGCCCGAGTTGCGCGATGAGTGGTTCGTCAGATTGCGCGAAGAGCTGCTCGGGGTTGCGCGTGTTTGCCGCAGAGCGTGGGCCCCCCACCGTTTCGGCGCGCGTGGTCTCAACAGTCGCAGCTCCGACGAGCGACTTCAAGGTTTGTTCGCTTCCTTGTCGCTCACTGGTCGCGCTGGACCCGGGGAGCGAAGACGCGATTGCAACCGTCGAAGTCGGGGTCGGCTGTGTGAAAGAGCGGCCAGTGGTCGTGTTGCCGGCGGCATCCTTCGAGTTGTTTGAGCTGTCCTGTCCAGCGCCCGTAGATTGATGCTCGGCGTTCGCGGCCTGGCCGGTGGAGTGTGCGTGGGACGTGTCTGAGTTGTGCGACAGCTTGGATGAGTTGGCAGTGTTTGGGGACGGCTCTGAGGCGATGGGCGATGCGGGAGCTTCTGCGCGGTGCTGAGAGCGTCTGCGGGCAGAAGCACTGGGCGTGTCCGCGGCCCCGGTTCCGAGGTTGTGATCATCCGTGCGGTTGGAAGCGCTGGAGGGCTGCACGCTCTCGGGGTGCACTGGAGATTTGAGAAGTTCGGCGGCGGCGCGCGAGGGATCGGGAAGGTTGGTGGCCGCGGTGTCGGTGGATTGGGCGGACTCCGAGGCCTTCTTCTTCGAGTTGCTCTCGTCGCCGCGTCGGGTTGCGGAACGGCCCTGTGTCGAAGAGTCATCATTTTGGGCGGGAGTCCGACCGAAGTCCGCGCCCGACTCGATCGGACCTCCGAGAGTGAGGGCAGTGAGGTTCGGCTGGAGCACGTCCGCGATGGTTTGCGCAAAGTCAGCGCCGCCCTGAGGAGGACTTTGCGCAGCAGGGCGGGCGGTTCGCGTGGCGTTGGTTTGGCGTGAGGGGGTCTGCGGCTCAACGGCTTGGATCATTGGCTTGGGCTCCGCGAATCACGGGGGGAACCCCGCGTACTCGGAGCTTTTCAAGCAATTCGGCTGCCAGCTTCGGGTCGTCCTTGAGGAACTCCTGAATAACCTTGGCGCGGATTCCCTCGTCCATGGCGTTGAGGTAGGAGACGACCTGAGCCTTGCCAGCCGCGGCCGGGTCGGTCATCGTGGCACCGAGCTGTGTCGGCGTGTTGGCGCTGATGGCGCCGTCCTTGGGTGATGCGAGCCTGGGCTGAGGCGGGGCGTCGGTTGTGTTCTGGGCCGTGGCGAGCATGATCTCTTTTAGCGCCGCCTTGGCCCGTTCGGGCTTGAGCGCTTCGAGCACGCCGAGGGTCTTCTTGAACTGCTCGGCACCGACGGTCTCGCGGGACTTGGAGGTCAGTTGCTCGAACTCCTGCTTGGCTTGTGCGATTTGCGATTTGAGCGCTTCGAACTGCGTGAGTTTCTCGGCGAGGCTTCGTTGCAACGAAACATTCTCGTCGGAAAGACGCTGGGCGCGCTGGCGGTCGATCTCCGTCGCTTCCACGCGGGCATGGAGGCGTTCCTCGGCGGTCAGCGCGGGGCGTGCTGCCTTGGACTGCTCTTCCAGGTTTTTAATTTCGGCTTGGGCTGCGGTCTTGAGCTGCGCGGCCTCCTCTGCGGTTTGTTTGACGGTTTTAGAGAACAACTGCCGCACCTGTTCGAGCCGTGCGCCATCGAGGCGGTTGCTGGTCTGGAGCCAACCGACGACGCCCAAGAGCGCGAGCACGTTTGCGACCGCGAGTACGGATAATGCGAGCCAGAGAGTTTTCACGTGATGTCCTCCTGCCTAGAAGCACCGATGATCGCCATTTCGTCGAGGGCCGCAGCCTCGCGCCGGCTTTGAGCGTCTTTCCAGGCCTCGAATCGACGCTCTTTCAGAACCTCGACGGCGCGACGGCGTGTGGTGGCCTCGATGAGTTCGAGGCGCGCGGCGTCGAGCCGGTGGTGCACGCCAGCCAGTTGGATAACGGACTGCTGGGCCTTGGCGACGAGATGGAGAGAGGCGCTGGCCTGCATGCGCACGGTTCGGAGATCGACACCGCGATGTTCACGAGACGTTTGTTCTGAAGCGAGATGCTCGCGAAGGTCTGCTTGCTCGCGGACGAGCTGTCGCTGATGACCACGGATGGTTTCTTCGATTCCCATGCGCGTGGTTTCGAGCTGCGCCACCGCGAGTTGCTTGGTACGTTCGACGCCGCGGCGTTGTTCGAGGACGGCTTCGAGCTGGAATCGGAACTTGGCCAAAGCGTGATCTCCTAGCGGGACCGGGTTTTCATCGCTCGCTGCGTGGCATCGGTAATCTGAGTCGCGAGCTTGATCATCGCGGTCTTCGAATCTTGGAACGGTTGAGCGTCGCTGCCACTCTGGCGGAGGATCGCGATGATCGCGGCCTGATGTTCGATAGCTACGTCGGCTTCGGGGTTGGAGCCGCGGGCGTAAGCGCCGATCTGCACGAGGTCCTCGATCTCGCGGTAGAGCGCGAGCGTGCGGACGAGTTGGCGACGTGCGGACTGGTGCGCGGTATCGGTCACGTCGTCGCCGACGCGGCTGATCGAATCGAGAACGTCGATCGCGGGGTAGTGGGCCTTCTGCGCGAGCTTGCGGGAGAGAATGATGTGGCCATCGAGGATGCCGCGCGCGGCGTCAGCGATTGGCTCGGACATGTCATCGCCTTCAACAAGGATGGTGTAAAGGCCGGTGACCGAGCCGCCTTTGGCTGGCTTCGCGGTGTTGGCGATCGCGCTGGTCTGGATCGCACTGGTTTCGATCGCGCCCGCTCGTTCGAGCAGCAGAGCCATGCTGGAAAAGACGCTAGGCGTGTAACCTTTCGTGGCTGGCGGCTCGCCGACGGAAAGGCCGACTTGTCGCTGGGCGTGCGCGAAGCGTGTGACCGAGTCCATCATGAGGAGGACGTCTGCGCCCTGGTCGCGGAAGTGTTCGGCGCACGTACACGCGAGCTTGGCGGCCCGGATCCTGAGCAGCGGCGACTCGTCGCCGGTCGCAACGACAACCACAGAGCGTGCGAGACCTTCGGGGCCGAGACTGTGCTCGATGAAATCCTTCACTTCTCGGCCTCGCTCACCGATCAGGGCGATGACGTTGACGTCGGCGTTGGTGCGGCGCGCGATGGTTCCGAGGAGCGTTGACTTTCCTACTCCGGGCCCCGCGAAGACGCCGAGCCGTTGCCCTCGACCCATCGGAGTGAACAGGTCCACGGCGCGCACGCCTGTGAGCAGTTGTTCGTTGATCCGTCGGCGTGTCATGGCCCGGATCGGTTCGGGGTTGATGGCGCGGGCAACAACGTCTCGGATCGCGGGCTTGAGATCGACGGGTCGGCCCAGGCCGTCAACGACACGGCCGAGAAGACCGCGCCCGACGGGCCCAGACTGCTGCGACTGGATGCCGTAAACGGGGTCTCCGGCGCGGATGCCGGCGGCCTGACCGAGCAGCATGATGATGGCGTGCTCGCGCGTGAACCCGACGATCTCGCCCAAGGTCGGTGCTCGCTGAGAGTTCAGCGTGCCGATCGAGACCATGGAACCTACGGGGAGCGGGAGTTCGTCGACGAGGATGGTGAGGCCGCGGAGCGCGCTGACGACTCCGCGGATGCGGAGAGGTTGGACATGAGTGAGTGTTTCGAAGGAGGATGCGATCGATGTCATGCGTCACCGTTCTTTCGAGGGTCGTCTTTGCGTTGCGCAGCGAGATCTCCTGCTGAAGTGGCTGGCTGGTTTGGCGATTCCGTAGTACTGGCCGTCTGCTGGGATGAGTTGTCTGCGTTGATCGCGGGAGGCATGATCGCAGGGTGATCGGGCAGCAAACTCGACACAATTCTTTGAAGCTGGGTTTCGATCGAGGCGTCAATCTCGCCGCCGCTGGCGGACACGGCGATGCATCCGCCGCGTGAGATCGCGCTGTCGATCACGATCTCGACATGTTCGGCCGCGGTGTAGCGTTGCATGAGTGAGGGCATCGCGGCACGGATGATGGGCTCGTCAGCGGCGCAGAGGCGCACGCGGAGCTTGGTGGGCTTGGCGAGGGTTGCGAGCACGGCTTCGAGCTGGCCTCGCACGATGCTCTGGTCGAGCGTGATCACGCGTTTGACGATCATCTGCGCGGCCTGCGTCGCCAGCGCGATCACGCTCTGGTTGGCATCCAGAAGTAGTTGCACGCGATCGTTCTCAAATCGAGCGAGCGCTGCGACCCAACCGGCTTCCAGTTCGGAAATTCGCTTCTTGGATTCCTGAAGCGCGGCCTCGCGACCTGAGGCGGTGCCCTGCTGGAGGCCTTGCTCGTGACCTTCGCGGAGCCCCATGGCACGCCCTTCCTCGGCGGCGCCGGCGAGGAGCTTTGCACGCTGCGCCTCGGCGTCCACGATCGCTTTCGAAGCGTGCGCCGTGGCGGCCGACTTGATCTGCTCGCCCTGACGGAGGAGGTCTCCAAGGTCGAGCACGACCGCGTTGCGGAAGTGCTGGTGAGTGTCGGCCTGTCGGATCAATGCCATAGTCTGTGTTGCTCAGGGGATGGGGTTAGATGATGAGCCCGGAGTCTCCGCCGCGGCCTTCGATAATGATGTCGCCAGATTCTTCGAGTCGTCGGACGGTGTCCACGATGCGTTGCTGGGCCGACTCCACGTCGCTGACACGCACCGGGCCCATGAACTGCATATTTTCTTTGATCATGCTTGCGGCCCGCTCGGACATGTTGGCGAAGATCTTGGCCTGCAGTTCCTGAGAGGCGGTCTTGAGCGCGAGGGCAAGTTCCTCGTTGTCGATCTCCTTGAGCACCGACTGGATGCCCTTGTCGTTGACGAGCATGACGTCCTCGAACACGAACATGAGTCGGCGGATCTGCTCGACAAGGTCCGGGTCCTCGGCCTCGAGACCTTCGAGGATTGCCTTTTCTGTCGCGCGATCAGCGAGGTTGAGGATCTCCGAAACGGTGGGCACTCCGCCAGCCTTCTCCATGGACTGGGTGAGCATGCTGGCGAGCCGGCTTTCGAGCCCGCGTTCGACCTCGCGGATCACCTCGGGGTTGGTCTGTTCCATGTTGGCGATGCGCTTGATGACCTCAATCTGCTTTTGCATGGGCAATCCACCGAGGATTTCGGCGGCCTTGTGGTGCGGGAGATGGCAGACGATCAGCGCGATTGTTTGCGGGTGCTCGTCCTGGATGAACGTGAGGAGGTTCTCGCTCTCGGCGCGTTGAAGGAACGAGAACGGTGTCTTCTGCACCTGGGTTTGGATCTGCGCGAGCACGCGATCGGCGAGCTTGGGATCCATCGAGTCCTTGAGGATCGCCTTGGCGTATTCGAGGTTGCCCTCGTTGGCGAACTCGCTGGCGATCGAGAGGTGGTAGAACTCGCTGACCACCCCGGCTTGAAGATCCGATGGCACGCGTCCGAGCCCGGCGAGCTCGCGGGTTACTTCCTGCACCTGCTCGGCGTCCATCAGCTTGAGGATCGCGGACGCGGGCACGGGCCCGAGCGCGAGCAGGAGGATCGCGGCCTTGGTGAGGCCGTCGAGCTCTTCCGGGTTGGTCGGTAATTTATCGTGAGGTTTGCGAGTCATCGTGGTTCTTTCCGCATTTCAATGTCAGCGTTCACGCTGGCGTGATCAGCCCGATTTGTCAACCTGGCGCAGAGCGGGTCGTGCGCTTGCTCAGCGGACGAGTTTGCCTCATTGCTCGACGGTGACCCAGCGGTTCAGCAGCTTGGCAGCGTCCTCGGGGCTTCGCTTCACAAGGTCGCCGACTTGTTCGAGCATCTTGTTGGCGGCGACGTCGTGCTCGTTGACCTCGATGCCCGCGAGCGGCGAGTCTGACTCGTCGGCCTCGCCGATCATGTCGGTCTTTGTTTCCAAGGCCGGAGGCAGCCCGACAAGCTCTTCGGCCGTGGGCATCGCGGGCTTTTGTGAGGCCTTGCGCACCATCAAGAACATCATGCCGACGGCGGCGAGAGCCAGCATGCCGAGAATGGCTTTGTCGATGATGCCCCCGCCCAGCGCGAGGATCGATCCGGTCGCTCCGCCAGCTCCCGCGCCAGACCTGCCCGAGATTCCGGGGGCTCCGACGACCCCGCTCGCCACGACATCGAACGGGATCAGAGACACTGCGATGTTTCCCGCGAGGACTTTCGCCAGCCCCGCGACGTCGGCCGCGGTGCGCACGTCGGCGGACATCGCGAGCACGTGGGGGAGAATCATGGACTGGATCGCGGGCTTGATCTCATCGTTAAACCGCTTCTGAATATCAGCGTCAGTAGGCTCGACGGCCGGCGTTGCGCTGGGCACTGCTCCGGGCGCTGCGGCGTTCGCACCGGCGCCGGGCGCTGCCTGCTTGATAAGCCCGACCACATAGGAGCGTGGGACGTTCATAGACACGGCGAGCATCGTCGGCATGCCCTTGGGATCGATCTGCTCTTCGACGCGTGTGCCGACGTGGTTCTCCATGTCACGGTCTTCTGAGGACTGATTGGTTGAGCTGCCCGCTTTGCCGTTGGTTTTCGTGATGTCGGCCGTGGTGTTGGATCCGAGGCCCGGCTCAGACCCGGGAGCGGCTTGGTTGCTGGTGTTGGACGTCTCGTTGGTCTTCTTTAAAAGCGCGATTGTGCCTGCGCCCTTCTCAAGGTGGCTGGTCGTTACGGCCTTCTGCCGCGTCACGTCGACCTTCGCGGTGACGGTGATGATCGCTCCGGCGATGTACGAGAACTGTTCGGCAAGCTTGGCTTGCATCATCGTTTCGACCCTTGCAGCCTGATCGAGATAGAGCGAGGGCATCGAGTCGCCGTCGCTGGTGGGTTTGCGTTGTCGGCCGCCGTGCGCGCCGTCGATCACACGCACGTCTTGGACGCGCATCCCTGCTTTTGAGCCGGCGATGAGCTGCGCGATTCCATCGACAGATTCCTGCGTGAGCGTCGCGCCGTTCTTGGTAAACACCATGGCGGACGCGGTGGGGAGGAGCACGGCCTTGCCCAGGCCGGTGCGGTCGGGAGCATCGATGATAACGGTCGCGCGTTCGATGCCGGTGAAGTTCGAGATGACCGCGGAGAGCTCGTTCTGCAGAGCGACGTTGTAGAGCTGCTCGTTCTGCTGACGTGACATCTGCCAGCTCTGACTCTGGATGATGTTGCGAAAGAGGAGCGCGGTGTCGGCCGGGGCGCTGCCAGACTGCACAACCGCGGCACGAGCCTTGTCAACCATCTCGACGGGGACAACGACCACACCACCACGCTCGGAGAACGGGATGTTCTTTTCGCTGAGTGTTTTCTTGATCCGTTCCTGTTCGGCCGCGGGAACCGAGGGCGCGACCTCCCTCATCTGGCTTGCGCCGCTGTACTGCGCGACCACAAACATCGACATCGCGATGATGACAACAAGGCTTCCGACAAGCAGCTTCTGCGTGGCGTTGAGCTGACCAAGGTTTTTGGAGATGGTGGCGAGGATCCGGCGCAGCTTGTCCATTCGGTCGGCCTCCGTGCCGGGAAGGTGGCGCGATCCTCGCGCCACTTCGCCAAAGTCCGTCGCGCACGCCGCGAAGCCGAACCGTTGCGAGATGATCCATTCGGACTCTCAACAGCTTCCGCATCAGCAGCGGGGTGTAAGGACCGAGAAAGATTGCGCGTCTCGCGCAATTCCGGTGCTCTCTCTGGTAAACATTGCGCGTTGTGTTACCTGAACGATCGTCCGCGATCACCGGGAAACGATCGCTCCCGAGAGGTGCGCTCGCGATGCGGCGTGCCGGCACCCGTCCGGCCGTCTGGTGGCCATGGAGACGATCTGCATCGCCACGAAAACGCCCCGTGAGATCCGAGGATCGTCACGAGGCGCGCGTGTTTCATAGAGAATGGCTGATCGAATGCTCGATCAGACGCGCATCTGTTTCACTTCCTCGTAAGCCTCCATAACCTTGTTTCGCACGGATTGGAGCATGCGGAACGCGGTGTCGGCCTTCTGCGTAGCGAGCACGACGCCCTCAAGATCCCCGCGCTTCCCCGTGTGCAGGTCCTCGATGGCGCGGGTCGCGTCCTGCTGCATCGAGTTGACCTGCTTGAGATTATCGAGCAGCACGTCTTTGAACGACGACTGCCCCTCCGCGAGGGGGCGCGGCGAAGTACCGGCCACATTCTGCCCGATCTCGCGGGCCTCGATACCACTGATAAATCTGAGCGGATCCGCCATCGCCGACTCCTCACTGCTGACTGGTCTCGGTCATGAACGGACCGCGCAAGTACTGCACGCGCAGGCCTGGCACTTGCTGTTTGCACGCTAGGCTAAGAGCCGGAGCGCCTGTCCCATCATCGTCTTGGCGGCCTCCGCGGCCACCACATTTGCTTCGTAAGCACGCGATGCCTCCATGGCATTCACCTGCTCCCACACCGGGTTCACGTTGGTCCCGGGGACATACCCGGCGTTGGGTCCGTTTTTGTAGGCGTGCGGGTTTTCCGGATCGTACGACGCCATCTGAAGCGGCGAAGAATCCAGATCGATCGCCGCGACATGCACGCCCATCGCGCGGCCCTCGGGCGTGGTCGCGGTCGGATCGCCGGGTGCGAGGCCGATGATCCGGCGCCGATACGGATCGACGTTGCCCGCGGAATCAAGGATCGCGTTTCGGTTTGCGATGTTCGCGGCGATGACCTGCAGTCGCGTGCGCTGCGCGATCATGCCGCTGGTGGAGATGTCGAGGGAGCCGTACATGAATCGAGGTCCTTCTCGGGCGTGTTACCCGTAAGCCGCTGGTTCAGGAGCGTTGGGAGATGGCGACCTTGAGCAGATCGAATCTGGTGCGGAGCAAGTCTGTCGCCACGCGAAAACTGCCCGCATTTTCGACCTGTGCCTGCATGAGTCGCTCGAGGTCGCGGTTGTTTCGGTCGTGCGCGAGGATGCCGCCAGATGGTGTTCGAGGGTCGAGAATCAGATCGCCCGCGGCGGTCTGACGGATCTCGGACGATTTACCGAGCACGAACGGTGCCGAGTCCACTCTCGCCTCGCGGCGACGATCCACCGCCTCCGAGAGCAGCTTGCGAAAACCCGAGATGGAAACATCCACCTGAAGGAATCCTGGGGTTTCGATGTTGGCGATATTGTGGGCGATCATTTTCTGTCGCTGCGCAGCGAACTTGACGGCCGTTTCAAGCAGCGGGATTGAACCCGAGTTGAGAAGATCACTCAAGGGCATCTTCTGGTTCCTTTCGCAAGTTCCGGGCCACGGCTTGGTCGGGTATCTGGTTCGCGCCTGCATCTGCGTCTGCCCGCGACGGGTGCGACATGCTTGGGCGGCGGGGCCTCACAGGGTTCGTTCCACCAACTGACACTGCTTCCATTTCTTGAGCTTGAGCCCGAGTGTGCGCACCCCGATGCCCAGCACGTGAGCGGTCTTCTGTCGGTGTCCGTTGAACCGTTGCAGCGTAAGCACCACGGCGTCGCGCTCGATGTCCTCAAGAGTTCGCTCGGTGTCGCCGCTCGGCGCCGACGACTCCGGAGCGCTCTGGCTGAGGCCGGGCCTGGGCTCGATCATCGCTGGCTCGGGCTGCGATTCGCGTGCTTCGAGCTTGCGATCTGTGTACAACACGGGCACGAGATTCGATGCGGCGGCCGCGGCGATCCAAGGCTCGATCAGCCGTGCGGATATCGTCCGAGACCCGCCGCAGCCGCCCAGCACAACGGCGCGCTCGCAAATATTCTGCAGCTCGCGCACGTTGCCGGGCCATTGATAGCGGGCGAGCAGATCGCTGGCGTCGGGATCGATGGACATGAGAGGCCGACCTTCGCGCTGGCAGATGATGTTCACAAAGTGCTCGGCCAGCATGGGTACGTCTCCGCGCCGTTCACGCAGAGCCGGGAGCGACAGCGGGAGCACGTTAAGGCGGAAGTAAAGATCCTGCCTGAACTCGCCCTTTGCGACCGCCCGTGGGAGGTCCTTGTTGCTCGTCGCGACGACGCGCACGTCCACGCCGATCGTCAGGCTTGATCCGACGCGCTCGAACGCGCGTTCTTGAAGCACACGCAAGAGCTTCGCCTGGATCTGAGGGCTCACCTCGCTGACCTCATCGAGGAGCAGCGTCCCGCCGTCGGCCAGCTCAAACCGCCCCTTGCGTGTTCTCTCCGCTCCGGTGAACGCTCCTCGTTCGTGCCCGAAGAGCTCGCTCTCGAGCAGCGACTCGGAGAGCGCCGCGCAGTTGACGGCCAGGAACGGCCCGGAAGCTCGCGGGCTTACCTCGTGGATCGCTCGCGCCACCACTTCCTTGCCCGAGCCGGACTCGCCCGTGATGAGCACCGTGCCGTGCGAGCCGCCGACGGCCTTGACTTGCTCCTGGACATCGATCATCGCTGGCGACGTACCGATGAGACGCGCGATCCCGCCGCACGCTGGCGAAGGAGTTCCGCCGACGGGCAGGCCGGGCACGCCGTGTGGCACCGGCACGCACTCGCCCGCTCGTCCGGCGTTGATGCGAAGGACACGGTTTTCGCGCACGACGCGGCCATGCTCGATCGCTCGTTTGACCGCGATGATGAGTTCGTCACCTTCGAACGGCTTGGTGAGATAGTCGAACGCGCCGCGCCGCATCGCGTCAACGGCCGTGGAGATCGTACCGAAGGCGGTCATGAGGATTACTGGCAGCTCGTCATCGAGCTCTTGAATGCGATCGATGAGCTCGATCCCGCTCAGCCCCGGCATCTTGAGATCGCTGACCACCGCGTCGGGCCGCTTCTTGGCGATCGCGGCCAGCGCGGACTCGGCGTCGGGCGCGGTCCACACGGTGAGTCCAGTGCGCTGCAGCGTGGTGGCCACGCTGTCGCGCATCATTTCTTTGTCGTCAACAACCAGAACGATGGGCATTCCTTGTCTCCAATGTCGCCTTGTGGCGGGCGGGGGCGTCGGCGTTCGCTTCAGATCGCGGTGCACTCGAGGTGTGTCAAGCAGCTTGGGAAAATTCCGTGGCAGGGTGATGAGCGGGGAAGAGCAGTTCGACCGTCGTTCCTCGGCGATCGTCGTCGTGGGCACCTTCGACTGAGGCGTTGTCGATGACGGCGACGCGTCCGCCATGAGCGTCGACAATGCGATGCACGATCGCGAGGCCCAGGCCGGTGCCCGTAGACCTGGTTGTGAAGAACGGGTTGAACATGCGGGCGACCACGTCGGCGCTGACCCCGGGGCCGGTGTCTCGCACGGACAGGACGTGGAATCGCTGAAGGTTCCCCTGCGCGTCCGAGCACTCTCGTGCGAGAGTGTCGATCACGAGGCGGTGCTCGAAGCCGGGCTGGCGTGCCGCAGCCTCGTCGATAGCCTCGAATCCGTTGCGGATCACGTTGACCAGCGCCTGCTGCACGAGCGAGCGGTCGGCGTGGAACTCGCTCACCGTCGTGGCGCCGCGTGACGTTCGCAGGATGTCGGCCCGGACGATCTCAGCGGCGCGCCAGCCGCGGACACCGTCGTGGCAGCACGCTTCGAGCGACTGGGTGATGAGATCAACCGCGTCGCAGGGCGCGGTCCGTAGCGAGAACTCGCGCGAGAATGTGAGCACGTCGCCGACGATCGCGTCGAGCCCGCAGGCCGCGGTATCGATCTTGCGGACGGTCTGACGTTCGCTCGGCCTGTCGGCAAGGTCTTGATCGAGCATGCGGGCGTAGAGGCGGATCGAGCCGAGCGGGTTGCGGACTTCGTGCGCGATGCCAGCCGCCATCTCACCCAGCGCCGCGAGTCGCCGCGAACGTTCGAGCTGCTCGTTGGCGCGAGAGAGCTCCGCGTTCAGCCGGCCGACTTCGCCACGGAGCTGATCGTGCGTCGCCTCGAGTCTTGTCGTGACCTCGCTGAAGCACGCGATGAGTTCCGCCAGGTCGCCTGGCGAGATCAGGGCGCGGTCCGAGAGTTCACCGTTCGATTCGGGCAGGGCCGCCGCTGTCGTGCTCGACGTTTGATGAAGGCATTCGGTGCTCATTAGACCTCCCGATCTTGAAAGCGTGGGCTTTCCTTGTTCGGCTCGCCGTACGCGGTCGTCGCTGCCCGCGAGATCGACAGCCCGGCGAGTTGGGTGGCGATCACCGTGCGTCGCCGCACCATGCGTTCGTTGTCGTCGTTGTCATCGGACGCGACCTTGGACGCAAGGTGTGCGATCGAGTCGATCCGCGCCTGCACGTCGTCGCGCTCTTGCAGCGTGCCGCTGGCCGAAGCGCTCTCCCATTCATCGTTGAGCGGCTGGAACAGGCCATCGGCGTGCTGGAGCTCGTGCACAACACGTTCACGCTTCGCGAGCACCTCGAAGAGCGACTCTGGATCCTCTGCATCGATCAGCTCGCGCTGCCGATCTCTCATCGAATCGAGCGACCGGTAAAGACTCTCGATCGTGGAAAGCTGGGCCACCATCCGATCGTGCATAGATTCAAGCTGGGCACCCGTCCTTGGTTGGACGCTTCGGGGTTTGGAATGAGACCGAGTCGCCGCTCTGGGCCGGGCGTTGTTCGCGGCGGCATTCTGTTTTTTCTCGGCCATCCTGGCCCTCTCTTTCTCGCCCGCTGTCGGGCGGTCGTTGACCTAGTTCTTCTGGGCTCCGGAGGTTTCCGCGGAAGCTTCGCGCGTTCTCGTGAGTTCGTCAGTCGCGTCTAGCCAGCGCTGCCAGTCGCGGCGCGTCATGGGCAGGTTGGGGTCGTTCCACGCCGCGTCGGGGAGGCTTGCGTAAAACCGCCGTGCGTACTCGTTGGCCGTCGCGGCTCGCTTGACGTCGCCGAGCTTCAGGTACGAGTTCACGATCTGCACCATCGCGACGAGAGAGGCCGGGTCGCCCGCGTAACGATCGCGGGCGGCGTCGTACTTGCGGATCGCCCCCTCGTAGTCGCCCAGCTCGAAGGCGCAGTCGGCGCTGTATAAGTGTGAGTTGCGAAGGAAGACCTCTTCGATGGCGCTGCGTCGCTTCGAATCCTTGGCCTCGATCGATCGGCGCACGGCGTCGAACATCTCTTGAGCCCGCACGAGCCGACCGCTCCGTACCTTTTCCATCTCGCGGCGTTGCGCGTCTGGCAAGGCCTCGCCGAGCTTGGTCTCGATCACCCGCGCCGAAAGCCGGCACGCGTCGGCGAGCTTAAAGCGTGCGGCATCGATCCGCTCTACTTTGGGGAATCGCTGCTGGGCCTCGTCGAGCCGAGTGATGGCCTGCGCGAAGAGGTCGCCCGCGTCGATGCCCCCTCCGGTCTCGCCCGTCGGAGACTTGGCAAGGGCGGCGCGACCCTTGTCGTAGAGGAGTTCCCCCACCGCGATCAGCGCGTCTCGGAAGTTGTCGGTGTTAGGACCGCCGAGAGAGCCGCCGACGACCGTGTTCAGCAGGTCCATCGCGCGGTCGTCGTTGTCGGGGTTGTTGTCGAGCAGATAGGCTTGCGCCAGCGGCACATAGCTATCGTCCGCGAATCTGCCCGAGTCGGGTGACTCGATCAGCCCGGATAGGATCGCCGCCGCGTCCGACAGCTCGCCGCGAGCTTTGTGCGCCTGGGCGAGGCGGAAGCTGGCCTCGGACTGCCTGGGATCGCCGGGGAAGCCGGTGCGGAACTCCTGCAGCGCGGTCATGGCAAGTTCGTGATCACCGCCGCGGTCGGCGCAGTCGGCCGCGGACCAGAGTGAATCGGCGTAATCCTTGCTGCTCTCAAGCACCAGCCGCGCCGCGTGCTGGCCGAGGTACCGAGCGGCATCGAGGTAATACTGCTTCATCACGGAGTTTGAGGCGCTCCGCTGGCCCTCTTCTAGCTCAGGGTTGTTCGCGCTCAAGGCGGCCTCTTGAGCCTGCTTGAGGTTGATGAGCCCGATGCTCTTGAGCAGCGGCGTGGGGCACGCCTCGGGTCCGTACAGCAGCTCGCCCAGCAAGGCGTACCGCTGGGCCAGCGTCGCGTCCCCCGCATTGAATGCTTCGTCGGCCAGCCTCGTGAGCGAACGCCCGACGATCTCCGGGGTTGTCTCGTTCTCCGTCGCGGCGTGCCCGCGTTTGAGCTGCTCGACCAGCTCTGAGAACAGATCGAGCGATCGATCGGTCTCGCCCTTGGAGGCGTTGACTTCCGCCAGCCCGAGCTGGGCTGCCAACGCGACCGGCGTGCCCGCGAGATGGGCGACGATCCACTCGTAGCGTTCCTTGGCGTCGTCGGTTTCCTTGCCGAGTTCCGCGACTTTGCCGAGCATCAGCTGGGCACGCCCCATCTCTTCAGAGGATGGCTCGACCAACGCGGCGGCTCGCTCGAACTGCCGCGTGGCCTCGGGCACGACGTTGTTCTTGAAATACGCTTCGCCCAGCGCAAGATACAGATCGCCCAGGTCGGCGGTCGTGGTTGCGGCCAGCCTCGGGAGAGCCTTGAGCAGCCGCGCGATGGCGTCGTCGGCCTGGCCCGCGTCGAGCATGATGCGAGTCTGGTGCGCGATCGCCCACACCTTAAGATCACGCGGGAGTTCTGGCTCGGTCAGAAGATCGTTGAGTAACTGAACGGTCATGGCGATCGCGGGTTTCCCGCTCGCGAGAGTCTTCTCGATCATCGCCCGCACCAGAGAGAATCGCAAGGCGGGACGAATTTCGCGCAGACTCTTGGATCGCTCCACGGCCTCGTTGATCTCGTTGAGCGCGATGTAGGAATCGACCAAATAGGCCGAGTCCGACGGCGAGAGCTTCGCGAACTCGCGCTCGGCTTGGAGATATTCGTCCACGACGTTGCGGTAGTTCTCTGGGCGTTTGGTCGTTGCGGCCTGCTGCCAGAGATAGATCGTCCGCGCGACAAGCGTGTGGAACAGACGACGATTGTCGGCGGTGATCGCGGGCTGATCGAGGTACGGAAGGATCCGCGCGTTCAGCTGGTCGAGCGCGTCCTCGTACTTCTGCTCGTCGATTGTGGTCTGAATCTCCTGGAGGATCGCGGTGAAGTCCGGCTTGGGGCGCTTCGAAGCCACGCTCATCACGGCACCCACCAGCAGCACGATGGACAGCACGAGCACCGGGATCTGCCAGACCTCGGCGAACGTTCGCGGTGCCGCTGGCTTCGCGGCTGGCTTGACGGCACCTTTGGCACCGGGGCTCGCAGCAGCCGCGGGAGCTGGCTTGGACTGGTCAGACTTTGTCGCCGTTGCGCTCGTCACCGGATCTCCCGAAGAACCGACGGCCGTCGCGGCGTCCATGCCGCGCCGACCGACCGGTCTTTGCGCTTCATCGGACACGGGTCGGCGGAAAGATTGAGACGAGAGCGCGGAAGCTGCGCTCCACGGGACTCACACCGGGTCGGCGTGATTACCGGTCCAGCAAGAACCCGGGGTTTCGCCTTGATTTCTCGAGTGAACTGAGGTTCGATGCCGCTAAGCCGGGTTCAACCGCGGCTTTCATTCTCATCGTTCGACTCTTCATCGTCTTCGGTGGGCAGGCACACGAGTGTGCGCGAGAGCGCGTCGCCGCGATGACGCCCGGCGGATTCCATGAGGCCGAGTATCGCTGCCGGTGCCGCCAGCCACTTGACGAGGTTTCGCACCAGCGCCTGCCAGAACTTGGGCGCCGTCGCCTTGGCGTCGGTGGCCCGCGCGTCCACCACGGCACATCTCGTCATCGCCTTACCGAACGATCGCCCCGTCAGCCACTCACCAACCGTTCCCATCACCAGCCCGATCAGGATCGCCGAGCCCAGCACCCACAGCGCCTCGCCGGAAAATATCCGGTTCGGGCCGAGCAGGTCCGACATCGGAACGCCCCACACTTTGTCGGCGATCAGGATCGCGATGGCGAGGTCGATGATCCCGGCGAGGGCGCGGCGTCCAGGTTCGGCCATGGTGGTGCCGCGCGGCAGATGGAACACGCCGTTGTCGGGCTCGCGCGTCAGCACCAAGATCAGCACCACGATCATCACGAGCACCAGCACGCCCGCGAGGAGTTGGACCTCGAACGCGGAGACCGGGCCGTCGCCGCGTTGCGGGCCCGCGAAGAGGACCGCGCCAGTAAACACGGAGATCTCGCGGACTTCGAGGTGGCCGCGCACGCGGACGTTGCTGGGCTTGGGTGTTCCGGTGGGATCGCTGGCTTGAGGTGAAAGCGGGAGAGTCTTGGACGAAGCGTTCGGGGTCTCTATCGGCGCGGGAAAACTCCTGCGCTGCGCGCGCGATCCGCTTTCAGCCCCCTCGGGTTCCTTCTCAAGCCACACGATCGCCACACGCGACGCGTCCTCGACGGGCACCACCCCGAAGACTCCGCCGACGCCGGGGACGGTGGCCAGTTCGTAGGACGATTGCCGCGTGATCGTGCCCACGACCACCGAGCCGTCGTCACGCCCGCCGACATAGGTCAGCACGCCGTTGATCTCGCCGATCCAAGGCCCGGCGAGCCCGCGCCGGGCCAGCGAGCCGTCGGCGGCGTAGGGCTGCATGCTCCAGAGAACCCTGTACTCGGTCAAGTCGGCGGCGGCGTCCTCGGTCTGGACCGGGCTGAGCGAGCCTTCGCGCGGCTCGCGGAGCCTGCGTTTGGAGCGTGGTTCGGGGCGATCAAAGGATGGCGCGGTGATCTGCGCGGACCAAACTTCCATGCCGCCGTTGCCGCTCACCGTAAGAATCGCCGCGCGACCGTCGAGCGCGATGAGGCGTGAGGCGCTGTCCCAGCCGCGGCCGATCAACGGGCTCGGTGGGTCGATCTCGTTCCAACCGCGTTCGTCAAGAAGAAGGAGCTGGCTATCAACGAGCGCGACGGGTCCGATGCCGGTGCCGATGAACCCGTCCACCTGGCCTCGCGCGGGGAGGTCTGGGTGCTCGAGCAGGTGCCCGTCGGGCTCGAAGTACCACAGGTCCCCCACCGCCGACGGCAGTGCTCGCAGCGATTCCACTGATCGGCGCGCGGCGACGCCCGCGATCTCGGGTACGTCGGAGATCACGTAGACGCGGTCGCCGATTCCGGCGATTGCCACCGGCGGAACCTTTAGTTCTCGAGCCTGTCGCATGGTGCCGTCAAGCGCGGCTTTGGTGAGACCGGGCTTGCGAGGCGGGACGTGGACCAAGGCCGTGCCGCTCATGGACGGCACCGCGACCCACCCGTGCGATTGCCCAGGGCTGGAACCTGGGCCCGCGCCAGGACCGACCCCTTGGCCGTCGCCGTTCCCGGCCCAGGGTGAGACGCCGCCGCTGCCTGAAGCGTAAAGCACGGGCTGCGCGTTGCACGCGGACGCGAGACCGAACAGCGCAGACCAGCCCGAGATCACGATCGCAACAACCGCGATCGAGCGCCAGATTCCGTGAGTTGCGTTCGGAGTTGGCATGAGTTTCCTGGGCCGGGACCGCATTCAGGGCACCGTCCCGCGTGCGGGGGCCACGGTCTGAGCGGGGGCGGTGGACGGCTGGTCAATCGACCCGACCGACTTCACGCCGTATTCCTGCGCGAGCGATTCGAAGCTGAACGCTCGTGCCTTGATCTTTGCGCCGCGGTTCTCCGGGTCGCGCAGCCAGAGCGTGACCTGAGTCGAAGTGGCGGGCACATCGACGAACACGCGGGCCGCCACGCGAACAACGAGGCTGACTTCCCCGGCGACGATCGCGCCCTCGTACTCGGTCAGCCGCGCCACCGCCAGAGGCCCGCCAGCCTTGTCGCGCAGCTCGATCTCGACTGGTTCCAATCGCTCGGGGTCGAGTCTTAGCAGGCGATCTCCCCAGCGGCCCGGCACGGTGACTTCGACGGTGCGGCCGTCCACCGACCAGCGCGGCGCGGTTCGCAGCTTCACGGGCGTGATCCCGAGCAACTCGATAAGGTCGAGCGGGTGTACCGGGAGACCGGCCCGGCCCGCGAGCGTTGGCGTGGCCTTGGCGTGGGCACCGATGCGTGCGGACTTGTTGCGGATGTCGATCCACCAATACCGCTCGTCGTTGGAACCGAGTTCGAAGGCTGGCTCGCCGAGCTTGCCCACGGTGAAGTACAGATTGCGCGGCTGAACGAGTTGCAGGTGCCCCTCGCCCTGCTCGTCGATCTCGTTGCCGTCTTGGTCGATGGATTGGAAGCGGACGATCGCGCGTGCCCACATTCGATCAAGCCCGGCGACACGCGCGTTGTAGGCCGACTCGACCGCTTGCAACGTCGGCGGGGGGCCATCTCGAGTGACCGGTCCATTTCGCTGCTGAGTCATGCAGCTCGCGAGCCCGAGCATTAACAAGGCCGCGGCGAGCGTCGCGACAACTCTGGCCACCCGCCAAGCGATCATGCGGAGCCCTTCGTCGGAGCCGAGGCCATCGTTGATGCAGTTGACGCAGTTGATGCGGTTGATGCGGTTGATGCGGTTGATGCGGTGTTTGGATCGTCGATGGCCATGATCTCGCCGAGCTGCTGCATGACCGACTCCACCGTCTCGGGGTCGAGCTTGGGGTCGGCGACTTCCACCACGGTGGCCTCAGGCAGTTCGCCCGCTGGCCGCTTTGGTTTCACACGCAGCACCCCGGCCCGGCTTCCCTCGTAAACCAGCACACGCCGGCGCACCAACATCAGCGCGAGCAGATACCGGAACGCAAGCCTTCGCGACTCGGTCGCTTCGCCAAGCCGCTCGAAGAGTTCCAGCAGTTCATCGTCGGCTAGCAACGCCGACTTCCGCGCGCTGGGTTCGGCGACGACGGTCCTCCACGACGCGAACAACGCCAGCGGCGGCTTGGGCCGGGCTCCGGATTCCCAAGCTTCTGTCGAAAAATCGAGCCGCTCGAGCTCTTCCTGCTCGTCACGCTCGACCAGCACCGCCACGTGGTGCTCGCCGACTTTGAGTTCACGATCGCTCGCGGCACAGCGGCCGGTGCCGCGAGAAATGGAATACGTCAGCCCGGACAGCACGCTCATGCGAGCAGTGTAGCCGGGGACGCCTGCCGCTCGGTCGATCGTGCGGGAGCAAGCGATGAGATGAGATGAGATCTGCGGCTCGGAGAGCCGCGGCTACCGCTCGTCGCAATGTACTTGGAAGAACCGCTCGCCCGTCCCGCCCGGGCCGACTCGGAAACGCACTTGCTTGGCGCACTTGGGGCAGCGAGCCTGGTAGGACGTGCCGTCGGCGCTGCGGTATACCCGCTGATAGTGGCCCGAGCACCGGAACCACACCTGCAGAAAGGGCCGACGTTCGGACCCGGTGCGAGCGTTTCCGCCGCGGGCCGCAACCGGCTCGCGCATGCCGCCGACGCTCGCGACCGCTCGCGAAAACTCCACCGAGTCTGACCTGGGATCGGGAACTGACGAATTCATGATTCGTCGTCAGCATCGTCCAACAGAGTGCCACGACCTAAGCGACGGCACGCTCAGGGTCAGATTCAGAGGGCTTTGTTCAAAGATGTCTGAATCGGACCAGCAGGACCGAAACAAGAATCCCAGCGAATTCCCCTCCTGACAAAGACCTACTTTCGATCAACTCGGACCCGATCGGCCGATATACTGTCTCTCCTAGGCTCGTGGACCGCTCCGGCTCTTAGGCACTTGGCCGACCTTCGCACTCGTTCCGCTCGTTTCAGATACCTATGACCGGCACCCTGACAATCCTTCCCGACCCGCCGCCCCCGCCAACACCGGTCGGGCTTATCGCTGGCGGCGGCCTGCTCCCTCTCCTCGTTGCGCGCGGCCTGCGCCATGCGGGGCACCCAGTCCATGGCCTAGGCCTCTCGCGCCAGTACGACGCCGAGCTCCCGCCGATCTGTTCGTCCTTCCGCGACGTGGGCGTTCTCCGCGTGGGGACGTGGGGCCGTATCCTTTCCGGCATGGGCGTGCGGCACGCGATCATGGTCGGGCGGGTCGACAAGGCCAAGATGATGCACGACCCGCTCCGCATGGTCCGCAACATTCCAGACTGGCGGACGCTGGTGACATGGTACAAGCACCTGCGCTTTGACCGCCGCTCGCACGCCGTGCTCAACGCCATCGCCGAAGAGCTCGACCGCTGCGGCGTCTCGCTGCTCGATTCCACCGCCCCGATCCCTGATGAGATCGCCACCGCTGGCGTGATGACCAAGAAGCAGCCGACCCCCGGCCAGCGGGCCGACATCGAGTTCGCCTGGCCTCTGCTGACTCAGACGCTCCGCCTAGACATCGGTCAGGCGGTGGCCGTGCGTGAGAACGACATCATGGCCGTGGAGGCTGTCGAGGGCACCGACCGCATGATCGAGCGTGTCGGGCAGCTCTGCCGGACCAAGGGCTGGACGATGTGCAAGGGTGCCCGGGCTGGTCACGACCGCCGCTCGGACGTCCCCACCGTCGGCATGATGACCGTGGAGAACCTCGCCAAGCACGGCGGCGGCTGCATGGCCCTCGCGGCGGGCGACGTCATCATGCTCGACAAGCAGGACATGCTCGACCGAGCCGACAAGCTGGGCATTTCCATCGTCGGCGTCCCGCACGCCCAGGCGTGAGCGGATCGAGACCGGAACGCACGAATGCAACCCGCACTCCAGTACGTCTCTCGCGGCGGGCTAAAGCTCAAGCACGCCCTCGATACGTTCGCCGTTGACGTCACCGGCATGACCTGCGCCGACCTCGGTTGCAGCACTGGCGGCTTCACGGATTGCCTCCTGCAATCGGGGGCAACCAAAGTTCACGCCGTGGACACCGCGTACGGGGAGCTTGCGTGGAAACTTCGGCAAGACTCGCGCGTTCACGTCATGGAACGCCAGAACGCCTTACACGCCACGCCGCCCGCCGACGGCGTTGATCTCGTGGTCGTTGATTTAGGCTGGACCCCGCAGCATTTATTAGTGCCTGCCGCGTTGAAATGGCTGCGACCCGGCGGGCGGATCGTCTCGCTCGTCAAGCCGCACTACGAACTGAAATCGCTCGGACGTGTAATGCCCCTACCGCCGGGCGGGGTGCTCGATGAAACGCGAGCCGAGGAGATCACTGATCTCGTGATCGACCGTCTGCTCGCGCTTGGCGTGTGCGTGCTCAAAACCACGAAATCACCGATTCTGGGCGGCGCGAGGAAAAATCTCAGCTCGAAAACGGGCAAGGGCAACGCGGAATGGCTTGTGCTGCTGGCGTCGGGCTTATCGGCGTGGGGACGGGATGGGACGGGGCGGGATGAGATGAGGAAGGTCTCGACTTGGACGTAGGCTCAGCCCTTAGCCACTGGCTCCACCGCGCCATCGACAACTTTCCAGCCCTCGATCCCAGTCACACCTGGGTGCAGCATGACCCAGAGGCGTTCGAGCAGCATCTTTGTGCCCTGGCCCGTCGCGCCGCTCAGTTCCACCACGTTCTCTGGCTTGAGCTTGAGCGTCTTGCACAGCTTCTTGACGGCCTTGGTCCGTGCGGCCGCGTCGGGAAGCAGGTCCATCTTGTTTAGCGCGATCAGCTCCGGCTTGTCGGCCAGCTCTTTCGAGTAATCACTAAGTTCCTTGCGGATCGTCTTGTAGTTGGCTGCGGGGTCGGACTCGTCGGCTGGCGCGACGTCCAGCATGTGCACGATCACGCGGGTGCGTTCGATGTGCCGGAGGAAGTCGTGCCCGAGCCCGGCACCTTGGGCCGCACCCTCGATAAGCCCCGGAATATCGGCCAACACCAGCTTGCGAGCCGGGTCGATCTCGGTGATCCCAAGCTGCGGGCTCAGGGTCGTGAACGGGTAGTTCCCGATCTTTGGATTGGCTCGCGTCAACGCCTTGAGCAGCGTCGATTTGCCAGCGTTGGGCATGCCCACGAACCCGACGTCCGCGATCAGCTTCAGCTCGAAACGAATCTCGAACTCTTCGCCCGCGCCGCCCGGCGTCGATTTCCGCGGCACCTGATTGGTGGACGATTTAAAGTGCTCGTTCCCCCACCCCCCGCGGCCGCCCTTGGCGACGACGAACGTCCCGCCCGGTGCCAGATCATGAAGCAACTCGCTCGTCCTATGATTCAAAATGAGAGTCCCGGCCGGGAGGCGGATGACAAGGTCTGGCGCGTTCGCCCCGTGGCACTGCTTGCCGTAACCCGGCTCGCCGTCCTTGGCGGCCCAGAGCGGGATGCCTCGAAAGTCATAGAGCGTGTGCAGCCCGTCGTCGGCCGCGAACACGACGGAACCTCCGTTCCCACCGTCCCCCCCGTTGGGCCCTCCCTTGGGCGCGGCTTTTTCACGGCGAAACGCGATACAACCAGGCCCGCCATGCCCAGCTCGGACGGTAATTATGGCTTGATCGACAAACATGGAACTGACGGTAGGAGGGCGGGAGCTTGAATACGGCCTTGGAAAGCCCAAACAGATTCCATACCTCCGTTACGTCAAGATGATAAGCGACTTTGCGAAGGCTCATGCCTTTGGGTATACCTCGATCGACGACCCACAGGTCGTCGGAGAGCACTGCACAGTGACGCTCTCGTTGCAAGCGACCAACCGGGCGAGCAGAGCGACGTTTGATGTTTCAGAGATCGGCGTCTACACCGTTCGAGGCGGAACGGTCGTGCGAGAGCAGTTCTTTTACGACACGACGTGAGATCGTCTCGACCGCGCCGTCCTGAAACCTTACGGCTTTGGCCTCGCTCAAGATTGCTGGTGCGGTTACCTTCGCGTTGTTCATGATGAACCGGCTGATGCCACACGTGGGGATAATGAACGCGTCCTCAGGTTGCTGCGGGTGCTTCGCCAATCCCCCCTCCAGTTGGCTTCAAGACGCGATTTCGGCTATAGATCTTCTGGCCATCTGGTCGCAAACTCTCGCCTCGCTCAGGACCGAGCCTCTCTCGATTCCTGCAATCAATCCTCTATTGCCCGGGGTCGGCTCGAAACCGGGCGACCCACCGGTTCGAAGTGAACGCCCAGACCGCAGGGCCGGGGTATTTGCAACTTTGTCTCAGTTGGCGGGCCACGCTTTGCGAAGTGGTTCGACATGCCTTGGGGCAGGAAGTCTCACGGTCTCGCGAGGTGAGACTCGGGGACGGCACGATTCGGCCCGCGAACTGCCGCCAGAAACGAGAAAGTCTCAGAGTCTCGTCGACTCTTCGGGCACGCCGTTACAAGCGTGGTCCCACTGACCTGCCTCACGCGGCACGCCTATTTCAACAACACGAGGGCGATGATCCCCCGAACGCTCCAAGCGAGTGTCCTCAACCAGTTGGAGGCCACGAGCCGACGCCACACGGCTCTGTCGAATCTCAACGCCAATTTGGCGTGCAGAGGAACCTGCACGGCGAAGGTTGAGGCCCAGATGAGAACGAGAAGAACTAGCCCAATCCAATGCACAGGCGTTCCCGAGAACTCTCCGTGCGGCGAAAAACACAGCGCGAGCGCGGAAATGCCCTCAATGAGCATCGCGGGCCCGACGACCCAAGTCGTGCGGCGCTGGTGCGCTGTCTCGTATGCTGGCAGCGCCTCGGCGGGGACCGCGCCTATCAATGGATAATGCACGATCTGTACGAACCAGATGAGTCCGGCCATGAACCACGTCGCACCCGCGTGAACTATCGGGATCAGTGCGATCAGCTGATCGAGCACGCCAACTCCTTCAGGTCCGGTCGATCGGCCGCGGTGGTGTGGCGGAACGCGCGAACCACTTGCCCACGATGGATCACGAACGCTCCCGGCATCTGAAAGCCGTCCCCCTCGAGCTTGCCTATTTCGTGCCCTCGCAGAACGGCCAGCAAGCCAGCGATCCAAACTCTCGGACCAACGAGTTGAAGAAACGTTCCTCGCCCAAGCTCCAAGGCACGGTACAGCAGCCGATCCGGGTCCGCAAACCAGCGAGCCGAGACAAGCTCATGCCTCTGACCGAGTGAGCGGAGCCCATCGGACGAGGCGGTCATGCCGACCACCGCCAGGCCCACTCCGGCCTTCTCGATGTCGGTTTGCTGACTCGCGAGGTCTGCAAGCGTCTGCTTGCAGAATGTGCAGCCGGAATGCCTGAGGAGCACCACGAGTGTTTGTCGCTCATCGGTCAGTGCGCGAAGTGTTCGGCCTTGCTCGTCGCGGAGTTCGTCGAGAGCCACGTCGAGCGTGACCACACCTGCTGGCGGCGACGGCTGTGCGGCCCTTGCCGCGTGCCACAGGATCATCGAGAACGGAATCCACCATATCAGGTCGTTGGTCAGGATCGTCACGCTCATCGACCAGGGCAGTTGCTCGCGCAGCGCCGCGTCGACAAATCCGATGGGCCCGAAGATCTTTCCGAGCAGGCCCACCAGCACGATCGGCCAGTGCCGCGCGGGGTCGCGCGCGGCGATCAGGTACCCCAGCCCGTACACGCCCACGATCATGCCGATACACGCCCACAGTTGAGGCCACAGCTCTGTGGTCGACGGCGAAACGCCCAGCAACTTCAGTGTCCAGATCGGAGCCACTACCATTGCAGCGCCCCAGACGACGTTGTACGCCCCGGCGGTAACCAGCCATCGACGCATCCACGCGGGGGTCAGAGTTGTTGACGAAGTACTACCGACCATACTTTGTCCCTCGCGGGCAGCAGCGCCAACTGGTCACCGCCCCCGATCCAACCACGACGCGAACAGCCCGGTCAACCGCTCCCAGCCGCCCTACAGAGGTTTTGCCCATCTCGTCGGGTGACCTGTACAACGCGGTGCGGTCAAACGATCTGCAAGAAGTCTGCATCAATGTCTGAGAACTTTTACAGAACCTCGCGCCGTCTCGAGATGCATGGCACGGGCTTCGAAGCTCAACTCTACGTAGATTCATGGTCCGGATCGCCCCGCCCGCGATCAAAGTCAGATTTCGAGTGAAGACCAACGCGAGCGTACCCCGGCACGAGCAGAATCACTCTGGTGCGGGATGCTCTCGCCGTCTGGCTCTACATCTGGCCTTACATCTGGCTTCTCTTACGGCTTCCACCCGACTTACGCTTCGACATGAGGGAGCGGATCAGCGACTATCTCGAGAGCGTGCTGGACGGCGTCACGCAAGATTTGGTGAGCCAGCCCACCCTGACGTTGCTCCGCGAGGTCCGCGCGCTCTGCGTAGAGGCGGGCGACGCGATCGATCACCTCTCGCGAGACGACGCGGCGGGGCGACTTTCGGCGATCCCCACGGCCGAACTCGTGCGGATGATCGAGCTGGTCACCGCTCGCTTTCACCTGATGAACCTAGGCGAACAGCTCAGCATCGTGCGGATCAATCACGAGCGTGAGATGGCCGCGCGGCCGGACGCGCCGAGAGCCGAATCGATCGCCGAGGCCATCGTCATGTCGCGGGCCGCGGGGGTCTCGGCCGAAGCCTTCGCGGACGTGCTGGATCGGGTGCGCGTGGGCCCGACGTTGACGGCGCACCCTACGGAGGCCCGACGCCGCACGGTGATCACCAAACTCCTGGAGATCGGCGACTGCGCCCGTCAGGCGCACGACCTCGCGCGAACGCGAGACGAGCGCGAGGCGATGGACGGACTTGTGCGCGACAAGGTGGCTCTCCTGCTCGTGAGCGATGATGTCCGCGCCCGGCGCCTCACCGTTGACGACGAGGTTCGCAATGGGCTTTTCTTTCTGACGCACTCGATCTGGAAGGCCGTGCCGCGGCTGGCTCGTGATGTCGACGCGGCCGTTGAGAGCACGTACGGAGCGCGGGCGGGCCGACACCTGAACCCGCTGATGCTGTCGTACGGATCGTGGATCGGTGGAGATCGCGACGGCAACCCGTCGGTCACGCACGCCGTCACACGGGTAACTCTTGGGCTGATGCGGGAGGCGGCGCTGGGACTTTGGGATCGCGAACTGGAATCGCTGGAGCAGGATCTGAGCATCTCGACGCGCCGAGCTTCGGTGCTGCCCGCGCTGCTCGAGGCCGTCGAACGAGACCGCGAGCGATGGCTGCCCGACGCCGATTTTGCCGCGCAGCGCAGGTTCGAGCCGTTCCGGCTTCGCATTATTCAGATGCGGGCACGCCTGAAACGCGATCCAACGTACACGTCGCAGTCGCTGACGGACGACCTTGAGCTTTTGCGAAACGCCCTCGCGTCAGCGCACGGCCACTGCCTGGGCGCGTATCGCCCGCTCGAAGACGCCATCGTCCGCGCCCGCGTCTTTGGCCTGCGTCTCGCAACTCTTGACATCCGCCAGCACAGCGGGGTTCACGAACACGCGGTGGCGGAGCTTCTGGGCTTGGCGGGAGTCACCGATGAGTACACCAGCCTTGACGAACTCGAGCGCACCGCAATCCTGCGTCGAGAGTTGCTCACCCGTCGGCCGCTGGTGGCCGTCGATGCCGAACTCTCGCCTCTCACCGCGGAGGTGCTGAAAACTCTCGACGTGGTCCGCGAAGCGATCACGCTGGAGCCCGCCAGCATCCGTTCGTACGTCATCTCGATGACGCACGGCGTGAGCGATGTGCTGGAGGTGCTCCTGCTGATGAAGGAACGAGGGCTGTTCCACGCGATGGGCGAAACCTCCTCGCCCACGCTCCACGTCGTGCCGCTGCTTGAAACAATCGACGATCTGGAGCGTGGTCCCGATCTTCTGAAGGCTCTGCTGGCGGAACCGGTTTATCGTCGGCACCTTGAACATCTGGCCGAGCATGATGCTGTTCGTGGGTCGCAGCGCACCGCGACCGCGCCGCGTCTTCTCGGTCAAGAGGTCATGCTCGGCTATTCAGACTCGAACAAGGACGGCGGGTTTCTCATGGCCAACATCGGGTTGCACAACGCGCAGCGGCGCCTCGCGCTAGCGGCCCGGGAGCTGGGCGTCAGCGTCAGATTCTTCCATGGCCGCGGCGGAACGGTGGGGCGCGGCGGAGGGCGTGCGGGACGAGCGATTCTGGCCGTCCCGGACGCCGCGCGCTCCGGACAGCTTCGTTTCACCGAGCAGGGTGAGGTGATCTCCTTCCGCTACGCCATGCCGGATATCGCGCATCGGCACCTTGAGCAGATCCTCAACGCGGCGATTCGTACCGCGCTCCCCGCGGCCTCGTCTGGCGTGCCTGACGAAACCCTCGCGCGCAGCAGCGAGCTGCACAGCCTGCTCATAAAGCTCGCTCGCGCGTCGATGCGTCACTACCGTGAGTTCATCGACGATCCTCGTTTCTGGCCTTGGTTCCTCTCCGCCAGCCCGATCGGGCACATCGGCAGCCTACCGATCGCCAGCCGCCCGGTGTCTCGTGGGGGCGCGAGCTTCGCATTTGACCAGCTCCGGGCCATTCCGTGGGTCTTTTCGTGGGTCCAGATGCGCGGGCTCGCCCCGGGATGGTTCGGAATCGGAGCCGCCTTGTCGTCGTGTACCGAGGCGGAGCTGAGCCTCATCAGCGATGAGGCGGCCGACAATGCGTTTGTTTCCACGATTCTCGACAACGCCGCGCAAGAGATGGCTCGCGCACGGATGCCGATCGTGAAGCGATACGCGGCACTAGGCCCTGAAAGCGGCGCGATGTTCGAGGCCTTGGAGAGCGAGTTCAACCGGGCACGCGATACGCTGCTCCGCGTGACACGCCGTACAACCCTGCTGCAACACTCGCCGGTCATCGCGGCGTCGATCGTCAACCGCAACCCGTTGACCGACGTGCTGAGCCTCATCCAGATCGAACTGCTGAAACGCATCGGTTCTGCGGACGACGCGGAGCGGCCCGTACTCCAAGGCGCGATCCTGGCAAGCATCAACGGCATCGCCGCGGCGATGCAATCGACCGGCTGACCCATCGGGTTCGCTCGGTTGGCGTTGTTGGTGCTGCGATCAAACCTGAATGCGGGTGCATGCTGAGTGATCCAGATGAGTCTCAGCCAGCCGTGTTCACGTTGCGCCTTCAGTCTCGGCCACGATCGTAAAACCACTCACGGCGGCGTCGAAGTGCTCCGCCCGAGCGAGTGCGTATGCAGGGTCCGCAAAGAACGCGACGCGCGCCTCGCGAGACGGAAAGGCGATCGAGAAGACCCGGGTGATCGGGTGTTCAACTGGTGACTTGAGCACGTGCGATACGACGAGGTCATACACGAACCGTCCGCCGAAGCGATCCAGCACCGGCAGCATCGCGGCCCTGTAGCTGGCGTATCGCTCGCTGTCGGTGACGTTCATTGCCACGATGATCTGGAATCTCATGGCCGAGACTATCTCAAGACTTGGCCCGAGACTTGGACCGAGACCCGACCGGAGGGCTAGCTGGCGGCAGCGACCATCACCTTATCCTCAACAACCGACTCTCATAGAGAGTGGTACAGGAAATGAGGTCACGACTAGCTCCTTCCAGTGATCCGCAGGAGGAACGATCGCCGAGTGCACGGCGAAAAGATCTGCAACTCATGAAAAAACCCGCCGTCCTCGTCGGACGGCGGGCTCTATTTAACTCTCGATTCGAGCATCGAGGCACGGATTAGTCGACAAACAGGCTCGCATCAGGACCGTTGGCGGTTCCGACGGTATTGACCTTGGCGATCGGGCGCAGGTACGCCGTGCTGTTTTTGCCAGTGATGCTGTCCTTGTACGTCTTGCCGCCGTTTTCGTCAGAGGGCGAGGGCTTCGTGGTCTGCTTGGAGTTTTCGTCTTCTTCGTTCACGAAGACGTTGTCGGCGTGGGTCTTCTTGCCCGCGGTGAGCTTGTTGAACGTGAAGGTGACGGATTCGGGATCGGGGCGGGTCATGAAGTCGACGTGGGTGTCGTTGAACCCGATGTTCCCTTCCCAAGAGGTCCGGCCGCCGTGGATGAGGAGAGTGATCGAGCCGTCACCGGTGTCGCTACCGGCGATGAGCTGCCACTGAGGAGCTTCATCGGTGCCCTTGTTCTCGTAAACGGGGCCACGGTTGCCAAGGGTGGCTTCGGTTGCGGTGAAGGTGTTGGACCATTTGGACTTCTGCTTGCCGAAGGGCATGCTGTGAGCGTAGGAGAACGCGCCGACCTTGTCGGGAGATTCCGCGCCGTTGGTGCCCTTCTTTTCGTCAGAGGGGGTCGCCCGGTAGGACGGGTCCCAGAGAGCCAGAGACTTGTCGGTGCCAGCCGCACCCTTGGGGGAGTTGAACTCGTAGTTGGACCACTGGGCCATCGCGCCGTTGGCCTCGGCCGGGCTGATGCACAGCTCGGGCGAGATCGAACCGTTGTTGATCATCACCGACACGATGTGGCGAGTGATATCGAGCTTGGGAGCGTTCGCCGAGACGGTCTTCTGACTTTCGTTGACGGTGCTCTCCGTCTTGTCCAGCGTGCTGGGCAAGGGGTAGTTGTCGTTGTTGTTGCCAGCCCAGATCGCCATGGCCTGCATGATGCCGCGGACCTGGGTCGAGTCCTTAAGCTGGCGAGCGCTGGCGCGAGCCTTGCCAAGGGCGGGGAGGAGGATGCCGATCAGCAGGGCGATGATCGCAATCACCACCAGCAGTTCGATCAGCGTGAACGCTTTCTTCTGAATCTGAGACTTCATGGAATACTCCGAGGAACAGACCCGAACACCACATCCGCGACGCGGAGGCCGGATCAAGACATTGACAACCAGTTCGCTCCCTCAATCGAGCCGCGGGGAATGCGGGGCGAGACGCCGAGCCGATGTTTTCAACCCACACCCTCACGCGCACAGGGAAGATTTGGATCTTCGAGAGGACAAACGCCCTTCGGAGATCTAGGCCGAACGTGCTCGGCCGAACCTTTCTCGGCGCAATGCGGTGAGATCAAACATCGCACCTCAAAGCCAGATTTCAGCATGCAACCACTCTTGTCGCCCGGCCGGTTGTCTTCGCCGCACGACAATCGCTTCGCACACCCAGAATGTCGGCAGGATCTGGTCCCAGGGGCGGGACATCAAATACGGCCTGAAAAGACCGTGGATCAGAGCGTTACGAACACCGAACAGGTATCCGCACAAGAGCCCATCACCTGCCACTAACCTACGCCATCAACCTACATCGTCAATCAAGTTTTAGAACCCTCGGGCACGCCCGAGGTCTCAAGACTGTACCAAAGATCATTCGGGCGTCAAGAACTTCGGTTGCGGAGTTCTTGAAAAAACCAGAAAGGACTTTTCCCTACTTCCGAGCGTTCGCCCACTAGGTCGCCCAGTAGATCGCTTGGTAGGTCGCCTGGTAGGTCGGACCTCCGGGCCGACTCTTCATTCAACGTCATCTTCTTTAATCCACCGTTTCAACTCGCCGCGAATACTGAACCCCACGCCGTTCATGCTCCGCGATGACGCGCTCGATCATCCCCGTCCGGGCCCCCACCGCTTCGGGCAGGTTCACCCCGGCAGATTGGAACTCGCCGCGGGCCACCATCCTGGCCATGATCGTGCAGGGGAACGCCGTGGTTCGAGCCATGCTGGTCGTGTTCGTTCTTTGATCGGTAACATCCAATAAGTCCCAGATGTGCCGCTCTTCTCGTCCGTTCTTCAGGCCTCGGGCGATGACCCGCATCACCGTGAGTTCTTCCTCGCCCGGCTGCAACTGCCAGAGCGGGAACATGAGTGCGGAGGTCACTTCCAGCGGCCGAACTTTCACCTCGCCGATCTCAATCTCATCCTTGGAAAACAAACCTGTCGCGCGAAAGACTCGCATCAGCTCGATGTGCCCGGGGTAGCGGAGCGTCTTTTCCTTCATGAACGGAACCTTGAGCGAGTAGGCCAGGCTGCGGAGCCCGTCGGAATTAAAAGCCTCGAGCGTCCCCACTCCTTCGAAGTTCATCAGTTCCGGCTCGCTGAGCGCCTCGCGCACCACGATCTTCCCGTGCTCGACGATCCGGGCCGGGCGGGTGTATTCCTCGATGACGTCCGACGGCGCGAACGGGGCCTTGTACTGGAACGGCCAGCGTCGGTTTCGGGGCAGTCCGCCGACGTAAATCTCGATAGATCGGCACTCGTCAAATTGCCCGACCTCGTACCCGGCCAGCATGTGGCTCATGCCGGGCGCGACGCCGCAATCAACCACGCAGGTCACGCCGTGCTGCTTGGCCAGCTCATCGAGGTCCGCCGCGTCCTCCGCCATAAACGTGATATCGCAGTAATTTTTTCCGGCCTCGATGACCGCGCGCAATGTCTGGAACCCGATCGGGCTGGCGATCGCCCCCAGCACCAGGTCGTACCCCGCGACCAGCTCTCGGACCGCTCGCGGGTCGCTCAAGTCGGCCTGAAGTGTTGCCAATCTAGGGGCACGAACCTTGGCCGCCGCCAGCGACTGAGCCCGTGAATCCGCGACGGTCACTGTGAAATCTGGGTCCGAGGCTAGGTCGGCCGCCATGACCGAACCCACCATGCCCGCCCCGAGAACGATCGCCTTTGGCATCAGCTGCTTCCCCCGCCCACGAGAAATCGGACCATCCGTTGCGACGTCAGCGGGAAATCAGCGGCACCGCCAGCATCCTGAGACACCTTGAGAGCCCGTCAGCCGCCAAGAATCTCCAAGAGATTCCTCTCCAAGAATACCGCCGCGTTGTCAAGCACGCTCCGGACGAATACATTTCCTTCCCGCGACCGACCCCGGCCGCGTCGAAAACCTGCGTATGTGCCAGAGTTCATGTTGGAGTTCATGTTGGAGTTCGTTTTGGAGTTCGTTTTGGAGTTCATGTTGGAGTTGGTGTTGGGCAGTCGGGCGAGTTCCGGAGTGGTCAAACGGGACAGACTGTAAATCTGTTGGCTTACGCCTTCGGGGGTTCGAATCCCTCCTCGCCCACTTTCTCATATTCCACAGGGTCGCACTCGACACCAACTCCCACTAAATCTGCAGGATTTTGAGGTCTCTGTGTTTGCGGTTGGTGAGCCTTGTGATTCGCTTCGGTGCGCTCGTGTTGCCGAAGCCGGCTTCGTGAATACATGGTGCAAGTATTCATGGGCTACACGAACTCACTAGAGTCTGTGGGCAACGGGCAATGGTGATTCAGCTCTTTGCCCATTCCCCATTGCCCATTCCCCATTGAACTAGTGCGAGTTGCTCGACGGCCTCATGAGCGCGGGCTACTCGCCTCAGATCGTTCGTCTCATCGACGACATGACCGACTACGACCTCTACGACGTGATCGCAGGCGTGGGCTACGGCCTTGACCCCCAGACCAAGGCCGACAGCGCCCTTGCCTTCCGCTACAAGCAGAACGACTAACTCAATCGCCTGCCCGAGAAGACTTGCGCGGGGGTGCTGGCCGTGGCCGACCAGTTCGTCAAGGGCGGCGCCGATGACCTCGAAAACGTCTACATCTTCCAGACGCCGGAGGTAAAGGACGCGGGTGGTATCGCGGCCCTGGGCTGGCCGGTGATGCGGCGGCAGTGATCCGCGATGGCCTGGAAAGGATCTTCGCTGCACGAAAGGCAAGGCTGCGGCGGAAAGCTCGATCGAACGCGGAGGACGCGAAGAAACGCCGAGAGACTCGGCGGGGTGGCCGCGCGTGCCGGTTGGCGAAATGCTGAGCGACGTGCAAGCCGGGTTCGCCTCTGGTGAACGCGACGAAAAGGGCGTCATCCAACTGCGGATGAACAACGTCGATAAACAAGGCCGATTCGTGTGAGATCGCTTCCTTCGCGTTCCGGCAAGTCTCGCCATGATCGACGAGTACCGCCTCCGGCGCGGCGGTGTGGTCTTCAACAACACCAACAGCAGCGAACTCGTCGGCAAGAGTGCCCTCTTTCAAGACCACGCCGAGCCGGTGGTCTACAGCAACCACTTCACGCGGCGCACGCGCTGGTTCATCCGCGTGCTGCGGCTGCTCGAGCATCACGCCTTGGGCGAGCTCACCGAGGCGGTTCGGTGAGCCTTGGAACACGGGTGCGTGGATGAGGACGCGATCCGGCTGGTGGCGCAGGGCCGCGGTAAGCGGGCGGTGCCGGTGTTCAGCCTGGACGGCCGGGCCCACCTGCGGGCGGTGCATGTCGCGCCGCAGAACCTGACGGCCTCCACGGCGTTGACGACGGGCGCGATGGCGTACCCCGAGTTGGCTGGCGCGATGGGAGGTGCCGCGTGAGCAGCACCACACCGACAGAGAGCAAGCCTCAGGCTCTGCGGCAGCATCACCTCAAGGCCGTCAAGCTGCCCACCATGCTGCGTGAGTGCGAGAAGACGGCGGCGCGGTGCGGCAAGGAGAACGCCGATCACCCGACGTTCCTGCTGCGTCTGGCCGAGGCCGAGCTGCTCGAACGCTCGAGCATCGTGCTCGCGACCAACATGCTTTTCGAGCGGTGGACCGAGATCCTCGGCTGCGAGCGGCTCACCGGCGCCACGCTGGATCGCATCACTCATCGCTGCCACATCATCGAGGCCAGCGGCTCCAGCTACCGCCCGGGTCAGGCCAAACGACGCCGGGCTGGTCGCACCGCCGACCGTTCTGCTGGCAATGGCAAGCCTTCGTAGAACCTCGACGGTCGGCCTGGCCACCGCGCCAGTGGCCGGTCGGATACTCTTCCCCCGAACGCTGTCATATTCGACCGCCACGCGCTCACACTTTGGACCGTCGTTCACATTTGAGTTCAGTCGTCTTCGCGCGCGCATCCGAGGTGGGCGGCGCTTTATGGATAAAGTGAGGCGCTTCGCAAACGAACTTCTGGACGGTCAAACGACGGAATACGTGAAGACGCCTGCCAAGATGGCTGAGAGGTTAACGAACTTGACAAGAGGCTCTGACCTGCTGATCTCGACTGACGATGGGCTGTATTGCCCAGAAGGTGGATTTCACATCGATCCTTGGAAGGTCGTGGAGCGCGCCGTGGTCACCCACGCGCATTCGGATCACGTCACTGCCGGATGCGGCTCGTACTTGTGTTCAACTTCGGGGAGGCGAGTTTTAAGGGAGCGGCTCGGAAAGGAAGCCACGATTTCGGGTGAGGATTTCGGCACGATGATCCGCATGAGAGGCGTTCGGGTGAGCCTGCACCCGGCTGGGCACATCCTGGGATCAGCTCAGGTTCGCGTAGAACGCCGGGTTGCGAACGGCGGAGGCGTGAGAAAGGGAGAAGTCTGGGTGTTCAGTGGCGACTACAAGATTGAATCTGATCTCACGTGCCAAGCCTTTGAGCCCGTTCCCTGCGATGTGTTCATCACCGAGAGCACGTTCGGGCTGCCTATCTATCGGTGGGGTCGTACGTCGGACGAGTTTGGACGGGTGAACGCGTGGTGGCGTGCCAACGCTGCGCAAGAACGAACGAGCGTGCTCTTCGCGTACGCTCTCGGCAAGGCGCAGCGCTTGCTGGCGGGCATAGACCCGGCCATCGGCCCGATCGCGGTACACGGCGCGATCGACCGGTTTAACAAAGCATACCGAGACGAGGGGGTCTCCCTGCCGGACGCTCCACACGCGATTGGCGAGACGGTGAGCTTGGTTCGCGGTCGAGGGCTTCTGATCGCACCACCCTCCGCCCTTGGCTCTCCTTGGATCCGAAAGTTCGCGTCCACCGAGCAGGGATTTTCTGCGGCGGTCGCGTCCGGATGGATGCAAGTGCGGGGCACACGCAGGCGCAAGGCGGTGGACCGAGGCTTCGTGGTCTCCGATCACGCGGATTGGCCAGGCTTGCTTCAGGCGATCAAGGCAACGGGAGCAACTCGCGTAGGGATCACGCACGGTTACGTGCGCCAGTTTGCGCAGTGGCTGTCTGAATCCGGATACGACACCTTCGCGCTACCCACGCGGTACGAGGGCGAACGAGAAGACGACGGTGCGGGTTCCAATCTTGGTGAACAGGAGTCGGTGCCAGATCTGGTTGAACCGAACGCGCCGAGTTTGCTCCGCCCCGACGCGGAAAAGTGACCCGAGGCCCGCGAACATGAACCGATTCACCGAACTTTTCATCACGCTGGACCAGACCAACAAGACGGCGGAGAAGACCGCCGCGATGTCGCGATACTTTCGCGAGGTGCCACCGGCCGACGGCGCTTGGGCGCTCTTCTTTCTCTCGGGACAGCGCTTGCGAAGCTCGCTAAAGACTCGCGTTCTTCGCGAGACTGCTCTGAGCGTTTCGGGGTTGCCCTCGTGGATGTTTAACGAATGCTACGACGCGGTCGGTGACCTGTCGGAGACCGTGTCGTTGTTGCTACCGCCGAGGACCACGGGCGGGATGGAGGAGCCTCTTCACGAACTTGTGGAGAGGCGCATCCTGCCGTTGCTTCGCGCCAGCGCTGAGGAATCGGCAACGATGTTGAGCCGGGCTTGGGCAGGGATGAGATTTACCGAGCGGCTGGTCTTCAACAAGCTTCTTCGAGGCAATTTTCGGGTGGGCGTGAACCGCTCACTGGTGGTTCGCGCCCTCTCGCAGGCGATCGGGGTTGAGTCGGCGGTGCTCGCTCACCGCCTCTCGGGCGGCTTTTCGCCGACCGCCGCTGCGTTTCTCGCGCTCGCTTTGCCCGGCGGAGAAGCCGACGCAGCCCGACCGTTCCCATTCTGCCTCGCTCATCAACTGGACCGATCCCCGGCCGAGCTTGGCGATCCGCGAGACTGGCAGATCGAGTTCAAGTGGGATGGCATCCGGGCTCAGATTGTTCGGCGTAAGGAACTGGATCGCGGCGTCGCGATCTGGTCGCGCGGAGAAGAACCTATTGCGGACCAGTTCCCTGATATCCAGGCCGCGGCACGCGCGTTGCCGGAAGGAACGGTCTTGGACGGAGAAATCCTTGCCTGGCGGTTTGGTCGGGGTGGATCGCGGGTCGAGGGCGCACCTCTCAGCTTCAACGTTCTCCAGACGCATTTGAATCGCAAGAACGTACAGGCGAGCCTGTTCGACATGGAGGGCGTGGTGTTCGCGGCCTTTGACATCTTGGAGGAGGGTGGGCGTGACGTTCGGGCCAAGCCTCTTCGCGAGCGCCGCTTTTTGCTCGAGCGAACAATCGGTGCCGCCGTGGAAGACGACCGGGCAGTCCTGCGCCTTCCCCCAATCATCGAGTGCTCTGACTGGGCCCAGGCGCAGGCGATTCGGGTCTCGGCGCGAGATTCACAGGGTGCCGAGGGCCTCATGCTCAAGCACCAAGGAAGCCACTACCACACCGGCAGAATCGCGGGCGGTACCGTCGAGTCTGTGAAACACGATGGCGGTGCGCACGCGGGATGGTGGAAGTGGAAGGTCGATCCGTACAGCGTGGACGCGGTGCTGATTTACGCCCAGCTGGGAACCGGAAAACGCGCTGGACTGTTCACAGACTACACCTTTGGTGTCTGGGATCTCGATCTCTCGGGAGCGCTGGTGGCGTTTGCCAAAGCATATTCAGGGCTTGACAACGAAGAGATCCGGCGAGTAGACGCCTTTGTACGCGGGAACACGATGGATCGGCGCGGGCCGGTCCGGCTGGTGCGCCCAGAGCTGGTTTTCGAGATTTCATTTGAGTCGATCCGCGAGTCACCCAGGCACAAGGCTGGCATCGCTGTGCGCTTCCCTCGCATCACGCGATGGCGCCATGACAAGACCGCGGGCGAGGCGGATAGTATCGAAGCGGTACGAGCGTTGCTGAAAACCTCTCAATTGCGAGATGCGAAGAGGATGGACTCTCGTGCGAGTTCTACTTCGCCAAACCCTGATGAGCGGTCATGATTCCTGACCCGGTGAAAATGCTCTTCTCTTCGCGCGGATGGTCCCCGTTCGCGTTCCAGGAACGTGCCTGGGAAGCGTACCTCGCGGGCAAGAGCGGATTGATCAATGCCCCGACCGGAGTTGGAAAAACGTGGGCTGCGTGGCTCGGGCCGGTGATCGAAGCGCTCGGAGAACCTTCGAGAGCACCCCCGCTTGGAAAGACGAGAGCGAGAGCGTCCTGTGAACCGCTTCGAGTGGTCTGGTTGACGCCGCTGCGTGCCTTGGCCAACGACACCGCTCTCTCGATTCTCGAGCCCGTTCAGGAGCTTGGGCTGCCGTGGACGGTCGAGGTAAGGACCGGAGACACGGCACAGTCCGTCAAGCGCAGGCAGAAAGAGCGATTGCCCACCGCGCTGGTCACAACCCCAGAGAGCCTGACGCTTCTGCTCAGTTACCCCGACGCGGCGGAGCAATTCGGGGCTCTTCGTTGCGTGGTTGTGGACGAGTGGCACGAGCTGATGGGTTCCAAACGCGGCGTCCAAACAGAGCTCGCCCTAGCTCGGCTGCGCACTCTTGCACCGTCCATGCGGACCTGGGGTGTATCGGCGACGCTGGGCAATCTCGGGCAGGCGCGAGACGTGCTTCTGGGAAGCCGCGCCGGGGCGTCAGAGTCGGTGATGGTGCGCGGCGAGATGCCAAAGGCGTTGGACATCCGCACGATCATTCCGCCGGACATCGAACGATTTCCTTGGGCTGGCCACCTGGGATTAAGATCTGTAGAGCAGGTGATCGAGGCGATCCTGGCCGCAAATTCGACCCTGCTGTTCACCAATACAAGGTCCCAGGCCGAGCTGTGGTTTGGGCGACTTTTGACGGAGGCCCTTGAGCTTGTCGGCGTCGTCGCTATCCATCACGGCTCGATGAGCCGGGCCTTGCGTGCAAATGTCGAGGCGTTGCTCGCCGCGGGAAAGCTCAAGTGCGTGGTGTGCACGTCAAGCCTGGACCTTGGCGTGGACTTCGCGCCGGTAGACCAGGTCATTCAGGTGGGAAGCCCCAAGGGGGTGGCTCGCCTGGTGCAGCGTGCGGGACGTTCAGGTCATCAGCCCGGGGCGCTCAGCCGCGTCCTTTGTGTTCCCACTCACGCTTTCGAACTCGTGGAATTCGCGGCGGTCCGTGACGCCGCCGCGCTCGGACAGATCGAATCTAGGCTTCCGCTGGAGCGATCTCTGGACGTGCTGGCTCAGCACGTGGTCACGATAGCCTGCGCCAGCCCGTTCGTTGAAGAGGATTTGTTCAGCGAAGTCAGATCGACCCACGCGTTCAGGAATGTGACCGATCTGGAGTGGTCGTGGGTGATGGACTTTGTTCGACGTGGCGGGCCAGCGCTAGGTGCCTACCCGCACTTTGCAAGAATTCGGGCCACCGAGGACAGGCGTTGGACGGTGGCCGATCTTCGCACGGCCCGTACCCATCGGATGTCGATCGGCACCATCACTTCCGAATCCGCCATGAGCGTTAAGTACCTCTCCGGACGAGTCATCGGGCATATTGAAGAAGAGTTTATTGCCAGGCTTCATGTCGGTGCGAAGTTCGTTCTCGCCGGGCGAGTGCTCGAGATCTTGCGCGTGCGCGACATGACCGTCTTCGTTGAGAGAGCACGCAACAAGTCCGCGATCGTGCCGCGATGGAACGGGGGGCGATTCAGCTTGTCCACGCAACTCTCCGCGGCGGTACGCCAAAAACTCGAAGAGGCTCGACAAGGACGGTTCATCGGGCCGGAGATGCAAGCCGCAGAGTCTTTGCTGGAGCTTCAGCGAAACTGGTCCGTGATCCCATCGCCTGAGGAACTGCTCATCGAGGCGGTGCGCGTGGACAAAGTTTTCTGCGTGTTTCTTAACCCTTTCGAGGGAAGGCAGGTGCATGAGGGCATCGGCACGTTGCTGGCGTACCGCTTGTCGCGTCGATCTCCGATCACCGTCACGGCGACGGCGACCGACTACGGGATCGGGCTGCGGTCCGGAGATCCGATCGTCTTGAGCGAGGCCGATTGGAGGAATCTGCTGAGCCCGGAATCGTTGCTGGAGGACTTGGGTGCCTGCATGAACTCGTCGAACCTTGCGCGGCGTCAGTTTCGTGACATTGCTCGCATCGCGGGGCTGATTGTGCCGGGCTTCCCGGGATCGCCCAAGCCGACCCGGCAGGTGCAGGCCTCCAGTCAGATGTTCTTCGATGTGTTCGAACAGTTCGATCCAGAGAACCTGCTCTTGGAACAGGCTCGTCGCGAGGTGTTGGAGGGTCAGCTAGAGATGGTGCGGCTGCGAGCGGCGATCGAGCGGATGAGGCAGCAGCGCCTAATCTGCATGAGCCTGCCGCGACTTAGCCCATTGAGTTTTCCTATCTGGGCCGAGAATCTTCGCGCCAGCACGCTCTCCAGCGAGAAATGGGGAGACATGGTCCGGAAGATGGTTGTGAGGCTTGAAGAAGAGTCGAGTCGGGAGGACGAGACCAAGGCTTCGGTCAGGAGAAAGAATCGTGGAGGGGGTGGAGTTTCAATGGGGCGGTGAGACGCTCGTGGCGACGGCGGGCAGAGCGCTCTGGTGGCCAAGACGCAACACCCTGTGCGTGGCGGATCTTCATCTGGGTAAAGCGGCGGCATTTCGTAGCGCGGGAGTGCCCGTTCCCGAGGCCACCACCGACGCGGACCTCCGAAGCTTGAGCGAGATGGCGGATCGATTGCAACCAAGTCGGCTGGTGATCCTGGGAGATTTTCTGCACGCCCGATCCGGCCGCGTGCCCGCGACTATGAACGCCTTTCGAGAGTGGCGGGAGAGGCGCTCGAGCTTAGATGTGCTCCTCGTTCGAGGCAACCACGACCGCCATGCCGGAGACCCTCCGGCGGAATGGTCCGTTCGCGTTGAAAACGAGCCATTTGCGGACCAACACGACGGCCTGATTACCTTGGCGCACGACCCTCGCTCAACAGACGATCGGTCTGATGGCTTCGTCCTGTGCGGCCACATTCATCCTGCGGTATCGATGGTGGGGCTAACAAGACAGGTTCGTGCTCCGTGCTTCTGGTTTGGTAAACGCCTGGGCGTTCTGCCAGCGTTCGGTTCGTTCACTGGAACATGGGTGGTCGCTCCGACCCGCGGCGACCGGGTCTTTGCCATCGGTCACCACGAAGTTGTGGAAGTTGTCGGTACTGCAGGTCTAAGTGCGCGAGAATCACGAGGCCGCCGAATGAGACGAAGTGATTCGTGAGCAGTTAGCGTTAAGAGCAAGTGTCTAGCGGCGAGCTCTGCCAAACCAGTATACCAACGTGCCGTGTTGCCGTGGTGCCGTGGTCGTGTGGTGCTGTGGTGCTGTGGATGAGGCTTATTTCAGCTAACTTGAGCGGCCATTGCAAATGGGGCCGACTTAGTCAGCGTGATTGCAGCATTGAGCGCTCGTCAGATAGGTTCGCAAATGGTCCGCCGAAAGTTTATCCTAATGATATAGCGTTGCAAAGCTCATCATTGAGATAAACTGCTCGTTGACACAGGGTCTATAGTGCGCTCGTACGGATTAGAAGTCGCTTCGCAACTTGTAGGTGTCTACGCCTGAGAAGCGGCGCTCATATACGCCGTTCGTTTTCTCAGCCTTAACCCTGTGTAAAGAGTAGTAAATTTCAACGCCGATACGCGGTGCAAAATAGGGGGGAAGTGGTTGACCAAACGACAATTGCCGAAAGTTAATATCGGCGCGTCGTTGGAAAAGCCATTTAGTGGCGCTGGCCGCGTCTAACCTTGCCGTTAGCCCTCGCCCCAAGCCTTCACTAGAGAACGTAACGGCGACGTTACCTCGCCTTCGTATCGCTCTCCGTGCCGTCGGCCATGTGGCCAGAGTCCGACTCCGCACCAGTTTCATCGACGCTCTCGCGTGAAGTTCGCGACGACTTCGGCCGGGAGGCCTCGGACTTGGTGCCGCTAGAAACGTGGGTCTTCTTGCGATCCTCCGATTTGTCAGCGCCAGTTCGACCGGGCGCTTCAGTTTTAGAATTAAGCGGTTTGGGCGAATTCTGCCGCGTCCCGGACTTCGCAGAAATCGTGCTGCTTGACGAGCCGGTGCTGCTCCTGCCCGAGGTGCCGCTTGGCCTGTTGGTTTTGCCTTTACCAGCCGTTTTACCTTGAGCGGTCGAATTCTTCTGGGAATTGCTTCCAGAGGCCATGTTGAGCTCCTTAAAAGAGATTTCCGTACAACGTCAGTGCGCTGACGTAAAGACGTACTGGCGACCCCGGGCAGTTCGGCCATGCTGGACACGTGAAATTGTGTTCATCAACCCTGTCATTTTCTCGAGAGAGCGTGCACGCTCTTCGAGGCGTCGGAGAGGCGTGACGGCGACGAAGCCGTGGCACGTCGCGTGCACGAGCTGGTGCTTCAACATCCACGCCGCAGCTACCGCCTGATCTGCGGCATGCTTCGGCTCGACGGCTGGCGGGTGAACTTCAAACGAGTCCACCGGCTGTGGAAGCACGAAGGCTTCAAAGTGCCCAGAAAGAAGTATATAAAGCGACGCTTGGGCCACTCGGCCAACGGCATCATGCGTCGGCGTGCCGAGCATATCAGAAGCGA